>OHAJ01002369.1_pt1 | contig 12878 bp, 16 predicted proteins | sample 1577101 | NCBI WGS metagenome assembly OHAJ01 (sample SAMEA3541531, study PRJEB24748) | human gut metagenome | biome: human gut; feature: human-associated habitat; material: faeces | place: China | collected 2012
CCGTTTGTCGATCATCTTCGGATAGCTCTGCCACGGAATTACGCCGCTGCCCCCATAATTACGGCTCTGGCGTTCTGTTATACAATCGCCCATGAACATTGGGATTCCGTAGAATTTCAGTCCGTCAATCTCAATGCCGGAGTTGCATAGATAATGCACATTGTCGTCAAGCCCGTCGATGTTGGCTCCATAGAGACAATCATCATGGTTGCCGCAGATGAAAATCTTGTAGAGATATGGCAAATCGCAGAACCAGTTGAGAAAGTCAATCGCCTCTTGTTCACTACCAACCATGCAGAAATCTCCGGAATGAACCACCACATCAGCCTCGGGCAAATCCAGAAGCCGATGATGGCAGTTATGCGTGTCAGAAAGATGGAGTATTTTCATTTGATACCGGCAACTTCATCGAGTTTTTTAAGCCATTTTTTCACAAAAAATTGAAGCTCTTGAAAATTCGGTATTCCATCGAATTTTACTTCAAATACGGAATCGTTTTGTGGACGGAGCCAAATTTTGCCCTTTGTGGTTTGTTCTCTGGTTATTTGAAGGGTTGGATTATTTTCGTACTCCTTTAGTTTTCCTTCGTTATTTGATACGACATAGATTCTATACCAGTCATAACCAAAACCTACTGCAAGCCACAAGCTCGTGATTCTATATGCTTCCTCTTTCCAGATATAGCAATAATGAGAATAGTCGGCGGATATCTCTGCTTTAATTTCTGTTTCTTTTTTGTAAAGTTTTCTCAAGTGTTCTGCAAAGGCCTGAGGCAACAAATCATAAGCATCTTTGATAGCTTTAGCCTCATGAATGTCTTCTGGTGTTAGCCCTTTAAGTATCAGTGCATTATCCTTTATAATATTGTTCATGCTGATGTTCTTTAGATAGTTAGAGTATGATTGTATTGTTGCCTTATTAGGACTAATAGTTTTTTCAAGAGTCTCGTCTAAGATTTTAGCCAACATAGTGGCATTAATTACTTGGGCAGTTGGGTAATCTTCACATTCAGTTCCGATTCGGGGAATATATACGGTAAAGCGTTCGCTTTCGTTGTATCCCAAATTATTTAGATATTCATTATATCGCGCAAGTTGTCGAGGCTGATCCGGGGCATCGTTGAGTTTATTCTCTATAATTATAGCATATCGCTTGCCATTATAATCAAACGTCACCAGTATATCAATTCTTCCATTTGAATCATCTGTGGGAGCAAAAGATTCAGTTTCGACAAAAACATCGTGAAGAGGATTCTCAGCAGAAGGAGCAGGTTTCGTTTTTACGCCAATCCCTATTGCCTTAAGAAACATAACCAGAAATCCATAACCGAGCTGATGTTCTCCTTTAGGATTAAGCAAATCTGCAATAATCTTGCTATGAACGATTTCCTTTGTAGAAACATAATCGGCAAATCGCTCCATCGGGTTATAGAGGGATGTTGAAGCTTCAAACTTAAAGCCAGCGTTTTTTAGTTTATCCTTTAGATGTATGAGTGATTGTTCCATGTTCAAAGTTAGGAATTATTATATATGCAGCCAAAGTTAGCAATTATTATTCATACAGCCAAATGTTTTTTCAATCGGCCCAGTCGGTTATGTATTGGTCGAGGACTTTAAAGAGGAGGTGAAGCATCCTACGGCGGCGTTCATCGGGATAGATGTGGGTGGTCGCGCCATCGATCAGGTCACAGCAGAGTTGCATACGGTCGGCATCACGTTCACGACCTGCGTGGTCGGCGAAGCCACGCATAAAGCCCATGTCATATTGGAGCTTTCGCTTCAGAATATAGAGGGTGTAACGCCAGTCTCCGGCATACAGACACGAGAATGTGTCCTCCCAGAAAAGCTTTTCTTTACGGTGCCGGCTTTCCTCTATTTCAGCTCTATATGGCTTGGGTTTCATTGATTCCGTCATATAATCGCATAATGCCTTGCAATCCTGACGATTTATAATTTCAAGATACCTGAACAGGTCCGCGTCGTGTTCTTGTGATGTATAAAAAGTATGTAGCGAGGCCCAGTAAAGTAAGGTCGCCGCAACTTTAGAGCTCTCTTTTTCTGAGGTTTTAACCTTCTTATCTATTAGCCAGTCCGGAGCGCCGTTCATGCCATCAGGATATTCAGTTGGTTCTCCCGACAGGTCTATGATTCCTTTTACTGGATTGTGGGGCAGTTCTTTCAGTTTCTTAAAATATTCGGCATACACGGGCTTGATTCCTTCTGATTCCGAGAAATTTTCTACTATTGAATGCCAGATATCCTCAAACCGACATTCATTTAGATATTCACGAAAGGTTTTCATTTCTATTCTTGGCTTTTAATCGTTTATATTCTTCAATCAGCACTTTAAAACATTTACTGTATAGATGCAACGAAAAGAACAATCCCATTAGCAGTCCGAATAGCCATGAACAACTCAGCCCCCGGCTATATGCGATTAATTCGCCTATAATAAAGCCTGCACCCATCAGTAGATGTGCTTTGAAAAAAGTATAGCTTAATTCTGCCAGTGTCATTTTATATTGTTTAGAGATTTATATCGGCAAATTTATGATGAGGCTGTCTTAATTTGTGAGACAGCACAAAAAGAATTTAATTCCTCATCTGTATCGCAGAATGATACATGGCAGCATTAATTTTGCGGTCAGTCCGAGTAGCAAGCCACCGCGCACCGGCTTTCAGCCGACATGCGCTCTCGGCTGACTCGCGAGGGCTCCGCCGTTGCGGTAGATTAATCATTAGGAAGCGAAACAAAAATGAAAGATTCGATAATATTTCTGGATTTTGACGGTGTCCTTAACACCGAGCAGTATCAGGCACGACTTGCTGTGGACGGGGCGCCGAATAAGGATGCGTGGGGGCCTTTGTTTGACCCGCGCGCCGTGGATAATTTACGCAAGATAATAGAGGCAACGGGTGCCGCAATTGTTATTTCATCCTCATGGCGTTATATCCACCGATTGGGAAGTTTACGGATGATGTGGGAAATCCGTGAACTGCCGGGAGAAATGTTAGACACACTTCCTTGTGGAGCCACCTATATCTCAAGGGGTGAAGACATCGACAGTTGGCTGAATCAGCATGGACAACCAAACTATGTGATAATTGATGACCTTGATGATTTTTATCCATCTCAGCACGACCGATATATTGAAACTAATCCTATTGTTGGGATTTCAACAGTGGATGTTGAAAAGGCCATAACAATCTTAAACCGGCAAACTTAATTATTTTTTCACGCTGTCCCGCAAAGTGCGTCACCTTGATATTACTTTTGCTGCGTAAAATGGTTGCGTACCGGCAATCTAACTTTGCGGTCAGTCCGAGTGGCAAGCCACCGCGCACCGTCTTTCAGCCGACACGCGCTCTCGGCAGACTCGCGAGGGCTTCGCCGTTGCAGTGTAAATCACAAAACAGCACAATATGAAGACAATAGAAGGCTATGACGTGAAGATATTCACGGACAACATTGAGGAAAATGCGTTAGAGCAAATCAACAAGCTGCTCTCAATCGATGTGTTCTCCGATAAGAAGATAAGGATTATGCCCGACGTTCACGCCGGGGCAGGGTGCGTTATAGGATTTACCGGTGACCTCGGTGACAAGGTAATACCAAATATAGTGGGCGTTGACATCGGCTGCGGTATGCGTATCCTCAATCTCGGCAAATTGGCAGATATTGACTATCATGCTTTCCACGAGCATATACGCGGCAATGTACCCTCGGGGAAAATTGTACGCGAGGACAAGTTCGGCTTCAAGCCTCTTGTCGGTGAGGAGATGGAAATCTACCGTGAGGCGAAGAAACTTATTACAGAACTCTATTGCTACCGTGAACTCAAGGATACCGGACGCCTTAATAAGTCGATAGGAACACTTGGCGGCGGCAACCACTTTATCGAGCTTGACAAGGACGATGAGGGAAATGTATATCTCGTAATACATACCGGATCCCGTAATCTCGGCTTACAGGTTGCTGAAATATATCAGGCTAAGGCGGTGAAACATCTTACCGCCGGGGCAGATGAGTTCGAGGAGACAATCAAACGCACAATCGAGGAATACAAAGCCGCCGGACGTCGCTCTGAATTGCAGGATGTCATAAAGAAGATGCGTAAGGAGCATCTGGACGCGGAGCCAAATCTCCCTGCCGCACTCTGTTATGTAGAAGGTGAGGCCCGGAAACAATATCTGCACGATATGCGCCTTTGCCAGCGATGGGCAGTGCTCAACCGCAAACTTATATCACTTTTGCTGATGCGATTCTTCCCCGGCGTGGAAGTAAAAGAGGAATTTGAATCCGTCCACAACTACATCAGCGATGAGAACATCATCCGCAAAGGTTCCATCTCTGCTACCGAAGGAGAGCGTTGTATCATCCCCTTGAATATGCGCGACGGCTCGTTGCTCTGCACCGGCAAGGGCAATCCCGACTGGAACTCATCGGCACCTCACGGCGCCGGACGGGTGTTAAGCCGTACCCAGGCATACGAGAAAATCACGATGGAAGACTTCGAGGCCTCGATGTATGGAATCTATTCGGAGTCTGTCAACGACTTCACCCGTGATGAGTCCCCGATGGTTTACAAGCCTGCGTCAGAGATTATCGCCAATATCGGTGATACCGTCACTATCGACACAATCATACGTCCAATCTTTAACTTCAAGGCATCATAATGAAAACAATACATTCTCCGGAAGGGGTTTCGCTCCTGATGGAAAACATTTGGCTTCGTCATAAAGCCGGTATAAAGCAGCGTCCAGGCAATGTCTATATGGTCGAGTTGCCTCCGCCAACGCAGGAAGAATTGGCTGAGACCCGCCGCAAGGCAAAAGATGACAGTCGTCCCGATGATGACCCCGAAGAATTATATGGAGCATGGATTTGACCGATATGACATTTGCAGAGAGATTCGATATGATGCGAAAGCGTCATGCGTTTCTTCGTGAGATCGCTACACAATATTATTCTCTTGAAACCTTTGCTATGGAGAAAGATGAATGGTTTGCTGTCCGTGGCATCGAGCTGACTCTCTGTGAAAAATATATATCGTTATATATCCCGCTGGGGTCTAATGAATATGAAACCTACCATGTTGTTAACGGTAAGGATGGGCTATTGGATATTAGTGAGGTTATTTGGTGGCAAGATCCATACTGTTTCAACGACGTGATAAATATTTTCACAAGAGAATCCGTCGGCGAAGAAGAAATTTTGACCTCAATCCATGATTATGAAGAAGAATAAGTACACTGACGCGATATTGATGTATTAAGATTTCAACACAATCATAAAAAATAGTATTACTGTACTGAAATTTGAGACACTCACAGCCTAATTTTGCCACAACAATCATAAAGAAAAAGAATATAGTATGAAACTCGCAGAAGCATTGAGCCGCAGGTCGGCTCTTATGGAGAAATCGCAGCAACTCCGCTCTCGCCTCAAGGATTGCATAAGGGTTCAGGAAGGTGATGAGCCGACGGAAGATGCCAATCAGGTGATTGAAGAACTGGACCAAACACTTGATGAGCTACGGGACCTTATCTATCGTATCAATCTTACCAACACAAACGCGGTCACCGACGGCCGTAACCTTACCTCACTACTTGCGGAGCGCGATACATTGTCAATGCGCACGAAGACCTTGTATGAAGGTCTTAAACATCTGACAGAACGAGAGGAACGCTACGGCAGAATGGAGATTAAATATGTGAGGATGGTCGACGCAAAGGAATTTCGCAAACTTCATGACCAAAGTGCAGCTCGCCTAAGAGAACTTGACCTCAAGATTCAAGCCCTCGGATGGTCAACAGACTTGATGTAGAATTGTATATATAAATATAATCCAGCCGATTGTTGAGAAAGGTTTTGGCGGCGATGCGTTTCACTGAGTTTTATCAGTATCGAAATGTCATGACCCCTTGAGCTGAGGGGACGCCTGCACAGTAAATGGCTCAGCAAAGCGTATAAGGACAAAGAGCATTAAGACTCGTCGAGAGCCGCAAAGAGCAATACCATGCATCGGCCAACTATGTTTCACTACTCTCGGCTGGATTTTTTCATTTTATTGATAGTTGTACCGCAAAATGATACAGGATTTAATTAACTTTGCATGGTATAAACATCAAAAGCTATGAACCAACTGCAAAAATACACCTGGCTGATCGAAACAATCCGCCGTGCCGGGAAGATTTCACATAAAGATCTTTCCGACAAGTGGGAGCGCTGCAAGGATCTGAGTGACTGTAAGCCGCTCCATCGTGCCACATTTAACCGCTGGCGCGACGCTATATTTGAACAGTTCGGCATTATGATAGATTGTCAGAAAGTTGGCGGTTACCTCTACTATATAGCCAACCCCGAAGACATAGACGAAGACAAACTGAAAAAATGGATGCTCGATTCCTTTGCAGTGGGCAATCTTATCGGGGAGAACCTCTCTCTGAAAGGACGAATCATTGTTGATGAGATACCGTCAGGGCGCGACCATCTGACAACAATACTTGAAGCGATGAAAGAGAATCGAGTTGTCAACATCACATATCGTCCGTTCAAGAAGTCGCATGGATATACATTTCCGATTGAGCCGTATTGCGTCAAGTTGTTTGACAACCGTTGGTATGTACTGGCTCACAACAATCGCAACGAGGTCAAGATTTATGGGCTCGACCGTCTGGAGGATGTTGAAGTGACCGATGAGACCTATAAACTGCCGAAAAACTTCGATGCCGATGATTATTTCTCGACGGCCTATGGCATTGTAATCGGTTACGATGTCAAGCCCGAAAGGATTGTAATACGAGCAAACGAGGACCACAAACATTATCTGAAATCGCTCCCGTTACATCATAGTCAGCGACTTATTGAGGACTATGGCGAATACGCTGATTTTGAGTTATATCTTTCCCCAACTTACGACTTCATAATGAAGTTGCTTCATGTCGGAGCGATGATAGAGGTCGTTAGCCCGGCATCCCTTCGCAAGACTATGAAGGGCTGGATTTCGGATATGTACGAACTTTATAAAAACGACTGATATGCAGGACTTTGTTGCAATAGATTTTGAAACAGCGAATGGCCGTCGTTCAAGTGTTTGCAGTGTCGGTATAGTTGTTGTACGTGGAGGTGAGATAGTTGATAAGTTTTATAGTCTTATTCAACCGACTCCGAACTATTACACATATTTGACCACGGAAGTCCACGGTCTTACACGTAAGGATACCGACGGTCAACCGACCTTCCCGGAGGTGTGGGCTCGGATTGCTGATAAAATTAAGGGATTGCCACTTGTTGCGCACAACCGTCCCTTTGACGAAAGTTGCCTGAAAGCAGCCTTTGCCGAGTATGACATGGAATATCCGGATTACGAATTTCATTGCACACTCGCTGCCTCGCGCCGCTGTCTGGACATTCCAAGCCATCAGCTTCACCTTTCAGCCGCAGCCTGTGGCTACGATATGACCAACCACCATCACGCCCTCTGCGATGCCGAGGCTTGTGCAGCCATCGCATTAAAAATCCTTTAACCCTATAAGAATATGAACGAAACAATCATTGCTGTCGGAAACGGAGGATATAACCTCGCCGCCGACTTAATCGCCGCCGGATTATTCCCCAATTCCCGGCTCATAGTTTGTGACACCAACGAGAAGGACTTGGAAAAGCACTCGGCTAACGCGACAGAGACCGTCCTACTCGAAAAATTAAACGGGAAAGTAAAGTCCGATGATACGCCTATTGTCGAGGACATCGTTGCCAAAGCTTCAGACTCGGTTATCATCTGCGCCACACTTGGTGGAATGACCGGCAGCAAATATGCCCCCTTGATAGCTCTGGAGGCAATATTGAAGGATAAATTTGTCTGCTCATTCTTTTCAATGCCTTATGAATTTGAGGGAGAGCAAAAGTCTAAACGTGCCATGAATGCCCGTATGCAGTTGATTGCATCTTCAAATCTGGCCGTCCAGCAGAACAATGACAGACTTAAAGAAGTAGAATCGCTTGGATTGAATGACATCGACAAGCCATTAGTCGAAACAATCAAATCAGCAATAAGCCACAAGTCGTTGGCAGAATTTGCCAATAACCCGAATAATGCTGAACTTCAGGCATATATTCCTGAAGAATATCGCATAAAAGACATTCCCTTAATCTGGATCCGAAATGATTGTTATCCTGGGATTGCTGACGAAGACAGAAAGGGAATATTCAATATCTATTGATAAAATAATGACGACGATGACTGATTCAGAAATACTTGAAAAATATAAGCAGCCATTCCCGGTAAGTTTCAGAGTAATCGGAACTGGCACAGGTGTATCTGATATAATCGAAAAAGTGAAATCGTTTGGTTATGATTGTGTCGGATGTCAGGTGGTTAATTCGGAAGCCGAATGTATTCCGACTGATGAAGACCAAATGGCGATTATCGTAGCTCGAGACAAAGAGGAAGTTGCCAATAAAATAGCCCGGACTTATCATGATGCCGGCGTACTGACGATAGGGTTTCTCAATAATGCGGACGCTGAATGTTACGACAGCATCGCTATTGACGCGCGTGTTAATGATGTTTCATATATTGTAAAAGACCTTCTTGAGCCACTTGTAAAACCGGGATTAATCAACTATGATTTTCATGATCTCAGCACAGAGCTGCGCGATTCCTGCTTTTTCAAGACTTTGACTGCCGAAGCCGAGAATATTGAGAATGCCGTTACTCAAATCCAAAAGTTTTTGACTGAAAGTAATGTAAAGAATATTGAATATCTTTCCGCGCACATATACTTTAATCGTGAAAAGAAATCTGAAATAAAAATGGACGATATGGCATACCTCTCCGACATGTTTTCCAGGCTTCCAGAGTCTGTTAACGCAGTATGGTCTGTGAATTTCGACAACGCTATGCCGGTTGATACAATCCGCCTTTCCATACTCCTATCAGGTAAAAAACTGAGATGAGGCGATTAGCATCAATCTATCTTCGACTTATGAAATACGCCATATTAATGGGCGTGCTTGGGGGTATAGCGTCATTCATCGGGCCTCCTCATCACGGATTAATAAAAGCCGGAATAGGCGTTGTAGTCGGAGCCATGCTTCTTGGTAATAAATTGCCCAATGCTCTGAATGAACTCCGCAAAATCACGGATGAGGTATCAGACGAAATATTCCCGGAATAATCAATAAAGAAACCTGCTGTATCACGAATTGCGTCAAGTCGGAGTTAATTTTGCGGCAAGCATAATTGGCTCCGTTATTTTATGGCAAAGAAAGTCAGAACTAAATCAATATTACCATCTACCCCGAAAGAACATATCCGTCAGTTGATTGAATGGATGTCGCAGGGTGTCTATGAAAAGGAACAGATTATAGCCGTGGCACTTCTGTGTGCTGTAGCAGGGGAAAACATGTTCCTACTCGGGCCTCCAGGTACCGCCAAAAGTATGGTTGCGAGTCGTTTGAAAATGGTATTCAAAGGCGGAAAGTCATTTGATTACCTTATGTCGCGCTTCAGCACTCCTGATGAAATATTCGGCCCTATCTCTATCTCCCGGTTAAAGAATGATGACCGATATGAGCGACTTACCGCCGGTTATCTGCCGGAGGCTGATGTGGTGTTCCTTGATGAGATATGGAAAGCAGGCCCATCAATTCAGAACACCCTTCTCACAGTGATAAACGAGCATATCTTTCATAACGGAGGACAGATAATGCGAACTCCTATGAAGGTGCTTATCGCTGCCTCAAACGAACTCCCGGCAAAGGATGAGGGTCTTGAAGCGTTATGGGATCGCTTTCTTGTTCGTATGGTCTCTAACTGCATTGAGAGCGATGCCTCCTTTTTCAAGATGATAAAGGGCACCGGTATTGATATGTCGGAATTGTCGGAATCTTTATACATTACCGATGAGTTGTATTCCTCATGGCAGAACGAATCAAAGACAATAGGTATTCAGGATTCTGTTGTCAATGCTATTAAAAACATTCGCAAGAGTCTTGCAGCATTGGAGAAAGAGGATGGCAATCAACTTCGATATTATATCTCTGACCGTCGCTGGCGTAAAGCATATAGGTTAATGCAGACCTCGGCATATCTTAATGGTTGTAGTGAGATAAATCTCTCTGACTATCTGTTGCTCATACATAGTTTTTGGAACGATGTGGAGTGTATTCCAAATGTTCTTAACGCTTTTACGTCAAGTATATCTGATACAGTGCTGAAAGGTCTGGCGAAGATTGACAAATCAATTCGCCAGCTTATGACTCCACAACAACAGGCCACACAGCAATCAGCCCCGTCACGACTTAATTCTGACAGTAATGACTTTGCCGAGTATGATTATTTCTACTATTTTGTAGAGAACTATCCGGCTGGAGATGCCTATTTCTCAAAATGGGACTATGCGGCGTTATCCAACCAGCCGCGCGATGGAGTTCGATATTACGACAGTAAGCGCAAGAAAATAATCATTCACACTCTTGTTCCGGGTAGGCCATTTGATGCGAAATCGCAGAACGCCTCGAATCTGACAAAAGTCAAGATTCAGAGATGCCAGAATGGTGCTATAATCGACGGAACGCCCTACGCATTCAGGCGGAAGGCTGCTCAATCAGCGACAAGTTCTGAACTCATTCCGACCTTGCCTGTGTATCAGCGAGTATCATTGATTCAGGATTTATTCAAGACCTGTGTCGAGGAGTGGGAGAAATCGGTTACATCAAATTGGACTGATTGCGATAATATTTTTCTTTCTCCAAATGACCTTGCACTGGTCAACAAAATGCTGAAGGATGTCAGTGAGCAGATAAAGACCATCGAGGTTAAACTCAATAACGTAGTTATGCTGATAAAATGATTGACTATACCGACGTTGACGCTAAATTGGAGGAATATAGCGAGGCTTTCGACTTCTATATGGAATGTGGAGAGATGCCTCTATCTATGCCGCCTGATGATTGTTTGGCAGGATATATGCAGGAGGTAATCGACAATAATCCTCAGATTGACGGCTCAGACGAGACATGGGTTGAGGTGCTTAAAGAAGACCTTATTTCATTCTTCACGGCGTTGTTGGAACAGTTCCGGGCAATGCAGATAGAGGCAATGAAAGAACTTGCCATGATTGCCAAGTTCAACGAAGCACCCATTGAGCAGAAACGCCTGATGTGGCAGGAGGTATGTAGCGCCATTGAAGCTGGATACTCCAAATATGACATAAATCTTCCGGGCTACACTACCCAGTTCAAGACGGATGATAAGGGTGCTGTCTTTTCTGCATTAACAAGCGATTGGGAAAACGCTTGCAAGGCAAAACTTGACCGAAAAGAGCGTCAGATGTTGAATCGTGCCAAAATGCAATTTGAACATCTGAGTCGTGAGGCAGGAACAAGAGATTATGAGGACAAAAAGAAGGTGGAGAAGTATATCCATCGCTATCCGCAACTTAAAGAAATTGTGGATCTGATAGGTCGTGACAAGGATTCCTCAAAAGAAGAAAAGGATACAGTTGTCTATCGTTTTATGCCTACCACTGTGGCCAAAAATAGTTCGGTTGAGGAGATTGACCGAGTGGAGTCAGGAGACAATCTTGAGCGTGTTCTACCGGTAGAACTTTCTATGCCGGAAGACCTATTCTTCAAGAGATATGCCACGAAAGAGCTTCAGCAGTTTTCAAGTCCCGGCAAAGACAAGCCCAAAAAGATAGAGGAACACCGCAAAGACCCACGACTGACAAAAGGACCGATTATCGTAAGCATTGACACCAGTGGCTCGATGTCAGGTCAACCTCAAAGAATTGCTTTTTCTCTGCTTAAACAGTTGTTGCGGATGGCAAAGAAACAGAAACGCCCATGTTATCTAATCAGCTTCTCTGTCAGGTCTAAGTCAATAGATCTTGCCAAACCGCGAAACTGGGGGCGGATTGATAACTTTCTGGAGCATAGTTACAGTGGTGGAACTGATGGCGAACAGATGCTTGCCGAGGCTATCCGCGTTCTGCAAAAAGACACATACGAGATGGCTGATGTTCTTATAGTATCAGACTTCGAGTTCCCGGTACCGAATCCCTCAACTATGGAGAAAATCAATAAGGAGAAGTCACTCGGTACCCGTTTTTATGGATTGAAAATAGGTCATTATGGAGTTAAGGGTTATAGACTCATTATGGATAAAATATGGGAGGTATGAAAGAACCGACATTTAAGATAAATCCACGATTTCGGCTTACGACAAAATACCTGTCGGTAGTCTGGCATCGCATCGATAAAATAACGGTAGAGTGCGAAGCTGCTATGAAGATTTCAGACCGGTTCGTTTTCCAAGATAAGGGCTGTGTCGATTTGCTGGCTCAATATCACGATGGAGTATTGGATATGATTTACCATGACGCCACTGACTTTGAGACCAAGAAGATACAAAAATGGCTTCGTGAACTTATGCGCGACACAATACTACGAGTAGCTAAAATTATCCTCCCCGCGAGGGTAAGGTATTGGGAGAATATGAAGGGATTGCATGGCACAGGCGTGACCGTGAAACGTCTCCGGAAAAATGTGCTCGGTCAATGCTCATATAGCAATCACATTACTCTCCAGCCATTTCTTGTAATCTTCAAACAGGATTGGGCAGACGGAGTAGTACTGCACGAAATGGCGCATTACAAATACAAGCATCATCGCAAGTCATTTTGGAACTATCTTTCAACGCTCATCGGCAAGAATTCTGAACTCACCAAAGCAAAAGATGATATTGCGATGTCTCCGTACTATAATTATTATCTCTATCTCACGAAAAATTAGTAACTTTGCTATTATAAAACAGACTTAAGTACATGACAAAAATTTGAACACATCGAATTTCGGCTTGTAGAGCGGTC
>OHAJ01002370.1_pt1 | contig 12876 bp, 6 predicted proteins | sample 1577101 | NCBI WGS metagenome assembly OHAJ01 (sample SAMEA3541531, study PRJEB24748) | human gut metagenome | biome: human gut; feature: human-associated habitat; material: faeces | place: China | collected 2012
GCTTGGCCTGCTGCGAGGCATAACGGTGCAGGCATCCGGCAATGTATTCAAAGTATCGACAGCATTTCGCGGTTCGACCTTGACACTCAGCGCCGTACTGACCCGCTTGACGAGATCCGCATTTCTCCGGCAGGGGAGGTGCTTTTTGATTCCGCAGACGAGCTATGCGGCCGTATAGAGGCTCTTTCAAAGAAGCTCCGCGGCAAGAACGCCGAGGGAGTCCGCGAGCGGCTCAGCGCAGACGTTGCGAAAATGCGCGGCGGCGTTAATCTGAACGCCCGAAAAACGATATACCGGATCCATCCGGCGGTAATGCCCGCTTTGGAGAATATTGAATGATAGCCAAGACTCATTGTGGAACCAATAATGCGAGGAAATCTCTCCCGTCGGATGATAGGACATTAGTTGTGTTCCTCCATTTCCCTCCTGAATTCCTTTCGCCATAGATTGCCAGATCTCGAACTCCTTATCCGTAACCACATTTCTATCACCACCAAGAATCCATATTACAGCTTCATTTTTATATCGGGTTCCCAGTATTTTCCCGTATGTATACGCATTATCTGGATTAAACAATGCTGGATTTCCGTCTTTCTCTACCACATTGTTTGCCCAAGTAGGTAGAAGCCCTATATACATTCCTCGTTTGCCGGCCTCTCGAATCACAAAATCCACCAACTCAAAGTACCCTTCCGTGATTTGGGTAGGGTCTTTATCAACCAAGGGCAAATATCCATACGCATTCGGTTTATCCAAACCATCCAGTTCAGATAAGATAACAGCCTGTATTACCGTAAAGCCCTTTTCTTGCCGGTTATCCAGATAATGAACGATCTCCTCCTTATCCAATACATGAAATAACTCCCAAGCCGTATCCCCCAGCCATAAAAAGGCACCGCCCTCTTTCTTATAAATAATAGGATCGTTCGGACGGACAATCAAATCTTGAGCCAAACAACCCAATACACAAAAAGCTAGACAAAACAAAAGATATTTTTGCATACTAATTCTTTTTAAGATTAAAAACTTACATTATAAATCTCCACGGACCCCACATTATCGAAACAAGAGGCTGGGCCAACTTTCCCATTCTCACAATCTAACCGAACATTCCGTAAAATCACTCGATCTAAATTATGAAGGTAAAGCCCCCAGCAAGGGAGCGCACGATAATCGGTCAATGGCTTCGAGGGAGTATTTTGCCCGAAATCATAGATGTATGTTTTCTCGTCCACTTTGCGGAAAGAGACGGCGGGGAAAATCTTTACATTACGGATGGGATGTACTTGCTGGGCAGTGACATTGGAAGAAGGTACACTCCGATAGGCTACTCCGCGCCACTTGGAATCATCGAATTCCGGAGTGCTCCATCCTTTCTGCTCCAGACGTGCATCGTAGTGCTCGCCAGTATAGATACTATTAAAAGTGATTGCACCCGACGCTGTCCGCCAACTGAGATCGGTGGGAATAGTCTCCACGCTTCCATCGGTGTAGGTAATGCGCAAGTCCAGACAGAAAGTGGGACGGTTGCGCCAAGGGGCACGGTCGAAGTCCCACACTGCTTTGGATTGATGGTTATACCAGCCGTTACCCAAAAGTACGCCAATAGCGTTGTCACCATTCTGTAATTGTGAAGTCACATCATAAGCCACATACAAGTTGCGGCGATCAAAGCGGGTATAGAGAGGGGCAAGGCAGTGGTCTCCTATCTTCTCGCCATTGATGTAAAGCTCATATAGTCCAGCAGCGGCAATATAAGCACGCGCTGACTTTACCTTTTTGCCGGTCTTGAACTCTTTTCGGAAGTAAGGGGCAGGCCCATAATGAATATCCTTGCCATCGCCAATCCAAGCACCTTGCCAATGTTGCATCCCCATCATGCCCGTTTCAAAGTAAGAGACAGGAGAAGCAGTCTCCTTATATTCCATGTCGCTGCAGATTACTTTCCAATAATATCTAGTGAAAGGCTGCAGTTTTTTGCCCGCATAGGCCACAAGCTGATTACGGGAATCGTTCTTTCCACTATCCCACATCCTGCCACAGCCATTGACCACATTCAACGAGTCTTCGTCTACCACAATCCGCCAGGAAGTCTGCACAGCTCCCTGCCTACCATCTTCCATCCGCCAAGAAAGGCGTGGAACGGGATTATCCAAACCTATAGGTCTGTCAAGATGTTCGCTCCTCAGATCAACCAAACGAACCGGAGTCTGCCCTTGTACAGTAATGCAAGCAAAGAATGTGAATAGAAGCAGTATATTTCTTTTCATAACTCCATTGTTTATCTATTCCGTAGTAATCACCAGTTCCTTGCCCTCCCTCAGTTGGTCATGGGTGATAAAGTAACCGTCAATCTTTTTACCGTCATAAGTAATGTCAATAATCTTCTTGCCGCTTCCTTTCTTCACAATCGTAAAGGGACGACCATTCAGATTGAACGTCACTTTATCGAACAAGGGAACAGTAACAATATATTCAGGATCGGCAGGCGAATAAGTGTAAAGTCCAATAGCATTGAGCACATACCACGAAGACATCTCGCCGGCATCATCCATCCCTGCATAAGCCAGCTTGTCGGCACCCATGTCATAGTAGTGGTTCATCAGGCTGTCGAGAATGCATTGGGCTTTCTCTTGTTTGTCTATGAAATAATAGGTGTAAGGAATGCTGTGTCCCGGCTGGTTTCCGTGACAATAGTTTCCGATGAATCCGGTCAGGTTGTGGGCCTCGTAACCTCTCCACGGTTCGCTGAATAAGGAATCCAGTTTAGCCTCCACCGCCTCTTTACTGGGATAGAGCTTAATCATGCCTTCGGGGTCGTGGGGGGCGAAGAAGAGGGCGTTCCATGCATTGGCCTCACGGTACATGTACTGGTAATAGGGATAATACGGATCGAAATCCTGAATCCAGCTACCATCGTCAATCTTACCTCTCCAAAAGCCGGTAGAGGGGTCGAATAGCGTCTTGTAGTTGTTGGAGCGTTCCATCATCAGCTTGTAGTTGGCTTCATCTCCCAGCTCCTTGGCTACCAAGGCTACGGCATAGTCATCGTAAGCATATTCCTGGGTCTTGGTCACAGCCCCTTTGTATTCGTCCCATGTGGGTACATTCACTGTGTCTTTTTCAGCAATCCAACCTCGCTCCATATACTCATCCAAATAGCGACGTCCTCCTTTACCGGGCACCGTAGCATTTTTCAGAATCAACTTATAAGCACGCTCCAGATCGAAATCATGCAAACCACGCAACCAAGAACCAGAAATAAAAGTGGAAGCGTGATCACCATGGAAGAAGGTGGGCATGTAGCCGTCACGCTTCTCGCCTTTGTCAATAATAGACCTAATGATGTCAGTAGTCACATCGGGAGAAATCATACCTATGAGTACCAGTTTGTTGCGATAATCGTCCCAAAAAGAAGGGTCAGTGTAATAGTGGAAGCCGTTATTCACTACTTCGCCACGGACATCAGTATATTCATGATTCACATCGCTACGCAAAGCCGGCCATTTAAAAGCATGGAAGAAAGTAGAATAAAACAATCTCTTTTCACGTTCCGTGCCACCTGCAACTTGAATCTTGGAGAGGAGTGCTTCCCAAGCCGCATCGGCTTCTTCTGCCACTTGTGCAAAACTTTTGTTCAACATTTCGGCCTTCAAATTCATTTGAGCATTCTCTATACTCACAAACGAGAAACCAGCCTTCACTTCCAAAGGTTCAACACCTTTGCTGTCGATAAAACGCAGCACAGCCACCTCATGTTTGTCGTCTTTTACCATTTCCACTTGGCCTATTTTATAGTTGGTCTTAGCGTAAAAGTAGATTTTACCATCGCCATCTTGATAACCCGTGAACGTATTATCGTCAACCTTCTCAATCTTCCAATCACGGACATCATTATTAGAACGGCGGATGTCTACCAATAATGACTTATCGTCGCCCTTGCCGAAAGTATATTTATGGTAGGCACAACGCAAGGTACTGGTCAACTCGGCGTTCACTTTATAGCGTTCCAGATAAACTTGGTAATACCCCGGATGCGCAGATTCCTTCTCGTGACTAAACCCGGAGCAATAATTACCCGGAGCGATAGTTCCCACCACTGGCAACATGGGGACATGCAACAAGTTCCAATGCCCTTTAGCAGTATGTGAAAAACCATAAATCACAGTGTCCTCATATTGATAGCCCGCACCGCTACGAAACTGTGTAACGGGGCTGAGCTGCACCATTGCGTTGGGCAAGGTAGCACCCGGATAAGTTTCCGCACCCCATGTACGTGACTTTATTTTGCGCGTATACCCTAAGTCCTCAGGCTCCCACAAAGTAGCCGTACCCAAGAAAGGATTGACATATTCGGTTAATTTCTTCTGCGTACCGCCACAGCCCGTCAGAACAATCAGGGCGAACAGTAGAAATAAATATTGATTCTGTTTCATCTTTTGTGTTTATTTTATATAAAAAACTGTTGTCTCTAAAAACATTATTTCCAAAATAACTGCCAATTAAAACTGGCTCTAAAAAAAAATGTGCCGAAACCCAATAACCAGATTGAGTTTCGACACACTTTTAATTGCTAACTTATTTCAGGCTCTTTTCAAAGAGAGCTTTGGCTTCAATCAAAGTACAACCACTTGTCTGCGTAGTCAAATGGTTGTTACCGCTATTGTTCATTGCCCAGTTAGTATTATACAGCAAATCAAGTTTATTGATTCCCTTTCGCCACAAGATTTCAGCATTATTGTTAAAGAAAGTGATGAATTTCTTCTTATATATGGGGTCCAAATTCGGTTCCATAATCAACTGCACATAATAACGCATGAAAATACCCTTAAACAAACCTCCGTCACCATCGCCTTCATCACGAAGTAAATTGTTTCCAGTATCTATCATGCTGCTATTACTGATACCGAAATTGGCAGCCTTACGAGCATCTTTCAAATAGGACTCTTCTCCTGTGATCTTATACAGTTCGTAAGCAGCACCCAAGAATGTACCTTGGTTATAAGAAAGAGAAAGTGTACTCAACTCACCCGTTTCACCGTTCACATTATCATAGATGGCGCCGGTAGCAGGGTTAAATAAATTTTCACGCTCCCATTTATAAATATTGACAGCCCAATCCAAATCCTCCTGATTCCCGTTAATACGGTAAAGACGAGCAGCAATCAAAGCAGCAGGACCGTTGGAACAAGCATTTTTGCTCCATAGCCGGTCGTGAGTCCAAGCAATGCCACCACCTGCGTAATCGTTCCAACCGGTCTTGATTTCATTCCACATCTCTTGAGAAGTTTCCAGATACTTGTTTTCATCAGTAACTTCGTACAAGCGAATCATGGTGAGAGCAATCCACTCCATATCATCATAAAAGTTGTTCCAATAACTGCCACCGTTCTTTGCCTTGATACCGACATACCATTTGTCGAACAAGTCGCTGTACTTGCTATCTCCGGTACGATTGTAAGCATCTATCATCACATCCATAGCATGAGCCTGCGGCCAATAATGGAAATCCTTGATTGAACCGTCATTCCCGTAGTTGAAATAATTCTCTTCCGTATTCCAGAAACGATCTATCAGGGTCACAGAACTGCTGTCGGCAGCCGCATCCCAATCTATGGTGTAAAGCCCCTTATCATACATATACTCATCTTCTATCTCGCACGATTGAAGTGCCAAAAGAAGCAGGGGCAGACAAAATAATATTTTTTTCATAATCTCTCCTTAAATTAGTTGGCCAATTCCACTTTATGAGTATAGTTCTCCACATTGAATATCACACTAATCTTGGTGATGGCACCCGGATTGTGGCCATCGGCCGCACCATCGAATTCATTGTTCAGTTTCCACTTCTGATCCCATTGGTTATCAGGAGTCTCCATAATGTAGAAATAAGGATCTTCGGGAGTAGCCGCACCAGGATTAGAGTCTGTAGTATTCTTGGTTCCCCAATACTGTATACTACCATCAGCATAAGTCATCAAGAACTTATAGCGTTGGTCGCGCCCCCATCCTTCTTGCTTGAACTCAATTTTATCCTGACCGCAGAACACACCGTTTCCAACATAAGGCAATTCAAAAGTTGCGGCACCACTCGGACAGAAGTAGAATTCCATCTTACTTACTTCCCTGACGGTTACAGATGCAATGGAGAAATCCATCTCAATGCGGTAAACTCCCGTCTTTTCTACGGTTGTCTCGCCTTCGCCTTCCATAATCTTATTGCCATTGATATAAAACACCTTGGCACCTTCGGCTGCTCTATCTACCAGTTTGTAAGTCTTTCCGCCTTCCAACTTCGTAAAGACTTCGAACTTATCCTTTTCGGGTGAAGCACACGCCACAGCCTTAGAAGCATCCATACCACCTTCAGTAGCACTTCCGGTCAAGTAAAGCTGTGCCGGAATCTCTTCAAATCCCACCAAGCGAGTGATGGTGAGCTTCTTGCTTTCCTTTGCCATTACAGAATTCAAACCTCTGGAAGCCATTACTGTCCAAACAAGTGTACCCGTCTCACCACTGTTCAATCCGGCAGCCGCACCAACCTTGTTCAATGTCTTGTGGCTGATGGTAGCATAGCTCAAAGAACCGCCATTGTCAGAAAGCACTTTGTAAATAGGCTTAGAAAAATCTCCACCTTCTTTATCGAATACCACTTCATAAAGAGGGGCACCGCTATCTTCAGCCTTGGCCGACTCCCATTCAAAGAACAGGCTGGCGCTGGCCGACGATTGCAAGACTACTTCCTTGCCGTCAGTGGGTTCATACAACTGATTTACTGAGGAAACTTTGGAATCCTTGTATTCCATGTCTTCCGTACAAGACGTAGCAAAGAGGACTGCCGAAAAAAGAGCTATTGTTGAGAATATTGTTTTCATTGTTCTATTGTTTTTAATGAGTTTAGATACACGTTAATTTCCATATCCCGGATTGTTAGGCGCCAGATTGGGATTCAAATTGATTTCACTGATAGGAACTGCCCAAAGATAATCTCTTGCCTCTTCGAACTTGCGAGTGTCAAGCTTGTTCTCGTCCACGAAGCTTGCACCGCGCACCTTGCCCGACAAGTATTCGTTACCAGCCTTCCAACGCTTAATATCATACCAGCGCAAACCTTCCATCGCCATTTCTACACGACGTTCGTCGCGAATAATCTGCCTCATCTCTTCCTTGCTCTTTCCGGCAGGAAAGTTCAAGGCTGCATCGGCAGTAAATCCGGCACGTTCGCGGATGGGACGGATGGTCTTGTTCCATACCTCTTCAGTCATACCGCTTGTTTCGTGAACAGCCTCAGCATACATCAGCAAGATGTCAGCATAGCGCATAGTGATGATATTCATACCGGAATTCTGGTCACCGGGAGCCTGCGGATTATAATACTTACGGGTGAAATAACCGGTAGAAGTGCCGTTTCCACCACCATCGTAGGCATCGGTTCCCGAACCCGGACGAATGTTGATGACTACGTCTTTACTGCCATCGTCCACATTGCCACTCCAGTCATAGCCATCATAAATGATAGTAGCGGTGAGACGTGGGTCACGGTTGTCGTAAGGATAAGCAGGGTTATAATCTGTCCCGGCTTCACTGATAGTCTTTCCACTAAGCATCAGATAAGTGTCTACCAACGATTGCTGCGGCACACGGTTCACGGCACGTCCGCCTCTTGACAAAGGAATCATGTCTACCATCTCACCCCAAGTAATCAAATTGGGTACATAAGAACGGTCCATGATAATCTCTTCATTATACTCATTGGCTTCATCAAAAAGCCCGGCATAATCAGGAAATAAGGCATAAGTACCATATTCGCCCTGTTTGTTCATCAGATTGTCGCAATAAAGCATCACATTGTTCCAGTCGCTATCCATCAAGTAGACACGAGCCTGCAAAGCACAAACGGCACCTTTAGTAATTTTGCCCTTGTCTTCTTCGGGCAATTGGTCGCGAGTGGGAAGCGCATCCTTGATGTCTTCCAATTCTTGGTGAATGAAGCTGATAATGGTTTCGCGGTCTGTACGACTTACACTCCGCGATTCTTCCAGCGTGATGTCCTCCGTAAAGAAAGGTACTGCACCATAAAGGTTAGTCAGACGGAAGTAGAGGCTTGCACGGATATAGCGTATCTCGGCAATCATACGTGCTTTAACAGATGCGTCCATGTTGGGTACCAGATCCACCTTTTCAAGGAACACGTGGCAGGTCTTTATGCCTCCGTAAAGGTCTTTCCATTCATTCTTGAAGATGTCGAGCGAGGGAGTAGCCATACCTTTGCGAATGGCACGTTGGTCGTCCACACTGCGACCGTCGTAAGCATTGTCACTCAAACTTTCATCGCTCCACATACGGCCTGCATTGTACATCTGGCTGTAAGCCATGTTCACCACATACTGGGCTTTGGTGGTGGAAGTCCAATAAGAGTTATCCGTAAATTTGTTTGTCGGTGCGTTCTCCATCTCGTTGCAACTGCAAAGCATCAGAACAGCCATTCCGGCAAAAGCTATATATTTTCTTAGTCTCATAGTTATCTGTTGTTTTTAGAATTCAATGTCTATACCGAAACCATAGTAACGGAGCGTCGGGTAGTTTCTACCAGAATTGGCGCCACTATTACCCATCTTAGAGTCGAACTCAGAAGATTCAGGGTCAATAAACGAGTTATTACTGAAAGTCAGCAAGTTTTGTCCGTTGACATAGATACGTGCCTTTTCCATACCCACCTTGCGGCTCCATGTTTTAGGGAATGTGTAACCAATCTGCAAGTTCTTCAGACGCAGGTATTTTCCATCCATCAAGAATAGGTCGGAACCTTGTCCGTTTCCGTAGTTGTTTCTGTTGGAAGTAGAACCCGGAGCAGTAAGTCTCGGCCAACGTGCATCGGTGTTGGTAGGAGTCCAGAAATCCAGTTGATGCTTATAGATATTATAAGAGTAATTGGCGTGGAACGGTTCAATCAATTCACCACGAAGCATCATGTCACGCTTGCCCACACCCTGCCAGAACATACCGAAATCGAATCCTTTCCATTCTACATTGTAGTTGAAACCGAAAGTAAGACGAGGGAAGGCATTACCCAAGATAAACTTATCCTTCGAGTCGATGACACCATCTTCGTTACGGTCTACAAACTTCACGTCACCCGGCTGTACCTTTCCACCTACAGGAATAGCCGATGCCTCAATCTCCTCGTAGCTTTGGAAAAAGCCGTCCATCTTGTAACCGTAGTAAGACTCCAACGGACATCCTTCACGGGTGATACGGCTCAACTCCTCTATTTGTGAGATTCTTTCGTGACCAGGGTACTTCAGCACTTCATTCCAAGAGTCACCAAGATTGAAGTTGAAGTTATGATTTGCGGCTCCCGTTTTCAAACGATAGTTGATAGAGAGGTCCCAACCTTGATTCTGCATCTCACCAATGTTGTCCATCGCCATATCCGTACCGAATACCGAAGGCACAAGGGGCTTCATTAAAATGTCGCTCGTACGCTTGTAGAAATAGTCGAACGTCACATTCAAAGCGTTATTGAAGAACGAAGCGTCTACACCCACGTTGAAGGTTTTGGTCTTTTCCCAAGTCAAATTATCCTTACCTAACTTAAAACCTGCGCCTGATACTGTCTGGTTATTATATGCGTAAGAGTTGTTGTACAGTTCGTAAACAGTAAAACGGTCATAAGTACCAATAGACTGGTTACCCAAGATACCAAAAGAAGTACGCAGTTTCAAGTCACCCACACGTTCCTTGTAAGCCTGCATAAAGTTCTCCTCGCTCAAACGCCAGCCTAATGAAACAGAGGGGAAGAAACCCCATCGGTAGTCTTTATGAAACTTGGAAGAAGCGTCATAACGGAAGCTGAATTCTGTATAATATCTGTCAGCGTAAGAATACCCCACACGTCCCAACAGAGAAGTCAGACTGGTACGGTTGGATTCATCTACAAATGTTTTTCCTGTGATGTTTCCCACAGTACTATTGGTAATGTCTGTACCGATACCCAAGTCGGGATCTACCCCCTTCTTCTCAATCTCATTGCTAGACGAAGTAAACGATTCATTGGTTACTCCAAAAAGCCCGCTGACATTGTGTTTACCGAATGTCTTGTTGTAATCCAACAAAAGTTGGCTATTAATAAGGTAAGCCGTATGATTCCAGTTACTGGTCCGATAGTCAGTATCTTTCACTGGACGTGGTTCGGTAGCCTCTTCATTCAAGTAATAGGATACGCCCAAATTGCGGGTAGAACGCATGTCGTTTATCACATCCGCACCCAACACTCCACGCAACTTCAATCCGTCAATAAGCCGGAATTCAGCATTGACATTAGCGTTCAGATAATTGTTACGATACTTGTTACGGCCACCAGCTTCCAATGCTCCCAATGGGTTAAATTCAGTCAATACATCATTTAACAAATATCTTCCATCTTCCGATTTCATTTTGTAATAATAATAAGTAGGTACACGGGCGGCATCCACTTCCAAACTCCCACCGGTGGTACTTACACTATTATTACGTGTATAAGCCAAAATAGCATTCAGTTTCAAACGTCCCACTTCCGTGCTAACATTGGTACGAAAATTATAACGCTGCACGCCAAAATCACTGTTGCCCACATAATTACTTTCCTGGTCATAATAACCCATGGACACCATGTAAGTAGTTTTATCACTACCTCCAGATACGCTTAGATTGTAATTCTGCTGTAAGGCTGTGCGGACTATCTGATCAAAAAACCAGCTTTCTTCATTTTGATGGGCAGCCAGGTCACGGATTTGATCGGGTGTATACAAAGGAGCCTCTCCAGCATTGGTGGCAGCTAAATTGCGCAAAGTAGCGTTCTGATAGCCTTTCACCGGAGAAAACAAGATATCCGGATTCTGCCATCCCATCATACCACTTAACCGAACTGTCGCACGCTGGTTCTTCTTACCTTTCTTAGTAGTAACCAAAACTACACCATTGGAAGAACGTGAACCATAAATAGCAGCTGTACCGGCATCTTTCAAGATGGAAATGTTCTCAATATCATTGGGATTCAATTTATCGAAACTACCGCCATCAGCTACCAATCCGTCTATGACAAAAAGCGGACTATTGTCATTCACAGTGCTGATACCACGGATATTAAAGTTAGTCTTACGATCATTAGGATTGCTACTGCGCTGCTGGATAACCACGTTGGGCGCAGCCCCTTGCAAAGCATCTGTCATGTTAGCCACGGGACGGTCTTCGATCATGGAAGCCTTTACCTGGTCTACAGCACCTACGGCACTCTTGCGGGTAGTAGTACCATAACCGATGACAATAACTTCATCCAGCACCTTGGTATCCTCCTTTAAGACAACATTCAATTGTTTTTGATTTTTCACAGCAATTTCCTGAGTGGCATATCCCACATAGGAAAAGACGAGAACATCTTGGGCACTACAAACAATGGAATAGTTTCCATCCACATCTGTAATGGTACCCACACCTTCTTTACCCTTAACAGTAACACTCACTCCAATCAGGCTTTCACCTGTGGCATCCTTAACGGAACCTCTCACCGTGGCATTGTTTTGCTGCACCACAGTAATAGTCTCCGCATGTGCATAAACCGCAGGAGCCTGCGCCAGCATAGTCACAGCAGGCAAGGCAATAAGCCAGAACTTATAGTTCCCACTTATCCGAGCCAGCAATGAATTTACTGTGTACACTCGATTCTTTTTCATATTCTTTAAGATTAAACATTATAATAAATCACGATAAAAAAAGGAAAAGAACACAAATAATACCAACGAACAACCAATTCATGCAATTTGTATCCTAATCCTCCTTCCAGCGCACTTTATTGATTTTAAATAATTCCTATTTTTACAAGCTGTTCAGCAAATCCACTTTACCCTCGTTCACTAATTTCAGAATCAATTCTCCAAACAGCGTGTTCTGCCAAGCAAACCATGCACGGGTAAAGTTAGTGGGGTCATCCTTGTGGAAAGACTCGTGCATGAATCCCGTACCGGCATCCGTATCCATCAGCATTTTGATACAAATCTTTATCTCCTCATCATTCTGGCTGGTGAATGCCTTCATCATGATACTCATAGGCCATACCATATCATAACCAATGTGCGGACCTCCGATACCTTCACCGGCTTTACCTTTAAAAAAGTAAGGGTTGCTGCCACTCCACACAAAGCGGCGTGTATTCTGATAGATAGGATCGTTTACGTCCACATCACCCAAATAAGGCATAGCAAGAAGGCTGGGTACATTGGCATCGTCCATTAACAGATGATTGCCGAATCCATCTACTTCAAATGCATAGATTGTCCCAAACTCAGGATGATTGTAAGTGGCATATTTCTTCAGGGCTGCCTCCACTTCGGCTGCCAAATCGGTGCATTCTTTGGCCAAGGATGTTTCCTTGTTTACTTCCGTCAGAATTTCAGCAGCCTTTCTCAAAGAAGAGACAGCGAAAAAGTTGGAAGGGACCAGGTACTGAAGCGTAGTGGCATCGTCCGATGGGCGGAAAGCGGAAACAATCAGTCCCACCGGTTTGACCGGAGCACCCAAGCCGTCGTTATTCAGCGTATCAAGAGCACGTTCCGTCTTACGTTGGAAACGGTAAGGGCCTACACCGTCCTTACGCTGCTGTTCCTTGAAAGTCTTCAGGATAGCAGTAATTGCCTTCATCCATTCACCGTCGAAGATACTGCTGTCACCAGTTACTTTCCAATACTGGTAAGCCAGACGAAGCGGGTAACAAAGAGAGTCTATCTCCCATTTGCGCTCGTGCAGTTCGGGCTTCATATCTGTCAAGTCAGTCATCCAGTTGCCACCCGTAGGTCCGTCGTTGAAAGCATTGGCGTACGGATCAATGTTGATGCAAAGGAA
>OHAJ01002373.1_pt1 | contig 12872 bp, 8 predicted proteins | sample 1577101 | NCBI WGS metagenome assembly OHAJ01 (sample SAMEA3541531, study PRJEB24748) | human gut metagenome | biome: human gut; feature: human-associated habitat; material: faeces | place: China | collected 2012
TATCCGAATGATGAACAGGTTTTTGTGATCAAAATCTGCTCCGCCGGTTGCAAGTGAACCATCCACCGTAAGATCTGCAAAATCTAAAATACGAAATGTAATATATACCCCAAGTGCCATAATTCCCCAAATGATTCCCTGAGCAACGTTACCCGGAAGGGCACGTACTAGAGTCATCGGGTTTAGGCTTGCCAAATAAATCCCCATAATTTATTCCTCTATTCTTCTATTGCTTCATATTCATCTGGAACTGTAATTCCAAGTTCTTCCATCATTCCGTTAACCATTCCTACAACAGTTTTGTATCCTGTCATATATTTTCCGGCTCCTTCAGATACACCGAGGATTACCGGAGAGTTGCACTCCTGTGCTGTAAGAAGAATTGCTTTTGTCCACTCAAGGTTGTTGATATTGAACTGTCCTACTGCATAATGTCCTGCTTTTGCTTTTTGAAGCATTTCTGTTGCTGATACTAACATATTGTTTTCCTCCAATTCTCTTCTCCGCGCAGATACATCTCATAAGCAAGCTGCATCTGACCGAAAATGTTAATTTAAGCTCTGCGTTCATTATAGCTTATCTCTTAAAAAAAGACAATCAAAATTCGATTTATATTACAGACGTCACGAATGAAATTTCAAATAACGCTCTCATAACGATTTTACAATACTGTTTTCTTCATATTATATTTTGAAAATATCCATAATCCGTGAGGAAGTATAGCCTTTTGCAATTCCTCCAAGGTCGATTTTCATCTGGTCATCTTCAAAAGAGATTTCTCTTGTATCCTTATCGTATGAGATCTTCGCTGCATCCACATGCTTCAGAAGCCCTGTCAGTTCGTCAGCTGACGGGACACGGAAATTCTGTGTCGGAAATCCCCACGCCTCCATAACCGGATAAATTGCGATATCAAATGCCCCATCCGTTTCCTTATTCAGTTCCAGTGCGCGCTTCACAAGATATCCGCCATCTTCTGAAAGTGCTGCACTTTTCTGTTCATTCAGTTTCGCAATCTCACTGTCTGCATTTCCCGTTGATAAAAGTGTTCCTTAAAAGGATGTATTTTCATTATTTCCGACAGTTCCGGAACCAAGGAACGAATAAAACTATCATTATAGCTGAACCAGTCATCGCCAGTCATCAGATACTCTGTTATCCGAATAATAGCTCCCTGCTCTTTTGAATAGGCCACCACTGGATAACTTTTACCGGCAGGTTGCATATTTGACAACGAGAAAGATTGCTGATATGTGCTTTTTTCATCTAAAATACGCTCTGTATAAAACGGTTTTTGAAAGCAAATTGTAGCTTTATCCGGAGATATAATACGCACTACTCCCAGTCCGTCAACCGGACGATTCAACAAATCAAACCCTCGGTCTATCTGTCCACTGACTTCAATTTCCCGCCCGATATATTTTTCGGGTATTTCCAAATAGATTTCTTTTTCCGCTACATACACAGGAAACACACCGTCGATCTTATCCATCCCGGCAACAAAAAACTCGTCAAATGACTTGACGGAATCCTGTGCCTGAAGCAAAGCTGTGACACACAACAATATACCAATCACATATCTTCTTCTCTTCATGAATTTCTTTATTTACTTTTCATCATTAAAACAAAATACTATCTACAAGAAACATTGCCCGTTTTTTGGCAACCGGATCCGTAATCTTATGGCTATAATCAAGACTTTCCTCCTTTATTCTATTCAAAGCCTGCATGATGGAAACCAATAATCTCGACGAAGTTATCTTTTCTGATCTATCCAACAATTTAACAAGTTTACTCACATAAAGCAGCTGCACTTTATACTTGGCGTCACTTACAGGAATATTGTCAGCCCATTCGGTAAATAATTCTTTATGTATGCTTTCCAAAAACTCATCTACAGACAACATATCCTCACAAACATTCTCCGTTCTTTCCACTTCCCGGAGGGAACGAATCATTTCCGACATCAGCTCTTCATAAAAGCGATCGAACTCCCGACTACCATTTATTTCTAATTTAGCGGTAAGTTTTTCATCAAACATCCACACAGGCGGTTGTAATATATAAGCCTGTATAAAGCTCATAACCTTCTTATTGTAATCGGCTTTTTCAGGTATGTAAATATTCTCATCATCCGGCTCAGCAAGACGTTTCCCGCCCAAATGAGACAAAACGTGCTGTACCCACTGTTTATAATGCTCCAATACCGCTTCATAACGCCCCTGTAATACACGCAAAGACGTTTTATCCGTCACATTCCAGACATCCGGATGTTCACACAAATATTTCAAGTTCTCTATTCCCTGTGTATTAACCATAACATGGTCATTACCCAAATCTTCTGCCTGAGCCCTTACATCCATTCTGCCCGAAAAATGTAATGAGGGATCTTTCTGTTTTTCCTGATTCCAAAGGCTCCTGTTCTTTTCTCTTTCAGAAGCATCTTTACCCGGAAATATACGGTAGCCCCATTCAATAGCCCACTTATCATATTCGCCGACACGTACCCGCCTGTTTCTCAAATCAACTTTATCTTGAGGACGCAAAGCATAATTACACCGCACATAATCCATTATGGAACTACCAATACTATATTGACTTAAAAAGTCATTATCACGTAATTGATCGATGGAGTAATGAGAACTACCCAGAAAGTTATGTTCCAACCCTAATGTATGACCCACTTCATGTGTCAATACTTGTTTTATCTGTTCGTATTGCAAAGAGTCCGGCAACTCTATATTCCATGCCTGCGGATCATTCGCTCCACATTGAGCAAAATACCATTTCTGTTCCAAATTCAAGACACTGCAAAAAATACCGATGTGGCAAGCTATAATCTCACCGGACCGGGGTTCGCATGGAGTCGGTCCATAAGCGTTATTTTGTCCTGATATCTTCCATGAGATGAACGGATAAGTACTGTCATAAATACTAAAATCAGAATCTTCCTCAACGGTAGGAGCCAGCCGCGCATCAATGGCGTTCTTAAATCCAGCTTTCTCGAAAGCCGGACGCCAGTCACGCACCGCTTCAATGATACAGTCGATGTACTTTTCCGGTGTATTACGATCTATATAAAAAATAATAGGTTGTATGGGTTCTACCAGTTCCCCCCTCATGTATCTTTCTTCATCTTCCGCCCTTATTTCCAGCCGCCATCGTTTGACAACAGATTTCCGAATAGCAGGCTGATTCCCTTGAAAACACTCCTTGCTGATAGAAAAATAAGCTCCGGTATTTGCAGCAACTGCCTCCAACGGTCTTTTTGACAGTAATTTTATGCAGATACCTGTATCCCAGTCTCCAATATAAGGAGGTGCAACAGGCTTACCTGGTATTTTCATTGACGAACTTCGATAAGCTCGTGATGCGTGTATCAACAAGCGGTTGTCATATCCTTTAATTTCCTTGATATAATCTTTCTCTCTTAAACGCGTACCTATCAATAAATCAAAAGATACAATATCAAGAGTAAACAAAGGAAAATCTTTTAATACTTCACCAATCTCTATCAGGCTGCTTCCCTGATTCCTAGCTTTAATCGGTAATATTTTATAAAGCCTTTCATTCCCACGTTGGGCGGCGATTTTTGCATACGTTCCTTCAGGATTTTCTATCACCCTCTCATATTGTGGATCCATCATCCACAACTCGTCACCCTGTTTACGGAAACTGAAAAATACCGGACCTATCATGTCACCCGCATATCCGAATTTCTTTTCCATATCCCGGTCCGGACGGGCAGGAGCTGTCAGGATAGTTGTCGTTACGGCAAACTCACGTCCAATCAATGAATCCGGGATTTCCCAATAGATATGTTTATCACTTCGGTAGGTAGTAAACATACCGGGAATAACTTCCACTGGTGCTTCTTCTTTAATAAAAGTTGTAATACTTTGCTGTTGCCCGTACAGACAAGTACAGACAACAGCAAGAAATACTGCACCGATAATTCCTTTTAGCATAAAGACCGGTTTATACTATTCATAATTATAGCTAATATCAACAATCTTCCCAATAGGCTGATCGGGATCTTCGTAAACACAAATGCTGTTTTCTTCACGAGCTACATCGCCCGCCACTGTCAATTGCAATTCGACAACTACACCTTTGTCAGCAGTATTGATACCCAACCCGAGAGACATACCTAGTTTCTCCTTATATTCGCCTATTTCCTCATCGTCATCTTCCTCTCTCACACTTTCAGGGTCCTTAAATTTAAAACTAACTATCTGTGCTGACGGATCAGTTTCATAAGTATAAAGTTCAATTGCCCTTCCGCGACCAAGATCAATGCGATATAATTTATTACCCGATGTCATAAATATAAGGTTTGCCGTATACGCGTAAGAAGCTGCAAATTTTGCTGTTTCTACATTTACTTCGGACGGTAAAGCAATCGTATACCGGGCAGCACAAATCGGATCTTCATCTTGCGCACTGAATTTAAACACAGTCAGCTCTTTTCCGTTATGGGGAGCAGCAATTGCATAAGCAAAATTTCCCCCGTTTCCTCCCGTAACAATGTCATGCACTTCTAAAGACGGATCAATCTTATTTGGATCAAAGACATTTGATTCATCAGACGACATTAAATATGTCCTGACAGGTTTCTGATCAGTCCATTTAGTTCCATAATTACGTATATCTTGAGTAGCCGAATTCGGTACCATATAATCGCTAAAACCCAGAATAGAGGAAGCAAGAAAACGATGATTTTCAGAATCAAAAAACAAATAGCCTCCTCCATACGAACCATAAGCGGAAATGGCGGGAAACTCACTTTCCTTTTTTACTGAGAATGGTACACAAAATCCATCCATAGGAGCACAATATGCTTTTCCACTATTCACAAACAATTCACCATGAGTACTCATCTTATAGAGCTCGATATTCAACGGTTCCCCTTTTCCAGTCGGTTCAAAAAGTATTTTATTCGATGGATATCTCGTTATTAAAGTACTTGGAGTCAACAAGGCCAAGTCCCGATCGGTTACCACCATTAACGCCGGACTTACTTTAAAACCAAAAAAACCCAGCATACTACTTAAAAACGAATCCCCATAGTTTTTTCTTGCACTTACCGCCAAAGGTTTTCCTTCTAACGGAAATGACTGATTCAGTTCTGATTTAAAGACATCCGGATAAACATAATATCCTTCCGGAGTACCCTCTATCGCTCCTAATACTCCCTTTCCTTCTTTTTCCTGCAATACAAACCAGCAAGGATTTAAAGGACGAATAATTGCAACTTCACCTATCTGATACCAGGTTGTTCCATTCTTTTTATCCGTAATGACCAACATCAAACCTATATTTTCGGATTCATAAGGCTCGACTGTTACTTTACATTCTTTGCCTACGGAATAATCTTTATAATCACTAAGTCTGTCCGACCCCGCTTTCTTTCCTTCGATTGTTTTCTTCCATTGAAATACAAGGTTTTTCTCATTTTGCTCCAAAGTCTGAGAAATCTCGGGTATAATTGAAACTTCGACTGCTTCCTCTTTAGGCATACGTACCTTCGTTTCAGGTATTACGATATCCATCGTATTTACATCATGATAATCGTAATCTCCCTTGTCATCGTAACAGCCTGTTTGCAATAAAGCCGCTCCGATAAAACTTACTATACAGATGATATATTTCCTCATAACGTTTCTTTTTAATCTTATTCATATTCTATTTCATCACCCTCTTCACCTAAAATCGGTGGATTTCCCTCCTCCTTATATTCTCTATAAGCTTGCTTGATTACATCAATATCTTCATCTTCCAAATCATCCCATACACGTTGACATACATCCATAATAAACATATATTTAGCATCGCTATAACTGCCAAATCCCACATAATCACTCCATTCGGTCGGTTTCAACTCCCATCTGACATTTAAAACGATTTGATTCTTTTCTACCAGACCTTTATCAAACTGATGAAGAGGGTTATTCAAATCAAACTCCAGATAACAACCATAAACATTTCTACCTGCCTCTACTTTCGGACGATTTATTTTATAATAGAATATCTGGCAAACTGTATCAAGGTCAGTATATGTATACTTGCTTTCCAATAATACATCCACTGAATTCTGATAATCATTATTCGGAGTTACTTTCACACAGAAATCACGATTCTCTTTCAAAAAATCTCCTTGTATTCTTACCTCGAAACTGTCTACAGCATAAGGTTCTTTCTTCACATAATCCGTATCAACCAAAGTACGGACATGCGTAGTGCTACCATAGAAATTGATACGAGGTGTCTGGTCATATAAGTCTATCTCGTTTTCACTGCATCCTACATAAATGCCGCAAACAAGAATAGCTAAAACAAAATATATAATACGTTTCATAATGCTTCATCATTTAGAGTTGTTTCCAAAAATATACTCGTCATCCGGCAACGTCATCTGATAATGGGCTTCAGTCATCGTTTCAATCCCACAACCATAATAAGTGCTATAATTATGCGCTTTCAAGAAATAGAAAAGTTGACCTTCCGCGAAATATTCTTTTCTATATTCTTTCATTATCTCATTAATACGTTTAGTCTGGTTTTTGTCTTCTTCCGAAGTATTATCAAGGTCATCATATCCGGTAGTCGGTATTTCATCACTATAAGAGATACCACGTGCAAAACGTACGGTATTTAACGCGTCAGCACTTTCCGATGCAGAAGGAACACATTCTGCTACAATATAATACATTTCGGGTAAGCGTATCAAAGGGATAGCGTCAGCACCGGAATAAGCATATCCGCCATTCAAAGGTTTCTGATTATATTTTCTACAAAAAACATCTGTCCGACTTGCCCCATTAATAACCTCAAACATTTCCGTATTTTTTCTCCAGTCAGTATTCCCTGCATCGGCAGTTTCATAGAAGAATTTAAATTTATCTCCATCCAGATAGAAATGTTGCTGAGTATTGGTATTCTCCATATCCATATAATTTCCAATAAGCAAATTGGAGAATTCATTGACTGTTATTCCAAAGATTTGCTCTGCGTAGCGTATGGAATTGTAATTGGAAGCAGTCTGCGATTTATACAATGTAAAATACTTAGAGGCAGCAATCACTTGTTTAGCGTACTCTGTGGCCAATCCTTTACTTTCCGCATCACCTTTGTAACAATATACACGAGCCAGCATAGCTTTAACCGCATATAGATTCATACGAAACTCACGATTGACAAGAAAATGATTTTTATCTATAAAATCTTCATCCGTCTGATCGGTAAAGAAATCAAGAGGATCACTCTCTTTCAGTAATTTTTCAGCGTCATTCAAATCTTTGAGAATAGCGTCAACCACTTCGCTGGCTGGTAAAACAGGAGTGGCATCCTTATCAAAAGCAATACGGTAGGGTATAGCTTTGGATGCAGGATGTTCTTTATAAACAGGACCGAACATACGCAACAAATCAAAGTGAAGAAAAGCGCGAAGCCCGAGTGCCTCTCCCTTCATAGTTTCATAATAGCGTTCGGTAACTAAAACATCTTTATTTTTGTCTACGTACTCCAAGAAGTTATTAATATTGGCTATGATGTTATACATCGTTGAGTAAATCCCATTCTTCTTACTCAAAAACATGTTCTCATAATCGAACACGATACTTTGGTCGAAAACAGCATTTGTATTATACCCCGGATAATCGGAATATAATCCTGCCAACTCATCCAAATAAGCATAAGTCAAGTCTCCGGCATATAATGTCGTGGTTCCCAACTTCAAATAAATACCTGTAAGCGCATCCTTAAATCCTGATTCCGACTCAAATTGCTTGTCGGTAGGAATAGAAGTCTTCGGAGATACATCCAACCAGTCGCTGCAAGACATAAGTCCCAGCATTGTTGTTGTTAATAGTATATATATTATCTGTTTCATACAAATAGGTTTTTAATTAGAAAGCAACATTCAGAGCAAATGTAAACTGACGGGAATACGGATAGTACAAACCTCTTTCGCGTTTCACTGTAGACCAATAGAAAAAGTCTTCCATATTAAACGTCACTTTAGCGGAACTCAATCCCCAATGACTAATAAATTTTGTATTAGTACGATCCATACGATAGTAAACAGACAACGAACTTCCCTGGAATATATTTTCATCCATTATAAACCGGGAAGTGGCTTTCGTTTCCAAACCGTTAGGATTAAGAATACGGAACTGTGCCTTATCACCCGGTTTCGCCCAACGTAGCTGAGTTACCCGTCGATCTACATTATATTTCAAATTAGCATTTTCCACCTTGTCAAGCAAGGTCTGATTATATACCTGACCGCCAAACTGATACCTGAAGCTGACATCTGCTCCCCAACCTCTGTATGTAAAGGAAGAATTAATATATCCTTGCCATTTAGGTTCTGTATTACCAATAGGTACTACATCATTCGCACTCCAGTTAACGGCACTCGTCATCTCCCCGTTACGTTTCAATAATATTTCATCTCCGGAAGCCGGATCAATACCTAATGAACGTACTACCCAGATACGGGAAAGAGATTCACCTTCTTCATAACGTGGCAACGGCGTATCTTTTAAATCTGATGCACTTTTATCATTTCTGTATTTCATCGCTTCCGATATTTTCAATAGTTTGTCAGTATTATGAGAACCGTTTACTGTAATTGTCCAATAAGCTTGTTTAGCAGTGTTTTTATAAGGAATAGCCGAGAGAGAAATTTCCCAACCCTTATTCTCTATCTTTCCCAGATTTTCCGGATAACTGCTGAAACCAAGAGAAGGAGCAAGACTTATATTGGCAACCATATTATCTGTTATTTTCCGATAATATTCCACACGTGCAGTAAAACGCTGATCGAAAAACCCGAGTTCCAAGGCAAGATTAGTACTTTTTGTAGTCTGCCATTTTAAACTTTCATTATGCATAGCCAAGATTTCCGAACCTGTTGCATCCGACGAGTAATAAGGAAGCAGTAAATTGGAATATGTATAATAACCATGTGCCTGATAAGGATCAAAACCTTGGGAACCGGTCGTACCGTATGTACCCCTCAAAATGAAATCGGAAATAAAAGATACATCTTTCAAAAAGTTCTCTTTTTTCAAATCCCAACGTAATCCGGTTGACCAGAAAGGAGCCCAACGGTTATTTTTTCCAAACTGTGATGAACCGTCCAAGCGTATATTAAAGTCGAACGAATACTTATATTTATAAGAATAGCCTCCAGCAGCTACCCAACCAATGGAGCGCGTTGTCCTCTCATCTCCTGTCACCTTCTCATTATATTTCTTACCAAACAACAAGTTATCCATATTATCATTCGGGAAACCAGTCACATAGTTTCCATAAGTCTCCGAATTATTCTCCAATACACTCATACGTGCATTAGCAGTCAGATAATGGTCTTTCAATTGCTTGTTCCAGCTTCCTGTCAAATCGATTCCCCAACTGACAGCTTCACTCTGGCTTCTGCGGTAATCACCTCTTAAGGTAGGATCGGTCACATTATCAAAAAGCGTATGTTGTGCAGGACGGAAAATATCACGATGTCCTACACTTTTGGACAAATTAAAAGCTCCTTCAAACCGTAATTCATTAGTAGGATTATATTCTACCCTGAAAAGTTCACGTACTGTGAAGTTCTTACTCTGATCTTTGCTGTTGAATGTCGTATTGTACATCGGATTCAGGTAGCTCGACTCACCACCCACTCCTTCAAAATTATCAAGCCGTTTTTGTATTTCTCCGTTCTCTCCATACGGACGCAGATAAGGATTCAAGCGGGTATATTCACTAAAACTTCCCCACGGAGACTCATTAGCCACCGAATTATCCAACGTAATGCTATTCTTTAACAACACCTTTTTCAGACGATACTGAAAATCAAGTGAACCGGTCAGTACATCACGTTTGCTGTCTTTCATCACACCCGGAGAACTATTATATCCGACATACATCCGATAGCGTAAGGCTTCATCACCACCTTCCAGCGTAACTGTATGTCGTTGTTGGAAAGCTGTTTGCAAAGGCTTGTCCAGCCAATAAGTATTTACTCCTGCCAGCACTTCACGCAATTTAGATTGATAGAGCTGCCATTTTTCAACTGTTTCGCCGCCGTATGTATAAAGTCCGCTTTGCAACTCTGCATCTATCTTCTCTCTTGCATTCATCAAGTTATACCCGGTCATATCCGGAGCTTCAATACGAAGTTCCCCACCATAAGTCACCCAAATCCGTCCCGGTTTGGGAGTCTTGCTTTCGATAACAATTACTCCATTTGCCGCACGCGAACCATAAATAGCCGTAGCTGCCGCATCTTTCAACACAACGATGGAAGCAACACGGTCGGGATCCATATCAGCAAGTGTCTGTATACTGATTTCAAATCCGTCCATGATAAGCAGCGGTTGATTGGCATAGGTCTCATATTCGCCCTGAACTGCCAGCACATCATTACTGGCAGAATTTAAATCTACCGTAGCCTGTGCATTCAAATCCATATTTGCACCGCCACGCATACGCATATCAGGCAGATTATTCGGATTAGACCCCATATTGATATTATCCATGATACGAAGCCCGGGAGCGACAGCAGCTATCGCTTTAGCCACATTATTCGTACTATACTTTTTCAGTTCTTCACCCTTGATAGTAACAGCAGAACCAGTGAATCCCTCTTTCTTTCTATTAAACATACCTGTCACCACCACTTCATCGAGTGCTTTTGTATCAGACTTCATCACTACCGACATATAGGATGAAGGATTCAAGAACTGAGTCTCCAAACCTACATACGATATTCTAACCCGACTATCTTTCGAAACATTAGAAAGCTGAAAATTACCATTATTGTCCGTGATAGCCCTAATATTATTGGCATCTTCTACGATAATAGTGGCACCGATAACAGGAAGTCCGTCTTCCTCGGAAAAAACTTTTCCTTTTACTTGTGAAAAAAACTTTTTAGAATCCTCTTTTGTGATATTGATGAATTGTCCGTCAATGTGGTATTTCAACGGATTTTTCCCGATAATCACTTTCAATGCTTCATCGACTGTAGCTTTTTCTACTTTTCCGGTAGAAGTATAAGAACTGATTTCATCGTAGATAAAAAGAACTTTATATCCCGATACTTTTTCAAAACGTTTAAAAATAGAGGGTAATCCTTCATTTTTAAACTCCATTGTTATTTGCTTTTCCTTACCTGTTTGCGCTTCAACACGCCATGAATAGGCAAAAAGGAAAAACAAGAACAAGACAATGAACTTTTGTGCTTGATTCTTTTTCATAAGCCCGAATAGTTAAATAATATTTCATTCTTTTAATTATATACGAAGTTTAAAAAAGAATGGTTACCCTTAAAAGAATTTATTTTTCAGAAATATATATTTCTATTCAGATTTATATCTTTTTGCTTGCTTTTTATTCGATAATTAGTTTTCCTGCTTCAAAATAAGCATGTATTCTCTCCATTCGATTCAATAATTCAATCAAGTGAAAGATGTCTTGATGACGATTTGCAAAGAAATGCATACGAAGATCCATAATTTTGCTGTTGCGGAACTCAATATCTATATTATACCAACGCCCTATTTCTTTCATCATGTCAACCAGAGCAACATCGTCAAAATAGAAAAATCCTTCCTTCCAATATAAAAATGATTCAATATCCACCTCTTTCACAGCAAATGTTCCGTTAGAAGAAAGTTGTGCACTTTGTCCCGGCATCATTTCAACACTATGAACTCCACAAGTATCGCTAACAGCCACTTTTCCTGTAATGAGCGTAACACGAACGTCAGTAGGAGAGTAGCTACGCACATTAAATTCCGTTCCTAATACGCGAACCTGTATATTTCCAGTTTTTACAATAAAAGGATGTTCTGCATCTTTAGTAACTTTAAAATAAGCTTCACGTCGTCAACGCCCTTGATGTCGATGTTCAGGACGGCGTCGGAATACGCGCCCAGCTTGTCCGTGACGCGGATGGTGAAGAATTCCTTCGCGAACAGCTCCTGCGCGCTCTTGCCGACGGCGTCCGAGTCGTCGCTCAGATCGGCGCGCAGGGTATAGGTGTACTCGCCGGTCGAAGCGTCGAGGGTCAGCGTGCCGTACTTGCCGGAGATGCTGGTGACGCTGGTGACGCCGTTGGCGAGCGCGTTACCGTTTGCGCCGATGATGCTGTAGGACCATGCGTCTCCGGCGTCGTGATCCCATGCCGCGACCGTGCCCGTAACGGTTCCGAGGTACTGATTCACCGTGATGTCGTCCGCCCTGATGTGGGCGACGCCGTCGTCATCGACATCGAGCGGCTTGTTCCCGTCACCCGTCGTGAAGAACGGCCTGTCGTTGGTGCCGTGGATGTTGATGCGCAGGGGCTGGTTTACGATCTGGTCTTCGCCGGGAACCATCGCGCTGATGGTGAAGTCGAGCGGAATGGTCGCGCCCGCCGGAAGCGCGTTGACGGCTTCGGAATCGTTGTCGAGTTCAAACGTGTAGGAGAACGCGCCGTCCTTGCCGGGGGTGAGCGTCAGCGTGCCGTAGTCGAAATCCCAGACGGGACCCGCCGTCAGTTTACCCCCGCGGGGCTTGTGGATATAGAAACTCTTGGGATGCTTGATCTCCTGGTTGCCCATCAGTTCGTTGACGATCCAGTAATCGACGAACGAGGTGATGTCGAACATCGCCGCCGGATCGCGGTAATCCTTGTCGAAGAGCAGGTTGTCCGCTTCGTTGAAATAGTTCCGGATATACTGGAACTGCGCCCCGGTAATCGACTCATCGGGCGACTTGATGTTGACCGGCATGTCGGAATACGACGACCGGAATTTATTCATTTCGTCGATGAACTGTGTGTGCAGGTGCAACAAGGGTTTCTTCAACTGTTGCAGGCCATGAAT
>OHAJ01002380.1_pt1 | contig 12853 bp, 13 predicted proteins | sample 1577101 | NCBI WGS metagenome assembly OHAJ01 (sample SAMEA3541531, study PRJEB24748) | human gut metagenome | biome: human gut; feature: human-associated habitat; material: faeces | place: China | collected 2012
GCTCATGGGCAAGCCCATCGAGGAGCTCAAGCTCATCTCCTGCCACATGGGCAACTCGTTAAAAGTGCAAAAAACAATTTTTCCGACATAACAGGCGGTCAGAAATCAATTGAAATAACGACATAATATCATATAATATTATAAATACTCCTCAGATACTTGATTGCATCTGAGGAGTTTGCTATAATTATATGGTAAGAAAAAGTGTATTGATTTTTTCGACTGTTACAGAGAATAAGAGTTCTTCACAAATTTACATAAAAGGAGAATGACATATGAAAATGACTAACAACATTAAGAGAACAATGACAATTGCAATTGCAGCGGCAATGATTACAGCAACAGCAATGCTTTCAGGTTGCGGTTGTGACGATAGTAATGCAATGAATAAGACTGCAACAACAGTTCAGACTACAAGCGTAGAAGAAACAACAGTTTCTGAAACAGCACCGACTCTTTCTGAAACAGATAAAGCAATTACCGATGCAGGACTCAAAGTAGGTGCTGACGGCAAAATTACTGATAAGAATGGTAAAGAAGTGAAAGTTGATAAGGACGGTAAGGTTGAGATTAAAAACGAAAAGGGTGAAACCGTCAAGGTAGATTCTTCTGAAGTGAAAAAGGCAAATCAGAACAAGGTAAAGGTTGACAGCTATCCGACAAACTCATCTTCTCAGAAGAAGGACACAAGCACATCAGGCAAGAATAACAATTCTTCCTCAAAGTCAAATGCTTCAAAATCTGACAGCAAAAAGGACACTTCATCTAAGAGCGAAAGCTCAAAGCAGGAGAGTTCAAAATCTGAATCCTCCAAAACACCGCAGAGCAGTTCATCAAGTTCAAAAGCTGACTCATCTAAGAATGAATCTTCAAAGCCGACTCCTAAGCCTCAGCATACACACAGTTGGACAAACATTACCGAAAAGGTAAAAGTTGTTGACAAGAAAGCATACACTTATGAAGAACCGGTTTATGAGGAGCATGGTAGGACTATTTGCAATGACTGTGGTGCAGATTTAACTAATATGAGTGATTCTGAGTTGACAAATCATATCTGTGAACATGCTGAAAACGGGGGTAAAGGCTCATATCATGATGAATGGGTTAATGTACAGGTAGGTACAAAAAAAGTTAATGTCCCTGAGAAAAGCCATTATGAGACTAAAACAATTGGCAGAAAATGCTCGGGTTGCGGTAAAGCAGAATACTATTGATTCTAAAAAAAGGGTTGTTGCCTACAAATGGTAACAACCTTTATTGTGTTCACCATAAAGAAATAACCGCCCTGTGTCGTGAACAGAGCGGTTAATCTTTAATTTTTTTATTGCTCAAACTTGCGAAACAGCTAAAGCTGTTTCGTTACTTGTATATTAACACAATAATAAAAATATGTCAACTGTCAGGGTACCGATTGGTATCCTGTTTTTTGTACAAAAAACATATGAAAGCGGAGTGTTCAATAAGCTCTGCTTTTTAAATGTCAATCGTCAGTTCAACGGGGCAATGGTCAGAACCTAAAATTTCGGTATGGATTTTTGCACCGTCAAGCTTGCTTTCAAGAGCTTTTGAAACGATAAAATAGTCAATACGCCAGCCCGCATTTTTTTCACGAGCCTTGAATCTGTATGACCACCACGAATACACGCCCTCTGTATCGGGATAGAAATAGCGGTAGGTGTCGATAAAGCCGTCATCGAGCAACGCTGTCATCTTTGAACGCTCTTCATCGGTAAAGCCTGCATTTTTACGGTTGGTTTTCGGATTTTTCAAATCAATTTCTTTGTGTGCAACATTCAAATCACCGCACATAATAACAGGCTTTTTTTCTTCAAGTTTTTTCAGATATGCCTTGAAATCATCTTCCCATTTCATTCTATAATCCAACCGTCGCAATTCTTCCTGCGAATTGGGAGTATACACAGTAATCAAATAAAACGATTCCAATTCAAGAGTGATTACCCGTCCTTCGTGATCATGCTCTTCTATGCCTAAACCGTATGTCACAGATAACGGTTTGACTTTAGAAAAGATAGCTGTGCCTGAATACCCTTTCTTTTCAGCATAATTCCAATAGGAGTGATAACCTTCAAACTTGGCATCCAGTTGCCCTTCCTGCATCTTTGTTTCCTGCAGGCAGAAAAAGTCTGCTTCTAAACGATGGAAAACATCAACAAAACCTTTATCATAACAGGCTCGCAAGCCATTTACATTCCATGATATGAATTTCAACATGATTCTTTTATTATTTGTAGATTAAAAACATTCCAGAACAAAAGTAAGTACAAAAGCATACTTATCAAAGCAAAAAAACTTAAAACAAAAAAGCGTCCTATTTTCGTAAACGAAACAGGACGCTTATCCTTATTAATTAAGGAAAATGTTTTCTCTATAATTACTGTGCCGAATCACTGGGAGCAGGAGTTTCTGTTGCAGCGTCATTTGTTTGCGGAGCAGCGAAACCTGAAGGTGCATTCAGCGGATTAGTAGCTCCTTCTTTCACTGCCTCTTCCATGATTACAGAAGAATCTGTATGAGCGGCAGGAACAAAATAAGCAGTAAGCACACTACATGCCACCATAAAAGCAGCTAACCCCCATGTTAATTTCTCAATAAAATCTGTAGTCTTGCGAACACCCATTATTTGATTTGAAGAAGCAAAACTAGAAGCCAAGCCTCCACCTTTTGAGTTCTGAATCAGTACGACAAAGCACATCAAAAGAGCTGCAAGCACAATTAATCCAATAAGTAATAAATACATTTTCTTTATTTTGATTTAGTGTTAATAATCAATTTCTCCAAAAATCTTATTTGGTCTGCAAAGTAAGCGTTTTTTTTTGGATATTTCAAATTTAATTTTTTAATAATTTCAAGAGCCTTAGAATATCTTTGCTGTTTAACGTATATTTTAGCCAATGTTTCAGTGAAATAGCTTTCATCCTCCATATCCTCTTCATTATCTTCCGACTCCTCTTCTTCAGAAACTTTATTCTTCACCGGTGCCGCCTCTTTTATTCCTAATTGAGGTAACAAAGGTTCCTCTGCCGACTTTTCAATGAAGTTGTCTATCAAATTCTGTCCTTTCATCTGAGGTATATCATCAGACACATGTTCTTCCTCATGCAATAAAAAAGAAGTATAATCTGTTGTTACATCCATTGGTAATTCCATAACAACGGGCTCTTCAGGCAAAGAAGAGAGAAAAGTATCGATCAATGAAAGAGTACGATCCAAACCAGCCTCTTCCTTAGGTAGGTCTTGTTTTTCAAAGGAAGATACAGTAAAACGCTCCCCCTCTATCAGATAAAAAAGAATCTTGCGGTCAGCTACATACAATGCAGCCTTACGTAGTTCCTCACCAAATGTTATGTCATGCAATAAAAACAGATTCTTCAGATAAAGCAGTCTCACCGTCTGAAAATATGGATAACGCGCAAGCAGCGTCCGCAACTCGTACAAAGTATCCCGATTCAATCGTTCAGGATGCGTTATCCATTCATATAATTGTTGTTGTATCATGACGGAAAATCACTCACTACCAGTTTGCCACTGTAGCATTGAATATTTGCTCTACAATTTCTTTAATCATTTGGTTTACCAACTCATCCTGCACAGCACTTAACTGCTGATTGGAATTATATTCACGACTAGCCGAAAATTGCTGTCCGTTCATATTTTCCGTAGGATTGGAACTATTGACAAAATTCACTCTCACCGTCATACGCAATTCTACCATACTAGAATAGCCATCGGATCCAATTCCTTTATTAAATGCCTCATAATTCGTTATCTCACCAGACAATTGCAGGTCACCACTGCGCTTGACTTGCTTTAAACGAGTTTGTTGCATATAAATATCCTGTAATGCCGTATTGAACATATTCTCCATCGGTCCCCAAACAAAGCCAGCTGAACGGTTTGGGAAATTCTCAAACGAAATAGTCTTTACCTTTGTATAATCTATAGACGATCCGTTAAATTTATATGAAATAGAACAAGCAGTTACGATCCCCGCCAGTACCATCAACACACCAACTACTTTCAATTGTTTAATCCAAACCATATTCTTTTATTTTTCTATAAAGTGTTCGTTCTGAAATATTCAAATCTTTTGCTGCATTCTTACGCTTTCCATGATGACGGTCGAGCGCCTTACGTATCATTTCCTTCTCCACTTCGTCCAATGACAAAGTGGCTTCTTCTACAACCTCCTCCGTATCCTGAATATCATCTACTACAGGATGAGCCGGTTTGGCGGCAGAAATTATGGTAGGCGTAGCAGGCACCACTGTAGCAACTAAATTCCGTTGCGGTTCCTGATAATAAGAAACTGCCGTAGTAGCTGGTGCCGTCGGAACAGATTGCGCGCCACGTTCCGCCATCAGTGTATTGACTAACTTCTTCAAGTCAGTCACATCACGCCGCATATCAAACAACACCTGATACAAAATCTCACGCTCACTTTCAAAAGCCTTCCCTGTATTTGCTTTCACTCCAAACAAAGCAGGCAAACCAGAATTCACATGTTGTTCCGGTAAATAATTTCTCAAAATCTCTGCCGTTATATCCCGGTTAGTTTCAATAATAGATATCTGTTCAGTGATGTTTTTCAACTGGCGCACATTACCGGGCCACGAATAAGCCAGCAACAAAACTTTCGCATCTTCTGTCAACTGGATAGCCGGCATACGATATTTCTCAGCAAAATCTGATGCAAATTTACGGAAAAGTAAAGTTATATCATCTCCACGCTCACGCAAAGGAGGTATTTTAATAGGTACAGTGTTCAAACGATAATACAAATCCTCACGAAAACGACCTTCAGCAATGGCTTCCGTCAGATTCACATTGGTAGCGGCAACAATACGCACATCCGTTTTCTGCACTTTAGATGAACCTACCTTAATGAATTCACCACTTTCAAGTACACGTAACAGACGTGCCTGAGTAGCAAGAGGCAACTCTCCTACTTCATCCAGAAAAATGGTTCCACCATTGGCTTCGGCAAAATAGCCATTACGGTCACTGATAGCGCCCGTAAAAGCACCTTTTTCATGTCCGAAAAGCTCTGAATCTATAGTACCTTCAGGAATAGCCCCACAGTTCACCGCTATATACTGTCCATGTTTACGGCGACTGAACTGATGAATAATCTGTGGGAAATTTTCCTTTCCCACCCCACTTTCACCGGTGATCAACACTGACAAATCAGTGGGTGCCACCTGGATAGCCACGTCTATGGCACGGTTCAACCCTTCGGCATTACCAATAATACCAAATCTGAGCTTTACATTTTGTATTTCTGACCTAACCATATTCACTCTATTATATGACAAAATTACAAATTCTCAGGCAGACAACAAGAAATTATGGCAGAAAAATAAAAAATAAGACGTGGATTTCACGGATAGATACGGTCTTTAAAAGAAAAACCGTGAAAACCCGCGCAATCCACGCCCGAATAAAAAATCCTGTTATAAATTAGTCGATTTCTTGATCGGCCTCATAACCACCCATTTCACGAATGGCATTTTTCAAAATAGCATACTGCTGGAAGAGGTGATTGACAGGAATTTCGTTTTCAGTATAATCATGCATCGGACTCTTCAAGAAGAAACTCAAGAAACGTTGGATACCAAAACGTCCTGCACGTGCAGCCAGGTCACTCAACAATACAAGGTCCAAGCACAGAGGAGCAGCAAGAATTGAATCACGGCAAAGGAAATTAATCTTAATCTGCATTGGATACCCCATCCATCCGAAGATATCAATATTATCCCAACCTTCTTTATTATCATTACGAGGCGGATAGTAATTGATACGTACTTTATGATAGTAGTCTGTATACAAGTCCGGCTGATCTTCCGGAACAAGAATAGATTCCAGTGTAGATAATTTGCTGACCTCCTTCGTGTGGAAGTTAGCCGGCTCATCTAACACCAAACCATCACGATTACCTAAAATGTTTGTAGAGAACCAACCGTCCAAGCCTAAACAACGGGTTCCAATAATCGGTGCGAAACCTGATTTAACCAACGTTTGACCCGTCTTGAAATCCTTGCCGGCAATAGGCATTTTAGTCTTTTCAGCCAACTCCCACATAGCAGGAATATCAACAGTTGTATTAGGTGCTCCCATAATGAAAGGACATCCTTCCGACAGTGCAGCATAAGCATAGCACATAGACGGAGCGATATGAGCCTTATCATCATCTTTCATAGCCTGTTCCAATGCCGCCAATGTTCCGTGTATTTTTTCATCAACAGGAACATAAATCTCTGTAGAAGCAGCCCAAAGAACGACAATACGGTCACAATTGTTAGCCACTTTAAAATTGCGGATATCTTCACGCAACTGTTCCATCATATCCCAACGATTCTTGCAATCTTTCACATTATCACCATCCAGACGACTAGCATAGTTGTGGTCGAAAGCAGCTTTCATTGGAACTATTTTCTCCAATTCATCCTTTACAGGATTAATATCTTTCTCTTTTAAAACCTCAGCATTGACTGCTGATTCGTAAGCATTAGCCGGATAAACATCCCATGCACCAAACACAATGTCATTTAAGTTTGCCAATGGAACAATTTCACCATAATGCAAATACTTTTTATTCTCTCCACGGCCAACACGCATTTTATCATATTGAGTCATAGATCCGACAGGTTTTGCCAATCCCTTACGAGCCATCAGCACACCTGTCATAAAAGTTGAAGTAACAGCGCCCAATCCAACACAAAGAACGCCTAATTTACCGGTTGCCGGTTTCACATTCATTTTTTCCATTCTAATTTCTTTGTTAAAATTGCATCTCATAGCAGAGATTAAGATAATTTGTGCCAAAGTTACACCTTCTTTTGAAAACTTCCATGCTTTTTCTAGTTTTTTTTGTAGCTTTGCGACCGTTTAATATAAATAGGTATGAATGATATTTGTTGCATAGGTCACATTACATTAGATAAAATAGTAACACCCAGAAAAACGACTTATATGCCCGGCGGGACTTCTTATTATTTCTCACACGGAATCAGTCACTTAAAGGATACAAAGCATTATCAGCTGGTCACGGCACTAGCTCCAAGTGAATTTAAAGCTGTTGAAGATATTCGTGCTAAAGGCATCAAAGTTACTGTTATTCCTAGTCACCGGACAGTGTATTTTGAGAATACATACGGTGAGAATCAAGACAACCGCAGCCAGCGGGTATTGGCTAAAGCCGATCCCTTCACCGTAGAACAACTAGAGAACATAAATGCTCATATTTTTCATTTGGGAAGTCTTTTAGCAGATGATTTCTCTTTGGACGTTGTGAAATATCTTTCTACCAAAGGTATATTAGCTGTAGATGCACAAGGGTACTTACGTGAAGTCCGAGGGGAAAAAGTTTATCCGATAGATTGGACAGACAAAGTAGAAGCACTAAAATATATTGACATTCTAAAGGTAAATGAACATGAAATGGAAGTGCTTACCGGTCAGACAGACATAAAACAAGCTGCCCTACAACTTGCAGAATGGGGAGTAAAAGAGGTATTGATTACATTGGGAAGCTTAGGGTCTATAATTTATGCGGAAGGTACATTTCATAAAATCCCTGCCTATCCTCCTAAAGACATAGTAGATGCCACTGGCTGTGGAGATACTTATGCTACCGGATATTTATATATGCGTAATAAAGGGGCTTCCTATGAAGAAGCCGGTTGTTTTGCAGCAGCTATGTCGACACTGAAACTAGAGGCATCCGGTCCTTTCAGCAAAACCGAAGAGGATGTATGGAATATCATCCGAACCAGTTCTTTAAAAGCTGAAAAAATTTAAGAAGAAATGGACAATCCCGATAAAGCCTAACAACTGTATCGGGATTATTCATTTCAGTTTCTTTCCACGTCAGCATACCACGAATAGAATAACACAATACAAAAAGAAACAAATGGTATGATGAATGATAAGGACATGGTACTATTATCTGCCACATAACCCATCAGCACAGGACCAACAGCCCCTCCTACGGGAGACATCATAAGGAAGGAAGAAGCCCGTTTGGTCTTTCCACCCAATCCCTTCAAAGATATGGCAAAAATAGTGGGAAACATGATGGCTTCGAACACGTATACCAAAAACAAGGCTATTAATGAAATCTTTCCTAAATTACAAACGATAAGAAAAGTAGCCATTACCGTCCCCAAAGCACAGCATAGCAGAACTCTCTCCGCACGGATTCGCTGCATGATCCAACTACCGGCAAAACGTCCGCACATAAACAATCCAAGTCCACCGAAAGAAAGTACTACCGCCGCATCCCGAGCATTCATCCACCCGTCATCCACCACATAATTGATAAAAAAACTATTAATAGAAATCTCCGCTATCTCATAACTGAATAGTGCCACTATTCCGAATAAGAATAATTTATGCGACCATAAACTTCTCTTAACCGTTTCTCCGTCAGCCAAATCGTCAACATGAACAATCTCCGGAAGTTTGATACGGGAAAAAATAAATCCCACTGCCAGTACAACCACTCCCATCAACATATAAGGATACGAGATATTTGCTTCTCCCTTCCCCGAGAACAATAACAGTCCTCCTACTAAAGGACCACAAATACATCCTAGCCCATTAAAAGACTGGGCCAGGTTCAACCGACTGGCAGCTGTTTCCCTATCCCCCAGTTCTGTCATATAAGGATTTGCAGCTGTTTCCAAAAAGACCAAACCGCAAGCAATGACAAACAAAGAGAACAGGAAAAATTCAAATGACATCCAATACTCGCCGGGAATAAACATCAAGGACCCGATTCCATAAAGCAACAATCCGAAAACAACTCCCTTACGATATCCATATTTGGTTATAAACAATCCTGCCGGAATAGCCATTATGAAATAGCCTAGATAAAACATCACCTGTACCATTGCCGAATGAGTACGGGTAATATCCATCACCTCTTGAAAATGTTTGTTCAATACATCAAGAATAGCATGTGCGAATCCCCATAAAAAGAACAAAGAGGTTACTAAAACAAAAGGAACTAAATAGTCCCTTTTCACCAATGCGTGTCTTTGTATTTCCATATCCTATTACAATAATGCAAGCAATTGAGCCAAGTCCGTAATAATTACATCAGGAACAGATTCGTCTATAACTTCTCCTCCCCAACCTTCTCCTTTCAACCAGGCAACGCGACAACCTACAGCTTTGGCCGGAACAACATCTTTTGAGAAAGAATCTCCGACCACCAGCACATTCTCTGCCGCAAATCCCATAGCATCTACTCCAAGTCTATAGATAGCAGGATCCGGCTTACGAACACCCACTACAGAGGATTCAATTATCTCATCAAAGAAATCCAAAAGTCCGAAATCCTTTAAAATAGTCTGTATATTGCCATAAAAATTAGAAACCAACACCAACCTATACCTCTTAGCCAACTCCTTCACTACCGGGCGTGTAACCTGCAATATATCCAACACATAGCCATAACAGCTGTCTGCCACTTTCACTGCATAAGATTGCAGTTGCAACTCATCCATAGGCAACTTTCTCTGTTCCGCCAACCATTCCACCTGAAGTTTAGTCTTGATAGAAAGCACATCATGAAAATTATGCCAAGGCTGGACAAAAGGATATTTAGCCAACGCCCTTTCTCCAAAAACGTATGCCTCACGGAAACTTTCCTTATCCACCGGCACCTGATGTTCCATATACTTAGTCCACAACACTTCCGCCCAATGACAGCTGTTCGTATCTATCGTACCGCCATAATCAAATATAACTCCCTGAATATTTTTCAATGTATCCATTATCTTACTTATTAGCAGGTGTACCATTGCCGACTTTCATCAACAACACACCAATTACAATCCAAATCAATTCACGTACACGGGTTATCAATCCGGTATAAACCCCAAAAGCTCCCGGAATAGCCAATCCTCCTACCGCCAAAGCAAAGCCTCCTTCACGTGCGCCCAATTGCATAGGCGAGAAAAAGAACAAATTGGCAAACAAAGAAGTAAATGCCATGATTAAAATACAAGCTGGAAAACTGACATCCGTTGTCAGAATATTCAATATGAAATACACTTCCAGACATCCTATAATCCGAGCCATGAATTCCAGACTTAACGAGGCATAAAACGTAGATCTACGCTGTTTATGCAGTTCAGCTATCTGACTGTCCACACGTTCCAAAGCCTCGCGTTTATTTTCCGAAAAACGTTTAGCCCATTCTTTGACAAAAGGAATATGCTGAAGCAATTTTAAAGTACGGACAGCCATACCATTCTTGTAACCTTTCATAAAAAAATAAATGGCTAAAAGAGAAACCGCCCCCACAACAGCCAATATAGTTCCCATGGCAATATCTACCGGACGTAGAGCCAGATACAAAAAGATAGAAAAAAACCAAAAACAAAAATGCGAGAAAATATGCATCATCACATAAAGAATTACTGATGAAGTTGCCTTACTGGCCCCAACATAAGGAGTCAGCTCCATAATGCGGTAAGGCTCTCCTCCCATCAATCCCACCGGGGTGGCATAATTCAGTGCAAATCCGGAAACTGTCAGTTTATAAACTTTCCAAAATGGAATAGGTGTTCCCTTTTTTCCATCCCGGATGATAATATACCAAGAAAGGGTATTGAACAGATAAATAATAATCCATAACCCTACCACAGCCGGCAACCACATTCCCGCCCGGCGCAAATTAGCCAGTAGTTCATCATACTCCATATCAAAAGAACAAAGCATCACTACGATGGCTGCAATTCCAAACATCAGGAATATATTTCTATACTTACTTTTCACTTCGTTATGTATTTATGATACAATCGTGCGCAAATCGCCTCATGGCAATGACGCATATATACAAACAAAGAGGTCATCACAACAACCTCGAACACAAAATACAACCATGGTTCGCCAATCAACAAACTGATATATAGAGCAATGGCACGTGTATTAAAAGTCAAGATATTGGTATATTTCATCAAAGGTTTGCTAGCCGCACGAAATTCATCCCGTAATTCCTGTGGAATATTGTCTCCATACTTTTCCTTCACCAATGCATAAAACAGTTGGAAATTAGGAGTCATTCTTTCCTGCTGACGTGTATAATTACCATAGAAATACAAGAAAGCTTTCCACCAGAAGTTTCCCTTCCACGGCAGACTGTAGAAGATTTCACGCTGTTGTTTGAAATTATCCAATTCGCTTCCGCTTTTCCCTTTTAAAAAGTATAAATGAATATTACGATAATAATCCGCCAATGTACATTGTTTGCTATGACAAACAGTACCCGAAACAATAGCCAATATCCAAATAAAAATACCCCAATGCATGCCGTCACCAATATGAAACGGCATGGGTTGGTTCATCAGTCTGAGACAAATTGCCGCATAAATGGTAAAGAACCAAATATCACCGGCAAATCCATCCAACATACGCCCCCACTGGGTTTTCTGTCCTGTCAAACGCGCCAATTGTCCATCCGCACTGTCATAATGATTCGCCCACATCAACAAAAGTATACCCAAAAGAGTATGTTTCATATCAGGATAATAAAACATCACACCAGCACCTATACCTAAAATGATAGAAAAAATGGTTACCACATTAGGGTGTACCTTTAGTTTTTTAAAAAATAATGCCCATGCATAACCTATGGGACGGTTGAAATAAATATCCAGGAACTCCTCTGTGTCCATGGATTTGAAAGAAGCCTCTATTCCTTTCTTCTCACTTTCTGTACTCATGTCTTTTTTATTTCATTTGCTTTTTAGCCCGTTTATAAATGCACTCTGCAATTTTACCTCCCGCTTCCTCACGGCAACGGGCAAAGCTGGGCCAGTCGTTAAAATCGATTATTCGCAGTGTGCCATCAGCTGAAATCACACAATCACCTCCGTAAATGGGCACATTCAGCGCCTCGGCAGCTTTATCACTTTGTATTTTCAATTCCTCTACGCTAAAAGGAATTCCTTTAGCTATCCCATTTATTTTCTCCAGGCCAAACTTGCTGTGCGAACAAGGAGAGGGATAAAACCAATAAAAAAAATCGGTTCCATGCACTCCGTAGAATTTTACCAAGTCACCTTGCAAATGTTCGTTTATGACTGCAACAGGAATACCGCGTTTACGGAAATCAGCCAATATATTTTCTACCTCTTCCTTACAGGTGGCGTAGGCAACATCTTCTTTCACCATAGCGTGAGAGTCACCTCGTTTCACCCAACAAGGATAACAATTTTCCAAATACTCATCTGCCGTAGAAATTATAAAACTTTGCGCGACTGTCAGCGCCGCGAAAACCATCGCGGCACGATGATGATGTCCATGTGCATGTGCATCCGTTTTCGCGGGGTGTAGCTCCTTCATGCACTGAAACGACACAATCCGGCTTCACTGAGGTCGGATTTTTTTGTGAACGAATTAACGATAAGATATATGAATCCGAAAAATTACCGCTTCGAAACCCTGCAGGTACATGCAGGCCAGCAGCCCGATCCCGTGACCGGTTCACGTGCGCTGCCTATCTACCAGACGACTTCCTATGTCTTCGAGAGCGCCGAACAGGGCGCCGCACGCTTCGCGCTCAAGGAACCCGGCAACATCTACACCCGTCTGGGCAACCCCACGACCGATGTTTTCGAACAGCGCATCGCAGCCCTCGAAGGCGGTACGGCAGCCGTAGCGGCAGCCTCGGGCATGGCGGCACAGTTCCTGGCCATCGGCAACATCGCCTCCCTGGGCGACAATATCGTCAGCACCTCGTTCCTCTACGGAGGCACGTTCAGCCAATTCAAGCACACGCTTTCGCGCATGGGCATAGAGGTGCGCTTCGCCGACGGCGACG
>OHAJ01002381.1_pt1 | contig 12851 bp, 18 predicted proteins | sample 1577101 | NCBI WGS metagenome assembly OHAJ01 (sample SAMEA3541531, study PRJEB24748) | human gut metagenome | biome: human gut; feature: human-associated habitat; material: faeces | place: China | collected 2012
AACCGGGTGAAGATGTTTATCAGCTTTCGGGTAACGATCTCGCGCTCTGTCCGGCACGCTGGCCGCTGCGGGCCATGTTCTCCAGGCTGCGGGTGGCACCATCGGCCTGCTGCTTGACGCTGCGCGGGCCGTTGCTGCGGGCAAGGGCAGCGGTGGCCTCTCCCGCGTCACGGGCAGCGCGGCCCATGCCTTCCACGGCATCCCCGGCCTTGGCGGCCTGTTTGGCCACACCGCCCATGCCGCCTTCTGCCGTGCGTGAGGCGGCACGCACGGCATCCATGGCCTTTTTGGCCGGGCGGGAGAGGTCGTCCCGCAGGGAGAGTTGCACCTGTACGTCAAGATCGGCCATGCTGCTTTTTCCATTGCCGCCAGTCCTGGCGCTTGCTGACACAAGTACGCCGCCCGGCGGGCTGTGCTTTTGGGGGATAGAATATCTCCAGAAATGCCTCGGCCTCCGGCAGGGTCAGGCCCCGCGCCTCCGCGAGGGTGAAGCCCTGCCGGACCAGCGCGGCCTGGGCTAGGCGGAGGGTTCGGCGCAGTTCTCCGCCGGGGCCGCGCTGGCAGCCTCGAGCTTTTTTACCAGCTCGTCCTCGGCCGTTTTCAGGATGCCCCATTCCCTGGCGGCCATACCGGCCAGCAGACGGGCGCTCATTTTTTCCGCCGGGATGCCGTCCACGCTCAGGCAGGCGGCCCACTTGTGACGGTCGATGCGGGCTGCGCAGGCATTGGCCCCGGCCTCGGCCTGGGCGGCCTCGATGGCATTTTCCACGTCCGCCATGGTGGGCAGGCGCAGGGTAAAAGACCTGTGGCGCTGGCCTTCGTACTCCAGACCGCATGCAAACATTCCCTTGATTTCCATACCTATTCCTCCACACGCTCAACGGCAAAAAGTTTCAGATCACGCCGGGCCTCGCCTTCGGCCTCGTACTGGTCGCTCACGCTCTGCACGCAGCAGCCGGTGTACGAGACGCGCTTGCCGTTGCCCGAGACGGGGTAGATGGTCAGCTTGGCATCGAAGACCTTCCACCAGTCCAGCGGATCGCCGTCCACGGGGATGGGCACGGTGACGGACAGCCCATGCGTGACGATGCCCATGCAGTAACCGCTGATGGTGCGCTTGCGGCGCATGGTCTTGACCGGCATGTAGCCGGTGTTGCTGTCATTGGAGACGGAGACGCATTCGATCTCCTTGCCGTCCACCTCCAGGACGACGGCCCCCACATATTCCTGAATGGCCATATTCGCTCCTTGTGTTGGATAGGGGCCTTCAGGAAATACGAAAGCCCCGTGCCGCCACTATGTGGCGACACGGGGCCGGAAAAAAGGTTGAAGGTGTTCAGCGGTTCAGGTTAGGCGGGGGCCTCCATCTGGCTCAGGGCCTCGATGATGCCCTGATAGATGTCCTCAAGGCTCAGGTACAGGCCCTGCACGTCCTGGGTATCCATGTCCACCCGCGCATCCACGGACAGGGAACACAGCAGGCGCTGTTGCCAGCGGATGCGGGCGGCGGCGTCATGCAGCAGATCGGCAGGAAGACGCGCGCTATCCATGACGCACCTCACGGCGGCCGGTCAGGGCCAGCAGGTTGCCCTGTACGGGCAGGGCGGGGCGTTCCGCCGCGTTTTCCTCAAGCCAGCCCAGCGCCCGCGCGGCCTTGAGCAGACGGGAGACCTCGCGCCCGTCCACGTCCAGCAGCTTGGCGATGCTGTGCTTGCCAAGCCCCATGGCGTGGTAGCGCACGGCCTGACGTACCCGGCGCTTCTGGGCAGGGCCGAGCCGCCAGAACAGCTGGGCGGTCTCCTGTCGGGTCTTTTCGCAGGCGGCATGGATGGCTTCCTTGCCGTCCGCGCGGGCTTCCCTGCGGATGCTCTCATACAGGGCCTGCTCCATGGCGTTGAAGGCTTCGATATAGCGCAGCTTCCACATGATGGCCGCCTTGCCGGTGAAGCCCATGACCAGCAGGGAAAGGGCGTCGCGGGTGAGGGCAAATTGGCGTACCTTACGGGTAGCGCCATCTCCCGCATCCACCACTCTAAACATGAGCTCAAAATTGAGTTCTACAAACGTTTTCGGTAAGATAGAGCGCAAACGGTCAATGTCGCGCAATATATTTGTGTGCTTCTTCTGGAAATGTCGGGCCACTTCCGTGGACAGGACGGCGGGCATGGAGCCGATGGAAAGGAAGCGGATGCCGTCGGTGTTTTTGACAATGGGGGTGGCTTGCGATATGGTATTCTCAACCATAATTACCTCTGCACAGGTGTTAGGGTTGTACCGCTGTTTGGTCTCGACCACCAGACAGCGGTTTTTTTATTGAGGTTTTCTCCAGTGAGGAAAAACCTTGTCCAATGCCTCTAGAACAAGCTCTTGAATGGTTTTTCGTTCCTTTGCCGCCAGAATTTTCAAGCATTGATGATCCGTTTCACTTAGACGGAACGTCGTCTGCTTCATTTTTTCATCCGGCATGACACCTCCTTGCTTGGTAATTTGGTACCAAATTACCAAAAGAGGCGCAAGCAAAATTTGCGCGCCTATTGGCAGTTAATCAGGAATGAGATGCAAAAGAGCCCGCCCCTTTGACAGGGCGGGCGGCATGGAGTACAAAAAAATTCTCCTTAATGGTTAAGTTTTAAAGGGTGAAAGCTTGACCGTTGCAGCCTGTGTGGTGTGCCTTTCCTACACAGACGCCAGAATGCGGGGTGTTTACGCCCGCAAAAAGCCCCCGTCATAGCGCACTGACGGGGGCTTTCCTTATTTGGAGGGCGGGTCGTCTTTTGCCGGCTCCAGCGCCCTGCGGATGTAGGCCCACAGTTCGCGGATACCTTCCCGTTCCACTTCCCAGCTGTCGCGCAAGCCGTCCCACGCGCCTTTGAGGCAGTCCCAGATGAGGGCAAGCGGGATCAGGGCGAGCAGAAGGGGAACGGACAGGCATACCGTGATGCGGGGATGCGCCCGCAGCCAGCCAAGGATGGCGTTTTTCCATTTTTCCAGTCGGTCCACGTCTTTCTCCTACAGCCGCAGGTCGATGACGCCCGCGAAGACGTGCAGGCCGTTGACCACGTCGGACGGGATGCGGCAGTCCAGGCGGTTGGGGTCTTGCAGATCGCGTTCGCAGATGACCCCGGCGGCGTTGGCCTCCACTTCCTCTACGATCTCCAGCTGTTCCAGCTGGCGCAGCACGTCCAGCACCTCGCTGCGGACCTTGGGCGGCGTGCGGGTGGACAGTTTTTCGCGCGGGAAGCGCAGGTCGATGCGCTCCTTCACGGTCCGGGCCACGTAGTCCAGAGTGCGGATGGTGGTCATGTCCAGCAGGGAAATGTCCGTGGCCCCGGCGGCATTGCGGGTATAGGTGGAGATGGCGCGCACTATCTGCACCACCTCGCCCGGCCCCACCTCCAGCGGGGTCACGCCATTTTTGAGGGCCACCTCCTGCTCGGTACGGGACAGGCGGGAGGATTCCGGGGGCACGGCCACGCCGGTGAGGACCAGGGTATTGAGCGGCCGGGCCGGGTCCTCCTCGCTGGCGGCTACGGCGCAGTAGGCGGCGGAAAGCGTCTCCGGAAGGCTGGGGCTGCCGGGCAGGCAGGCCAGGGAGATGCGGCCGCTGTTGAGCTGACCGGCCAGGGTGGTGCAAAGAGACAGCGTATCCGTACTGCCCAGCCAAGCCGTGGCCCGGCGCTGCTCCAGCGGGCCGCTCACCTTGTCCAGGTGTTCGCGCAGGGCCGTGAGCTGTTCCTGCACGGCCCAGGGCAGACAGTACAGCGTATAATCCGCGCCGAAGACGGCGGCCAGGGCCTCGGTTATGTCGGGGTCTTTCTGGCCGCCGCTCATTTTTGTGACGGTAGCCGTCAGGCCGGGAGCCGTGCAGCTGGAGGACAGCGTGATCTTGTTGCCGATGGTGCCCTTGTTTTTGGCGGTCAGGGTCAGATAGGGGGGCGGAGCGACCTGCTCGCCTTCGCCGTCCGGGTCTTCGGGCGTGACCACCGTGGCCGAAACGGGCAGGGACTGCTCTGCATTGAGGGCGGCGGCCAGTTCGTCCAGGACGTTTTGGGCCGTATCCTGCGAGGCGGCGGCCACGGCCACGCTGGTGTCGGCGATGGTCAGGGAGACCACACCCGCGCCGGTGGCCGTGCCTGTCAGCTCCAGCTTGCCGCTGGCGGCCACGCCCGCCTCGTCCGGGGGCACGGGCAGCACGGACAGGTCCAGGTACTGGTAGGCGCGGATGGCGGCCTGGACCATGAGCTGGGCCTGGCTGCCGTAGCCGAACAGCGCGCCCGCCGTGGCGTCATCGTAGATCTGGACGGGGACCAGCGGGGCGTCGCTGTCTTCGGCCTTCTGGGCGATGATGAGCATTTTCTGGCTGTTGGCGGCCAGGGTGCGCACGGCGTTGGTGGTATTGAACTCGAAATATTTTCCCGGCTTGCGGATGCTGGCCGGGATCTGGTCGAAAGAGATGTTCGTGCTGGCCATTTATGCCTCCTCAGCGTCCGGCGTCACAACGGCCAGCTGGGCGACCATCTGGGGGGCGCTCACCAGCTCGCCGCTGTGCAGGCGGCGCAGATAGTAGGCCGTGGCCGGGACGGACACGGGCTGATCGTCGGTGATGTAGCGGCACGGGGCGTCCTCGCGGGGGACGCGCAGGCCGGGGGCTGCTTTGACGTAGAGTTCAACCATAGGGCGCTCCTTATATGCGGATATTGAGGGTCAGGTGGTCTTCCAGCAGGGGCGGATCAGTGGCCGGGTCCTGCGGCGGTTTGCACCAGTAGCGCAGGGCCAGCCCTTCCAGCGACGGCAGCCAGGGATCGTCCCCGGCATGTGCCTTGCCCGGCAGGGGCTGGCCGTCGGGCGGCAGGTAGCCGCCAGCATCGGTGCCCAGGGGGCGCTCACAGGGCGCTCGCAGCCTGGCCTGCACCCGGCAGAGCCAGTCCTGGGCAAAGACGGCCAGGCTGCCCGCCTGTACCTGGCCGGAAAACAGGCTGCGGATGCGGCCGGGGCGCAGGTAGTCCACACCGTCCAGGGCATAGTCCTGCATGGCGGTGAGACGGGCCACGTCGGTCAGCATGGCATAGGCCCCCACCGTGGCCGGGCCGCCCGTGCGCGGGACTTCCGTGCGGGGGCTGTAGGCCGCCGCTATGCTGGTGAAGGTCAGCACGCTTTCAAAGCGGGTGCGGGCCGTATCCAGGGCTTTGGCCTCCGTGGCACCGGCAAACGTCACCCAGATGGCCGGGACGGCGGGATAGACGTTTTTCCAGTCGCCCAGCAGCTCGCCGCCATAGCTGCCCACAAAACGCAGGTACGGCAGGCGGGCCTCATGGATACGCCGGATCATGGCGCTTTCGATGGCGGCAATGGGGTACACGGGAGCTCCTTGCGACTAGAAGAAACGGTCATGGCATCCGGGCGCGAACTCCACGCCCGTTTCCGGGGGCTGCGGCTCCGGAGCGTCCGGCGGCGTGGGCACGACGATCTCCGCCGCGCCCTTTGCCACGTCCTTGAGCCAGGCCAGGGCGGCCTTGTAGCGGGCCTCCACATCCTCGGGCACCTGCATGCCGAATCCGGCCGTCAGGTGGTAGCGGGCCATGTCGCAGACGAAAGCCCGCAGGGGTTGGGGCACGCCCGCCGTGGTGTCCAGCGGCACGGCCAGGCGCACGGCCAGGTAGCTGTCCGCCTCGCGGCTGGCCTGGTCCAGGGCCGTGGCCACGCGCTCCACGTCATAGGCCGGGGGCTGGTCGCCTTCCCCCTGATTATCCGCCTGCGGCCAGTCATCCGTGAACACGGGCGGGCCGCAGGCGTCCAGGGCATCGCTTTCCGGCAACGGGGCCAGCCCGATCAGCTCTTGCAGGCCGAAACGGGCCGTCATGTCCGCCGGGCCGGCATAGTGCGACCGAAGGCGCTCCGCAGGAGCGTGCCCGTCCGAGCGCAGCGAACTACGGGCATCGACAGCAGCGCTTGCCGGGAAGGCGTCAGGCATGGGTGCCCTCGGTCGTGTGGGCTGCGGGCTGGGCGGTGGGCGGCGTTTCCCCGGAGGGGGAGCCCGTGGCGCTTTCCGGCGTGGGAGCCGCCTGTGCCGACACGGCGGGAGAGGGCTGCGGGTCGGGGGACAGTTCCGTGTCCTCGGGGTCCATGATGGCCACATCCAGCCAGGGGTCGGCCTTGAGGGCCGCGTACTCCTCCGGCGTTACCTGCATCAGGCAGCCGCTGGCATCAAAGGTCATGCCGCAGCGGCAGCGCCGGGCCAGGGGCTTTTTGACTTTCACATGCACGTCCATGGGGCACCTCCTTTACGCGGCCACCACGGCGGGCATCAGCCAGGGCTCGTTGACGATGGTGGCGGCATCGTACCAGGGGTTGCTCTCGCCGCCGTTGACCAGTTCCACGGCAATGAGTTTGCGGGCGGCGGCGTACAGGGTGGGCGGCACCACCAGCAGGGTGCCCGCCTTGCCGCCGGTGCCCAGGCCCAGGGGGCGGCCGCCGTCGGCCTGGAAGGACTGCATCAGGCCCAGGGCCTTCTCGAAATTGGCGGCGGTCAGGTCGTCACGCACGGCCACGGCCTGCTGCCAGAAGCCGAAGCCCACGTTGCAGCGGTAGCGCACGCCGTAGAGGTACTGGTCTTTCATGAACACGGTGTCGTTTTTGCCGTCCGTGATGGCTTGCAGTTCCGGGCTGGTGCGCTCCTGGAAGATCAGCGGCTTGAGGGTGCGGGACACGTCCAGCAGATACCAGGGCGTCTTGCTCTCCGGGCTTTCCGCTGCGTCGATGAGGTTGGACACCGTGGCATTGCCGCCGGTGCCGTCCACGTTGACGGCCACGGGGTGGTCCTTGTCGAAGAAGAACTGACCGTCGTAGCAGTTGGTGGAAAATCCCTTGCCCAGCAGGCCGAAGACGAGCTCGTCGGGATGGGTGGCGGCGGCGTAGCCCATTTCCTCGAACATGGGCGCGTAGATGCCCAGGTTGTCGTCCTCGATGTCGGTGCGCTTCACGCCGACGGTGCCCTCATAGAGCTTGTTGGTGACGACGTAGCCGTGTTCCTTCATGTCCTTGACGGCGCGGTCGCCCACCCATTCGGACAGTTTGGGGAACTGGCCCAGCCAGCCGTAGGTATTGCTGGCACTGGTGCTGGGGATTCGGGTAGCGACCTTCTGCCAGTGGCCGGGCGCGCGGCCCGCGCCGCGTTTGTACGCGGCATTGAATCCGGTACGCAGACCGGACAGGATGCTGTCGGTGACGATGGGCATTTATTCCTCCTTCGTGGCCTGTCTGGCCTCGATGAACTCCTCGTGGGTCAGGCCGAGGCGCTCGCAGATATGCAGCTCATCGGCGGTCAGGGATACCGTGCCGGGCTTGTCGCCCGCCGGGGTCTTGCCGCCGGTCTGGGTGCCGGTCAGGGCCTGCACGGGCGGCTGGGTGGCCAGGAATGCTTTCAGGGCATCGGGGGCCGTTTTGGCCAGGCTCTCGGCCCAGCCCTTGGTGGCGGCGGTCAGGCGTCCGTCTTTCAGGGCGGCCTCGATGTCGTCCTTCAGGGCGGCGGCCTGAGCCTCGTTTTTCAGTTTCGTCAGTTCGTCGCGCAGCTGGGCAGCCTCCTTCTGGACGGCGGAAAAGGTGGCCATGGCCACGAATTTTTGCGGATCGGGAGCGGCCTCGGCCTGGGCCTTGGCGCTGTCCCGCTCCTGTCGCAGCGTGGTCAGGGCGGCCAGGGCGGCAGCCTCGTCCGCCGTTTCCGGCAGGCCGAGGGCGGCAAGGATCTGTTTCATGGGCGGTTCCTCGTAGGGGGTAAAGGTTGCGCTGGCGGCGTCCATGCCGTCCAGGGCGGGATGGTTGGTCAGGGCCGCGCAAATGAGGCGCAGCACCGCGCCGCTTTGGCGGTCGAAAGCAAAAACGGGACTGATATAGCGGTATTCCCCGGCACGGATGTGGGCGCGGGCCTTGTCCGTCCAGTCTACACCGGCGAACAGGCCGCGCCCCTCTTCCCATTCCAGGGAGGTGATCCAGCCCGCCGCCGGGGCTGGCTGGCCGTTTTGCGCGGCAAGCTGGGTCTGGTGCTCGTAGTCCACCACCAGCGGCGTGGCGGTGCGCTGCCAGTGGGCGATGACAGCCTCGGCATCCTGGGCCGTCAGACGCCAGGACGTGGCGTTGACGCCCCGCAGGTTGCCGGGCCGTCCGTCGCGGGCAGCGAACGTGCCCGCAGGGAAAAGCTGGATGCGACCCGGGGCCTGCCCCTGCCCGTCGGTGTCGGACAGGGTCAGGGCAACAGCCGGGCCGGTGGTATGAGGGGAGGAATGATGGCGTTCCATGCGTCCCTTGTACGGGGCGCATGCGGGGAAAAAAGGTCGAAGCTGTTCAGCGCTTCAACTATCCCCGTGTCTGGTTTGGAGAGGATGCCTTACGGGCGCGTGGCGGGCGTTAGAGGGGCGTTAGATTTTCAGAAACAGGAAAACATGGGCGATGGCCCGCCCGGAAGGGAAACACGACGCACAGCGTCCCGTGGTCATGCGCCCCGCACGGCCTTGCGCAGGTGGCGCACGATCAGCCGGCGCATCTCGGCCTTGTGGTCTTCGCCCACGCCCAGGAAGGGGCGCGGGGGGATGGCGCTGCCGGGGTGGTGCACGACCTTGCGGACCAGCTTTTCCCCGTTGCGGCCGTAAAAGCTCAGGCCCTTTTTGGAGCGGGCGCGGATGATGTGGGGCCTGGTACGCGCGCCGAACTGGTGCGCGGCGGCATAGGGGGCGTTGACGCCCACCAGGGCAAAGTCCCTGCCGTAGCGAACGCTCAGGCTGCGGCGCATGTCGCCCGTGCGGTTGAGCGTCTTGCCCGTGTAACGGTCGGCGTAGCGCTGTTTTTTGTACGCCTCATTGAGGGGCGGCCAGGCGGCCCCGGTGACGGGATCGCATTCCATGTCGAAGGCGTCCTGCGCGGCGGAGCGCATGATACCGGCCAGGCCCCGCATGATGGGGCTGGCGTCTTCGCCCTGCCGGGCCAGGGCGGCCAGGCTGTCCATAAGCTGGTCGTCGTCGATGTTTACTTCTATGCGGATCATGGGTAAAGTTGTCCTGCAGGTATTTCCGTTGGCCGCTGTTAGTGCGCGTAAGAATCGACAACGTGCACTTCTCCTCGCAAGGGGAGAGGTGGTATCCGAGTTCGAGTCTCGGCGGCAGCAGTCAGCGGATTCCCTCTGTTTGTGTTCGCTGAACATTTTTTCCGCTGACTGCTGCTGTACGCGTAAGCTGGTAACGCGCGCCCCCCTTGCAAAAGGGGGCCGGTATCCGGGTTCAAATCCCGGCGGCAACGGTCAGCGGATTTTTTGCAGTTTGCGTCCGCGATGCAGGTTACTGCGTTCCAGACGGTAGAAGCTGGCCACGCCATCATGGCGGCCCAGCTTTTTTTGTTTCTTTTTGTCCGTGCCCGGCACATTGACGGGCATGATGCGGCACCAGCCGTCCTCCGGGTCGGGGAATAGATAGAGCAGGTTCTCGTGCGCCTCGTCCCAGTAGACGGCCTCGGGCCGGGAAAAAAGGGCGGCCAGCTGCGGATAGATGGCATCCGGTACGGCGGTGCCCTTGGCCTGGTGGACGCCGCGCCCGGCATGGTGCAGACGGTCGTCGGCAAAGACCACCACGCCGCTGGCATCCGCCCCCTGGGCACGGGCATGGAGCAGCTCCTGCCAGCGCATGAGGCCCAAAATGGCCGCACGTTTGCGGATGACCTTGTCCTTCTGCCATCCTTCCACCACGGCGGCGAAGCCCTCGTGCCGGGCCGTACTGTTGTTGATGGCCTGCCGGGCCTGCTCGTACAGGGCCGGGTCGTTCAGGCCCCGGATGCGCTCGCGCAGGATGTTGTCCGCCAGGGCCACGGCGCCGGGGTTGTAATCAAAGCCCGCATCCGTCCAGAAGATGTTGTCCTTGTCGTACCTGTAGCCCGTGACGGTGCGGACGGTCTCCTCGCCGGTACGCCGGTCGCGGATGATGATCTCCCGCGTGGTCATCTTCCCTTCCGAGCTTTCCACCTTCCATTTCCTGCGTTTCAGGCGGGCCGGGCTCACGCCTTCCACGTTGCAGCGGCAGTTCCAGCCGTTGGGCGGGTAATGCGTCTGCCAGAACGGGTCGTCGATGGGGAAGATCTTGCCGTGCAGCGCCCGGTGCTGGGGCCGGGTGCGGGCGTCTTCCATGGAGACATAGCGCAGATACGGCTCCTCCTCCCTGTTGTCCCACTGGTCTTCCCAGGCCCCGGCATTGACGGCGCTTTGCACGTTCTGGCGGGCGATGAGGCCCAGACGCCACTGGCTGCCCTGCTGCACCGTGATGACCTCGCCCGTGCGCGGGTCCACCTCGTCACGCGGCCCCCACCAGCCCTTGGCGCGCAGTATGGGTTCCAGCGTCCGCACGAACCACTGCTCGTTTTTTCCTTCCTTCAGCCTTGTACGGATGCCCAGTTGCAGGTCGCGCAGCACGTCCAGCCTGGCGCAGTTGGCCACCGTGAAGGCCGTGGCGTGGGCTTCCTTCCACATGCTGTGCCAGTCGAACGAGACGCGGCGGCCCTTGCGGCGGAACCAGGCCACGGCCTTTTCCGGCGGCAGGGTCAGGACATAGGCCAGATCAATGGGGGTCTTCATGGCTGCGCCCTTCGAGTTGCGCCACGAACAGCAGGCGGGTCAGGATGTCCGTCAGCTGTGCGGCGTCCATGGCGGGGTACAGGTCCGCCAGCCGTTTTTCCAGCTCCTCCGGGGGAAGGCCCGCCGCCACCTCGGCAAAAAGCGGCCCCAGCAGGGCACCGGCGGCCTCGGCCAGAGCGGCGTCCGCGCTGTCGCACATGCTGTCCAGAGCGTCCTGTCCTGCCCCGTCGTCCCCTTCGTCGTCTTCGGCCGCGTCATCCCCGGCAGGGACTGTCAGGCGCGCGGTGGCATTTTGCCTGCCGGGCCGGTCGTCGTTGCCGTCCTCGTCCTGCCCTTCGGCGCGGAAAACGTCGCCCTCGTCCAGGGCCACGGGCAATTTCAGGCGCTCGTGGACGAACTGGCGGCTTATCTTCATGTATGGGGCCAGTTTGGGCAGGGCATCGGCATAGAGGGCCAGGTCCCCGGCCTCCTGCGTGTCGAAACGCCAGTAGGGCAGCAATTTGCGGTCCGTGATGCCCAGGTTAAGCAGGCACAGCGGGGCCAGCAGCTGGCTGGTCAGAGTGGCGGCCAGCTGCATGGCATCCGCCGTCAGCAGGTCGCGCCGGACCTCGTTATGGATGGTGCCCAGGGCATTGGTGCTTGTTTTGCCGTCGGCCTGCGTGGTCAGGGTGCCGCCCAGGATGGCCTTGCTCATGCCCTGTTCACAGCGCGTCACCAGCTGGCCGGGGATGTCCTGGGTGGTGGTCGTGGGCGTCTGGAAGATGACCTCCATGCCCGCCGGGATGATGCCCGCCGCATCTTGCCCTAGGCAGCGCAGGGCGTGCAGCAGCGCGCTTTTGTCCTCCGCCGTGGAGCCGGGCGGGTATTTGCCCAGGCGCAGGGGCAGGCCGTGGATCTGGGTGTAGGCGATATTGGCATTCAGGGCATAGGCCCGGATCAGGTAGGCCCAGGCCACAGTGCGGAACAGGCCCGCGCGCGGCAGCCAGCCGCTCTTGCTTTTGTGGGTGTGGACCAGCCAGCCGCAGGGCCACAGCTCCGCGCCCTCGGCGCTGCCGTCGCGCAGGCGCAGGCGGTTGCGGTCCGTCCACAGGCACTGGAACCAGGACTGCGGGCGGAAGGTCAGGGCTTGCGGGATATGCCAGCCGTCCACCATGCCCCATTCCAGCTCCAGCGCCGCGAAGCCATGCCCGATGGCATCGGCCATGTCCAGCAGCATGTCCTCCACGCCGGGCATCATGTCCACCATGGCACGGACCTTTTCCGCCACCTCGCGTGCCCGCGCGTCATCGCTGCCGGGGATGATGTCCCATTCCAGGGTTGCCATTTTGAGGGCAATCGTGCTGAAAGAGGGAGCATGGCGGTTGTCATGCTCTTTTTTTATTTTTTTCCGAAAATGACTTTACAATGCCTGTCGGCAATTTAAGCGGCGGTCAGCGTTCAAAGCTCTGCCTTGCAAAGCTGTTGCTGTCGCAGAGTAATATGCTCCTCCTTGACGAGCCGGCAAACCACCTTGACATTGACGCAATTTCATGGCTTGAAGGCTTTTTGAGAGATTTCAAGGGCGCAATGATTATCATCAGCCATGACCGTTATTTTCTTGATAAGGTAACCAACAAGATCCTGGAGATTAGCCATGGGAAAATTTATTCCTATGATGCCAACTATTCCGGGTTCCTGGAACTGAAGGCGCAGAGGGAAGAAATGGAGCTGGCGTCCGAGCGGAAGAGACAGAGTGTTCTTCGCATGGAGCTGGAGTGGGCCAAGCGTGGCTGCCGCGCCAGAAGCACCAAGCAGCGTGCCCGCCTGGAGCGTCTGGAAGCGTTAAAAAACGGCAAGGCACCTACCCAGGATCTGGATGTGCAGATGGATTCCGTGGAGACCCGCATGGGAAAGAAAACTGTGGAGCTTCACCATGTTTCCAAACATTATGGGGATAAGGTGATCCTGGATGATTTTGATTATATTGTGCTGAGAAACCAGCGACTTGGCATTATCGGGCCCAACGGCTGCGGTTCCTTCGCGTATTTGCGGGAATCATATTTCCGGTTTCGTTTCTATTATGCGTGGTTGCAATAATTTTTGTACCTACTGTATTGTGCCTTATACCCGTGGCCGCGAGCGTAGCCGTGATGTCGAAAGCATTCTCAATGAAGTGGCGGATTTGGTAACAAAAGGTTATAAGGAAATTACCCTTTTAGGGCAAAATGTAAACTCTTATCGTTTTGAAAAGCAGGACGGTGAAGTG
>OHAJ01002399.1_pt1 | contig 12778 bp, 9 predicted proteins | sample 1577101 | NCBI WGS metagenome assembly OHAJ01 (sample SAMEA3541531, study PRJEB24748) | human gut metagenome | biome: human gut; feature: human-associated habitat; material: faeces | place: China | collected 2012
ACCGAGGACGAAATTCTGCGCCGGCTGCAGGAAAAAAATCTGGAAATGGTGAACTGACTTACAAGTTCATGGGTAATGGTACAGATTATTTATCAGCCAATAAAGATGATGAAAAAGAAGTACCGGAACGTCTGGACTGGATTGCTTTCAAGAATCAGTTCTTCTCTTCAGTATTTATTGCAGACACCGACTTTGAAAAAACGAAGTTAGTATCTAAAATGGAGAGAGAAGGCAGTGGATACATCAAGGACTACTCTGCTGAAATGAGTACGAGCTTTGACCCGACAGGCAAACAGCCTACACAGATGTTCTTTTACTTCGGCCCGAACCATTACAAGACGCTGACTGCACTGGACAAGGGACGCGAAGAGAAATGGGAACTGAACCGCCTGGTTTATTTAGGTTGGCCGTTGATCCGCTGGATCAACAAATGGTTTACTATTAATATCTTTGACTGGTTGTCCGGTTGGGGTCTGAGCATGGGTATCGTATTGTTACTGATGACATTGATTGTAAAAGCAGTCGTATTCCCCGCTACCTGGAAAACGTATATATCTTCTGCCAAGATGCGCGTGTTGAAACCGAAAATAGACGAAATCAACAAGAAATACCCCAAGCAGGAAGATGCGATGAAGAAGCAACAGGAGGTAATGGGAATGTACAGCCAGTATGGTGTGAGTCCGATGGGTGGTTGTTTGCCGATGTTGGTACAATTTCCCGTTCTGATTGCGCTGTTCATGTTCGTGCCAAGTGCTATCGAATTACGTCAACAGAGCTTCTTATGGGCTGATGACCTTTCAACGTATGATGCTTTCATCAACTTCCCGTTCAATATCCCGTTTCTGGGCAGTCACCTCAGTTTGTTCTGCTTACTGATGACCGTTGTGAATATTCTGAACTCCAAGTTCATGATGCAACAACAGGATACCGGAGCAAACCCGCAGATGGCAGCGATGAAGTGGATGACCTATCTCATGCCGATTATGATGTTGTTTATCTTGAACAGCTATCCTTCAGGTTTGAACTATTACTACTTCATATCGACATTGATTAGTGTGGTGACTACTCTCATTCTGCGCAAGACTACGAATGAAGAGAAACTTCTTGCCCAATTGGAAGCCCGAAAGAAAGATCCGAAGAAAGCTAAGAAAACCGGCTTTGCCGCTCGCCTGGAGGCAATGCAGAAACAACAGGAACAGTTGATGAAAGAGAGACAGAATAAAAAGTAAGTCTCCGTTTTTCATCACTTGATAATAAAAGCCGGGCAATTGATGTAATTGTCCGGCTTTCTTTCTCTTATAACAACTATAACTATAATTTAAATGAAAACTAAATACACCAACAAACAGATTTGGATGATAGCCTATCCGATCCTTATCAGCCTGCTGATGGAACAAATGATAGGTATGACAGACACCGCCTTTCTAGGACGGGTAGGCGAAGTAGAACTGGGAGCATCAGCCATTGCAGGTGTCTTCTATATGGTAATCTTTATGGCAGCTTTCGGCTTCAGCATCGGAGCACAGATACTGATAGCACGGCGAAACGGTGAAAAACAGTACCGGGAAATTGGTGACCTTTTCTATCAGGGAATTTACTTCCAGATAGGATTGGCAACAATCATGTTCCTGCTCTCCTACTTCCTGTCGCCGATTATACTAAAGCGTATCGTTGCCTCCGAACACATTTATGAAGCAGCTATTAGCTACCTGAACTGGCGTGTCTTCGGAGCTTTCTTCTCATTCAGTGCAGTCATATTCCGTGCTTTCTTTCTGGGAACTACACAAACAAAAACACTGACCCTGAACTCAATAGTTATGGTATTGAGCAACGTAGTGTTCAACTATATATTGATTTTTGGAAAGTTCGGTTTCCCAGCCCTCGGTATTGCAGGTGCAGCCATTGGCTCATCGCTTGCAGAATTAGTTTCATTGGCATTTTTCATCCTCTATACCCGTAGTCGCATCGATTGCCGCAAGTATGGACTGAATCGTATTCCAAAGTTCCGTCCGGAAGTATTAAAACGGATGTTAAACATCTCTTTCTGGACAATGATACAGAATGTTATTTCTTTGTCCACTTGGTTTTTATTCTTCCTCTATGTAGAGCACCTGGGAGAGCGGTCGCTTGCCGTTACAAACATTGTCCGGAGTGTATCCGGTATACTGTTTATGGTAATGATGGCATTTGCCTCGACATGCGGTTCACTAGTCAGCAACCTAATAGGTGCCGGCGAGAAAGATTGTGTAGAAGGGACCATCCGGCAACATATACGTCTTGCCTATATATTTGTCTTACCATTGGCATTGCTCTTCGTACTATTCCCCAAATTGATACTGGGCATCTACACCGATATGACCGATTTACAGGATGCAGCCGTACACTCACTTTGGGTGATGTGTTCTGCATATTTATTTCTCGTACCTGCCAATGTATATTTCCAGTCAGTTTCCGGAACTGGAAATACACGCACAGCACTGGTAATGGAACTAGCCACACTGGTGATCTATGTGGCCTATATTACTTACACCATTCTTTACCTTAAGTTGGATGTAGCCCTATGCTGGACATCAGAAATGGTGTATTCCATCTTTATTCTACTATTTTGCTGGCGGTATATTAAACGAGGACAATGGCAGAAGAAACGCATATAATTTGTATATTTGTCGCAAAATAACTGTAACGAACAACCTATATGAAACAAGTAAACTTATTGCTTATGTCAGCAGCTATGACATTGGCTGCCTGCGGCGGGACAAAAGACGCAGGGCAAGCCGGAGTACCACTTATCGAGCGGTCGAACATCAAGATTGAAGGCAAGCGCATGACTCCCGAAGCTCTCTGGGCTATGGGGCGTATCGGCGGTGTAGCCGTATCTCCCGATGAAAAGCAGATTGCTTACACGGTAGCTTACTACAGTGTGCCGGAGAACAAGAGCAACCGTGAAGTCTTTGTGATGAACACAGATGGAACAGGCAACCAACAAATCACCCGTACTCCTTGGCAGGAGAACGAAGTAAACTGGATAAAAGGCGGTACTAAACTGGCGTTCCTTTCTAATGAAAGTGGCAGCAGTCAGTTGTGGGAAATGAATCCTGATGGCAGCGGACGCAAGCAATTGACGCAATATAATGGTGATATCGAAGGTTATTCTTTCTCTCCCGACGGCAAGAAGTTGCTTTTCATTGCACAAGTGAAAACTAAACCAAGTACCGCGGATAAGTATCCTGATCTGCCTAAAGCAACGGGGATCATCGTTACCGACCTGATGTACAAACACTGGGATGAATGGGTAACCGGTGCTCCACATCCTTTTGTAGCCGATTTTGATGGAAACAGTATCAGTAATATAAAAGATATACTGGAAGGGAAACCTTACGAAAGCCCGATGAGACCTTGGGGTGGCATCGAGCAACTGGCATGGAGTCCTGCCGGAGACAAGGTAGCATATACTTGCCGTAAAAAGACCGGTCTGGCATACGCCATCTCCACCAATTCGGATATTTACATCTATGACCTTGCAACTAAGAAGACAGACAATATCACCGAAGAAAACAAAGGTTACGACACGAATCCTCAATACTCTCCCGATGGTAAATACATTGCCTGGCAGAGCATGGAACGTGACGGTTATGAAGCAGACTTAAACCGCCTCTTCATTATGAATCTGGAAACAGGTGAGAAACGTTTCGTCAGCAAGGAATTTGAATCGAATGTAGACGGTTTCTTATGGAATAAAGACTCTAAAAGTATTTATTTCATCGGTGTCTGGCATGGTGAAACACAGATTTATAATGTAGACCTTGCTGCCAATGATAAGATTACACAATTGACAGACGGCATGTATGACTATGCTTCCCTTGCCCTTGCAGGAGATAAGGTAATCGCTTTACGCCATTCAATGAGTATGGGTGATGAAATCTATGCCGTATCTGCCACCCGCAACGGTGATGCTTTTGCCGAAGCAAAGCAACTGACCTTCGAAAACAAGCAGATTTACGACCAATTGGAAATGGGTAAGGTTGAAGCTCGCTGGATGAAGACTACAGACGGCAAACAGATGCTGACATGGGTAATCTATCCGCCACAGTTTGACCCGAATAAGAAATACCCCACCCTCCTGTTCTGTGAAGGTGGTCCGCAAAGCCCCGTAAGCCAGTTCTGGAGTTATCGCTGGAACTTCCAGATTATGGCTGCCAACGATTATATCATCGTAGCTCCCAACCGCCGCGGTCTTCCGGGTTTCGGAGTAGAATGGAATGAGGCTATCAGTGGAGATTACGGCGGTCAGTGTATGAAGGATTATTTCACAGCGATTGATGAAATGGCGAAAGAACCGTTTGTAGACAAAGACTGTCTCGGTTGTGTAGGCGCCAGCTTCGGCGGCTTCTCCGTTTACTGGCTTGCCGGACATCATGACAAGCGATTCAAAGCATTCATCGCACATGATGGTATCTTCAACATGGAAATGCAATATCTGGAAACTGAAGAAAAATGGTTTGCCAACTGGGATATGGGTGGCGCATACTGGGAAAAACAGAATCCGGTGGCTCAACGCACATTCGCCAACTCTCCACACCAGTTTGTAGACAAATGGGATACGCCTATCCTTTGTATTCACGGTGAAAAGGATTACCGCATTCTTGCCAACCAGGCAATGGCTGCTTTTGATGCTGCCGTAATGCGTGGTGTTCCTGCCGAACTGCTGATCTATCCAGACGAGAACCACTGGGTATTGAAACCTCAGAATGGTATTCTCTGGCAACGCACATTCTTCGAATGGCTGGACGAATGGCTGAAATAAAAGATAAAAGCAATTAATAATTATTCTGAAAACAGTCCATCTATCCGTTGTAAATAGATGGACTGTTTTTTATCTATGAAGTAATTCTTGTAATTCCCTGCATAGTCGCTGTTTCACCTCTTCCATCGGCATCTCCCGTTTCAGCTCCTGCTGAAGTGAAGTGACTCCCTTATCTATAAATCCGCAAGGATGGATATAACTGAAATAACGTAAATCCGTATTCACATTCAGTGCCAGCCCGTGCATGGTGACAAAGTGGCTGCTACGCACACCAATGGCACATATCTTACGGGCACGTGGCGTATCCCCTTCCAGCCAGACTCCTGTGGCTTTCTCCAATCTTCCGGCAATGATTCCATAAGAGGCACACACACGGATGACTGCTTCCTCCAGCAAATGCACATACTCCTTCAGTCCCAATGAGAATTCTTCAAGATTCAGGATAGGATAACATACCAGCTGTCCCGGACCGTGATAGGTAATATCTCCGCCACGGTCAATATGATAGAGCGTAGCTCCTATCTTCTGAAGTTGTTCCTCACTCAGCAACATATTCCCTTCTTTACCACTACGGCCTAAAGTATAAACATGCGGATGTTCACACAAAATAATGTGATTTTCATACTCCTCCCCCGCCTGCTTGGCGCGAACAAGAGTATCAAACCACTCAGTCTGCCGGGTCCATGCATCGGCATACGGAATAATATTCCAGTCTGTAACATTCAGTTTCATGCCGACAAAGTTAAGATTTTAGGGATAAAATCGTATATTTGCCGACAGCAAAATGAAAAAAGATGAAACATAACTTCCCACAAGTAGATTTGCCGGTTGAAATGCTGGCATGGAGAGATGTTACAGAAGATATTCTGAATCTCTATCGCCAGTCGTGCCGATTAAAGGCTTGTATTTTTGCATTATGTACCGAAGGAACCATTAAGGCATCTATCAACCTGATGGAATACGAGATAAAGAAGAATGATTTGATTATCCTAATGCCGGGCACTATCATACAACTCAATGAACAAAAAGAAAAAGTGCGGCTTTGTTTCGTAGGCTTCTCCGCTCATTGTGTCAACGGCATCAACCTGCTGCAAGCTACTATGGGGTCATTCTCCAAAATATGGGACAACCCTATTATCAATGTCAACGATACTGTAGCCTCTTATTTTATAGATTATTTCGCACTACTGACGCGTATATCCATTGCACACCCCACCAGCACAGCTATGGGACAAAGTGTACTTCACAGCATTTTGCTTGGGATAAATACTCTCTATGCCCGTCGTCCGCAAAACATTCTTGCCAAAAGCCGTAAAGAGGAAATTTGCCATAAGTTTGTACAACTGGTTATCGAGAACTATATGACCGAACGTCGTGCCCAGTTCTATGCCGACAAATTAGGAATTTCATTGCAGCACCTCAGTACCACTGTAAAACAAGTAACTGGAAGGAACGTGCTTGATATCATTTCACATGTAGTCATCATCGACGTCAAGGCACGGTTGAAATCTACAGATATGACTATCCAGGAGATAGCCTATTCACTGAACTTCCCCAGTGCCTCTTTCTTTGGAAAGTACTTCAAGAGGCACATGGGAATGAGTCCGTTGGAATATAGAAATAGTTAGTACCTCAGTCGAAGGCTATTCAATACCACCGATACACTGGAGAACGCCATAGCCGCACTTGCCAGCATAGGGTTCAGCAATAATCCATTGATGGGGTAAAGCAGTCCTGCTGCAATAGGAATACCTATCAGGTTGTAGATAAATGCCCAAAACAGATTCTGATGAATCAAACGTACAGTTTGCCGGGAGAGGTTGAACGCTTTCGGCAATAGTAACAGGTCCGAAGTCATAAGGGTTACCATTGCTACATCCATAGCAATATCAGTTCCTTTACCCATGGCAATGCTGACATCGGCACAAGCCAAAGCCTGTGAGTCATTGATTCCATCGCCTACCATCGCCACCGTCTTTCCTTGAAGCTGGAGCTGACGGACAAACTCTTCCTTATCATCCGGCATAGCATCAGAAATGTATTGGATATTGCCCAAGCGTGCGGCAACAGAAGACGCAGTGCGTTCTCCGTCTCCCGTCAGCATATATACATCGATACCCTGAGTACGAAGTTCGCGGACAGCCTCGACGGATGTAGCTTTTATCTGGTCCTTGATAGCTACAATGGCAAGCAGCTCATTCTTACGTCCGAAATAAATGATACTGCAACTATCCGATTCATACTGTGCCAGCATCTCTCCCAATACATCAGTAAGAGCGGCATGATAATCTTTCAATAGTTTATGACTACCAGCCCAATACTCAGTACCCTGATAAGAAACTTTAATCCCTTTTCCGGTAATACTTTCAAAGCTGTCCAAAGCTGCCGGTTCGATATGCTCCTGTTCTTGCAGGGCAGTCACAATAGCAGCTGCCAACGGATGTTCGGATTTAAGTTCGGCAGCCAGAAGAACATCTTTATAGTGCTCCTCCTGCGGCTGTGCCCATAACCATCCGGTAACAGTGGGATGCCCTTCAGTCAATGTGCCGGTCTTATCCAACACCACCACATTCACCTTTCGCATCTGTTCCAGTGCCACAGCATCTTTTATCAGGATATGATGATCGGCAGCTTTACCAATACCTACCATCAAAGCCGTAGGCGTAGCCAACCCCAATGCACAGGGACAAGCAATCACCAATACGGAAACCGCTGATAACATGGCATGGGAAAGCATATCTACACCACCGAAGAACATCCAAATAAAGAATGTCAGTACGGACAAGCCCAATACCACAGGGACAAAGATACCTGTCACCTTATCCACGATACGTTGTACGGGAGCTTTACTGCCCTGTGCTTCCTGCACCATACGGATGATACGCGCCAGCACCGTTTCACTACCGACTTTCTCGGCGCGAATAATGAATGAACCTTTCTGATTGATGGTTCCAGCCAATACGTGCGAACCGGCCTTCTTTTCTACCGGGATAGGTTCACCGCTGATCATACTTTCATCGACATAAGAATCTCCTTCAGTTAAAAAGCCGTCAACGGGAATTTGCTCACCGGGACGTACGCTGACCAGGTCGTCAATTCTCAGCTGTTCCAAAGGAATATCCTCTTCCTTACCGTTGCGCATCACACGGGCTATCTTGGGCTGTAATCCCATCAGCTTGCGGATGGCGGTAGAGGTGTTACCTTTAGCACGCTCTTCCATCAGCTTACCAGTCAGTACGAAAGCGATAATAACCACAGCAGCTTCATAATAAACATGAGGCTCCAAGCCACGGCTATACCAGAAATCGGGGAAGAAGGTATTAAAAACACTGAACAAAAAAGCAATGGATGTACTCAGTGCAACCAAGGTATCCATATTACTGCGTCCCAAACGAGCCTGTTTCCAGGCACCGGTATAGAACGGTGTACCGAACAACACCAGTACTGGAATAGCCAATACCATCTGTATTTCGTTGGAATAAGGTACATGCATAAAGACCATGGAAAGCAACAGCAGAGGAATAGCAAATAGCCACGCTCCTATCACCCGCCCTTTCAGGCGACGGTAACGCTTCTGTTGTTCTTCCTCCTGGCGCTCTTCGACATGATCTTCTTCAATAATGAGGTCATAGCCCGCAGCCAGTACGGCAGCACGAATTTCTCCGGGTGTCAGCTTATCCATCTCGTATGAGACAGACAGTGTATTGGAAGCGAAGTTGACCGAAGCATCCGTAATGCCCACCAACTTGCGAACAGTCTTTTCTACGTTATTGGCGCATCCCGCACAATGCATGTTCAGTACGGGAAACGTCTGTTTCTTTAAATTAGCCATATATATTGTTTTTATGATTTATCAAAATTAGCTGATAATTGTACAAGAATGGGAGGAATGATAATATAACAGGCTGAAAGGCTTATATGCCTATTGCAAATTATCATTCAGCCCATACTCATACAGTAAGTAACAATCTCTACAGGCCGTTTGTTCGACTACTTCTTATCCTCTTGCTTCGACTCCTTAACGAACTCAGCTTCGTAGTTGAACTTTTTGAAACCAGCTTTCAGTTTGTCTACATTTGTCTTTTCAGCATCGTAGGTAATAGACACAGTTTTTGTTTTCAAGTCTGTAGAGAAATCTTTTACTCCTTTCTCAAATTTAATGTTGTTTTTCACCTTCCGTTCACAGTTTTCGCAATGCATCTGTGAAACTTTAAAAACAGCGGTACGGATATCTTTTGCCATCACTGCTGTTACACTCAATAAAGCTACTACGAGAGCAGCCATCATTCTTCTTGTTTTCATAAATATCTCCTTAGTTATTGGTTAATATTATTTTAGTTACGAGCTACAAGCTACTAGTTTCTTGCCAGATTAAACCTCAACCCGATATATGCCTTAGCACCATGCATCGGTCCCCACACCATGGTAGCATCGAAGTTCTCTCCCCATGGATTAGAGGCATCGATTATCGGATTCTTCTGCTTAAAGTTAGTCAGGTTTTCACCACCAACATAAATAGACCAGCGACGGAAATAACGCGTTACCTGGGCACTAAGTTGCTGGAAGCTGCCATAACGACGTTCCCACGAAAGACTGCCGTCAGCGAGTTCGTAAGGATCGGGCATCCTTCCACCCCCATTCAACTGAAGGGTAGCATCAAACTGCCATAGTCCCAGAGGTGTCTGATAGGAAGCTGTCAATAAACCCTTATACTTTCCGGTAAGTGGTTTCTCCATTAGTTTACCATTGTAGGTGGTCTTCGCGTCTGTCAGACGGTAGGCTGCCGTAAGGTTGAAACCTTTGAAAAACGGATAACTTGCCTCTACCTGGAACACATGTGAATAAGAACGTCCATCCAGATTATAAAAGGCCACTTCATGCGGATTGCTATCCATATCCACAACCACCTGTTTCAGAAAATCCGTATAGTAATACTCGGCATTCACATTCAACGTCTTACCAAAAACAGGAATGTAAGCAGACACACTTGCTCCGTAATTCCACGCTTCCTCCTGATCCAGATGAGGGGCAATCTTCATTTTACGGCTGCTTGCCAGGAGATAGTTATTCTCCGCCAATACATGATTGGTACGGTATCCCTTACCGGCAGACAAACGAAAATGCAGATACTCATTCGGATTATACTTGACGTGTGCACGCGGTGTAACAAAGAAACCATATTCGCTGCTGTAATCTCCCCGAATACCACCCATCAACATCAACTGATCATTCAGATTGAATGTATACTGGACATACGCTCCCGGAACAGACTCCTTCACAAATTTCTTCGTCAATCCGTCTTCTACCTGGTTTGTCAGCCGGTAATGCTGATCGAAACCATCATAATTGAAACTCAATCCCGTGGATAGACTATGCTGTTTGCTGAACTCCGTTTCAAAAAGCAACGAAGCATAGAAATTGCTTTGGTCCACATCATACAGTTTACGTCCGTAAGTGGCATCCTGATTATGCAAGGTTCCTTGCAGAATCAAGGCAAGATTCGTATTCTTTTCTTTATCGAAAATATAAGCATTCTTGGTGAAGGCTTCGTAACGGTTTGTCTGGATGCCTATTTCGTATAGATCATGAGTAGCTGTCTGCCCATGAGCAGTCTGACCACTGTTACGGGTTTCATGCAAAGCCTTTATACCTGCCTGAAATACATAATGATCGCCCATATACGCCCATCGGTTCCAGAAGTTATACTGCTCCACACGCGGAATATCCACAAAACCATCATCATTGGAGTCGTGAGATTTCGTCTCATTTTCATAATGCGCCAGCAAAGAAGTACTCCAGCGCTTCGAAAGCTTCACCGTAGCATCCGCATTAGCTTCATACCGGTTTGTGCTGCTGGCAAAAAGATTTGCCGACACCCAATCCGCTTCCGGCAACTGAGGCTTCTTGAACTCCACATTAATTTGTCCGGTTATAGACTCATAGCCATTCTTCACGGATGAACTTCCTTTACTGACCTGTATACTCTGCATCCATGGTCCTGGTACATATCCTAATCCATAAGGAGCGGCTGCTCCACGGAAATTCGGAATATTCTCAGTCATCATCTGTACATAGGTGCCGGAGAGCCCCAATAGTTTAATCTGTTTGGCTCCCGTAGCAGCATCCGAATAGCTTACATCGACAGAAGGGTTTGTCACAAAACTCTCGCCCAGGTTACAGCAGGCTGCACGTGTCAGTTCGGCACTGCTGATCATATCTTCGTTCATCACACTGGAGCGCAACTTCATGGTACCCATTTTACGGGTTACAATGTTCACTTCACCTAATTCCACTCCTTCACGAAGCACAATCTCAAGTTGCTGATTGCCCTTATCCACATGTACCGTATCATTTTCAAATCCGATAAAGCTAACTACAAGCAGATGGCTGCGGGCAGGTTTATGAATAGAGAAGTTACCATCTTCATTAGTGGTCGCTCCTTCGGTTGTATTTATCCAGAAAACATTTGCACCTGGAATGGGTTCTCCGGCAGTGTCTTTTACAACACCCGTCACTTGCGCCTGCAAGTTCAAGGTTATGGAGAGAAAAAGAAAAATATATAAAAATCTCATTATTCTTAAAATTCTATTAGTTCTTGCAATCATTTTAAATGACCTGCACTGTATTTGCTTCTTATCCGGTCCGTACTTGTTCCGTGTCTATACGCTTGGACTTGGTACGGACTTGGTATGGACTTGATACGGACTTGGTATAGTTAGGGCACAGTGCCTACCCTATTTGAAAGAAATGAAAATCTCTCAAACTTACAGGAGCGGATTCACTCCGTAATAAGGGAATTCTAAATGATGAGAACAGAATAAAGAGCCAAATACCGCCTTGAGCTGTCAGGATGCGGAGGTACATTATAAGCTACCTCCTCCAATTCACCTGTAGGCAAGGAGTATTGGAAATCCGGTAATGCTTCACAGAAAAGTTGAATAACCGGTACAGTTATAACAGGACTTTCGCACGAATACTTCACAAGATTTACCTTATAAAAGGTAGCCGTACAGCCTTCATCCTTACAAGATTTCTCCGGATTATGATAAGATTTGTGACATTTAGCATCAGGAAATAATCCCTTACAGATGGTTTTTCCATATACCATGCAAATGGCCTTTTCTGATAGGTTTTGGTTTTGACTGCATCCGGGATAATATGGATATCAATGTCCGGTACAAGCTCAATCAGCTTTTCTGTCAGAGTCATCCTGCTTAAAAAGTGATTTCGTCTGGCATTACTTTGTCCGATCACGATTTTGGTAACATTGGACAGCCTGGCATACTCTGCAATCTGTACCGGTATGTTTTCCCCGTGAGTCATTACGATTTCTGCTCCCAGCTTTTCTGCATACCGGATATGCTCTTCCAGCCTTTCTTTATCCATGGCTTCTGCTTTTGTACCAGTCTGCACATACAGAGCCGTAAAATGCGCCTGCAGTGCATTTGCCATCTTTGCTGCTGTATCTATTATTTTTAGATTCGAGGGTGCTGCGGACAGACAAACAAGAATATGGTCATCTGCCTTTTGAGTATCATCTTCAATTTTCTGATTCATCCTTCCAATCCCCTTTTTCTAACGTTTTGGAAATTATATCATTCGACTGCGTTATAGTCAAAATCTTTTCTGCCTCTTCAGCCTGTCCATCAAAAATGATAATTTTCGCTTCTTTATATTGCCTTTTACACTCGTGAACCTCTTTTAGCAATTCATTATCTGAAAGAGTGTTCAAAAACAGTATCTTTAATCCTGTCTGCTTTCTTTCCGGTTTATCTTTGACCGTTTCCTGGATGGCATCAAAAAACTGATCTATTTTATTGGCAATATAAAAGCAAAAACCAAACATACAAAACACAGCAACCGCTAACATTCCCTGTACCATTACCATCACCTCTTTACCAGTCTATCCGGCAACTTAATTATATACGGAAGCATTTCTGAAGTGCCCTGTATTCTCCTAACACCAGTATTTTA
>OHAJ01002405.1_pt1 | contig 12759 bp, 11 predicted proteins | sample 1577101 | NCBI WGS metagenome assembly OHAJ01 (sample SAMEA3541531, study PRJEB24748) | human gut metagenome | biome: human gut; feature: human-associated habitat; material: faeces | place: China | collected 2012
TCTATCCTATAGTCTGGATGGATGCCATCCATTATAAGGTAACGGATGAACGTGGTTGTGCTGTTACACGTGCAATCTATAATGTGTTGGGTATTGACCGGGAAGGACATAAGGAGCTACTCGGAATGTATATATCAAGAAATGAGGGAGCAAACTTCTGGCTCAGTGTTCTGACAGATCTCCAGAACCGTGGAGTCGAAGATATTCTTATTGCCTGTATAGACGGCTTGAAAGGTTTTCCTGAAGCAATCCAAAGTGTTTATCCCAATACAGCCATACAGCTTTGTGTTGTACATCAGATTCGTAATTCCATCAAATATGTAGGCTCCAAAAATCAAAAGGAATTCCTGAAGGATTTGAAATGCGTTTATCAGGCTGTAAATAAAGAATCGGCAGAAAATGAACTTCTTAAGCTGGAAGAGAAATGGGGCGAACAGTATCCTGTTGTAATCAGGTCCTGGCAGGAGAATTGGGATAAGCTGTCCGAATATTTCCAGTACACTCCGGCTATCCGTAAGCTTATATATACAACAAATACTGTTGAAGGGTATCACCGTCAGATTCGTAAGGTAACAAAAAACAAGGGCGTGTTCCCGTCGGATACAGCCCTTGAGAAACTGGTTTATCTTGCATACCGAAATATACGGAAGAAGTCACCTCGTCGCCGGGTTTAAGGCGTTTCAGTTCAATCAATGCTCTGAATATCAGGATAAGGGCATCAAGACCGTTGGCGCATCCTACGGCATGGCCGGTTCCGATGAATTCTGCGAAATCCCGTTCGAAATTTTTATTCTCTTCTCCCTGAAGATACCATCCGGAATTTACGACACGCAGTGTCGCCTTCTCGATCTCTTCTCTGTGAGATTCCGTAACTTTCTTCAGATCCAGAAACTTTATCATATCCATGCCCTGATATTCTTTTTGATTTTAATATACTATTTAACAAATTAACGCAGGGTTTGCTTCGTGTGTGATATTCCCCATACAAATGTAACGCTTTTTGCCTTGATATGCAAATAGAATAACTGTATCCAAAATACTCTAGCATACTCGGGAGGATTTTATTAACTTTGACCAATTCATTGTCATTAGTAGTTCATAGGATATATATCTTCCTGTTATATACAATAGCAAAAATTATGATTAGGATTCCTCGAAAGTATTATTTATTGACTTCATACGCGATTATTTACATAAGCATGATTCTTATATCTTCATGTAGCCGTGAAGAAGAACCTAATACTTATCCTCGTACAGAAGACACTTACATCATAACATTTGCTGGAGATCGTGACAAATTCAAAGGCGTCCTACAGGCCTCAACTATCTCCGAAATATGCTTGCTCAGTTCATCTTCATTCGAAAATAAGTCATACAACCAATTTTCTGATTCCAAATTTGAGGAAGTATATGAATTGAAGTTGCAGTCAATAGATGTTGGACAGCCTAAGACGGTATTAATACATTGTGCTGCCCTCTGTTTTTCAGATGACAATCTATCGATGGAGTGTGTCATATATAAATTAGCCTACGATGGATTTGTAGTGATTAAGGATAAGGTATTTAGCTCATATCCAAAGGGTAGTCATCCGTCATCTGATGAATATTCCTTTACAATTGAATTATAATCAAAAAACTTATTTTCCAATTCTTTATTGAAAAATAAGTTTTTAGGGAGGTATAGGAACGCCTTTCTATATTTGCAACTATATAAAAGTCCGCCGAATGACATGTCTGGTCTCGGCGGACTTATCTGTATTTGTATTGATCAGCAGAGGAGGATCTCGAGGATATAGACGCCGGCTCCGGCGAGGTATCCGAGTAATGCCGCGATCGAGAAGTGCTTCAGATACCATCCGAAGTTTATTTTCTCAAGTCCCATGGCTATGACGCCTGCCGCCGAACCGATGATGAGCAGACTGCCTCCTACTCCGGCGCAATAGCTGAGGAATTCCCAGAAAATACCGTCCTGTACAAAATTGGCCGCATAGCCTACGGCAGTGACGTCTTCAAGAGGATACATGCCCATGACTCCTGCCACAAGAGGCACGTTGTCGAAAATAGAGGACATGATGCCGAGGAGTATGTTGATGATGTACACATTGTGGACTTCGGTATCAAGCCAGTTGGCTGTAGCTGCCAACACACCTGTGGCCTCAAGCACCGCCACAGCAAGAAGAATACCGAGGAAGAAAAGAATCGAAGGCATGTCGATTCTGGCTATGACCTGTGGAAGACGGTGCTGTTTGCGGCGTTCGATTCTTTTGCCGTTATAGAATATTTCCGTGTATAGCCACAGCGCGCCAAGCACGAACAGCATTCCGACAAACGGAGGAAGATGGGTTATGCTTTTGAATACCGGCACGAAAAGAAGTCCTCCTACTCCGAGACAGAAAATAGTCATTCTTTCCGCGTTCGACATGCCGTGAGTCTGGTCTTCGACAGGATGTTCGAACGGAGGAATAGTGCCTTTGAGCGAACGGCTTATTATAAGCAGAGGCACCACCATTGCTACGATTGAAGGCAGAAGAACACGTTCGATAAGAGCGAGAGCCGTGACATTGCCTTTCACCCATAGCATGATTGTAGTGACATCACCGATCGGGCTCCATGCTCCTCCCGTATTGGCCGCTATGACTATCATGCCGGCATAGAGCCACCGTTCATGCTGGTCCTCGATGATCTTTCGAAGCAGAAGCACCATGACGATCGTGGTGGTCATGTTGTCGAGAACTGCGGAGAAGATGAAAGTAACGGCGCATATCACCCAAAGCAACGTGCGTTTGTTGCGTGTGGTGATCCGGCTTGTGATGACAGTGAAGCCGCCGTGTATGTCCACAAGCTCTACAATCGTCATTGCGCCGATCAGAAAGAAGAGAGTCTGTGTCACATCGCCGAGCGATTCCACAAGTCTTACGTCAGTGACATAGCTCAGAGCCTGTTTGTGCAGACTTGCATTCGCAAGCATAGGATGCGAATCGACATAAGCCTTGAAGGCATCCGGCTCAAGCATCGGAACTATGTATTCCGCGCCAAGAGCGTAAATGACCCACAGCAGCATACCCAGCATCAGGGCCGTGGCGGTCTTGTCGACCTTGAGAGGGTGTTCGAGGGCTATCGCGAGATAGCCGATGAAAAAGAGTACGATCAGAGTGGTGATCATGGAGATTTAGGTATAGTTAAAAGGTTAAAGATTAAAAATAATTTCCTGAAATCGTTCTGAGCCTACAAGATTAGATTAATTATATGATAAGCGGTTTTAATATTAGGCAAGCCATGCAGACTGTCGGCTGCATGACTTGTCCGATCGTGTTTTCTTGGTCTTATTTCTTTCTTTTCTTTTTCCCTGAAGAGGTCTTTGAGGAAGACTTTTTGGATTTGCCTTTTACTGTCGAGCTTTTTGACTTTTTGGATTTGCCGCTTTTCGACACAGAGCCTTTCCTCGGCAATTTGAGCGCGTCGCCCGGGTGAAGTTCATCACCAGTCATATTGTTGGCCTTTTTCAGTTCAGCGACAGTCGTACCATATTTTTTTGCGATTACTGTCAGGTTTTCTCCGCTCTTGACATTGTGGGTCACCGGAGTCTTGGGCTCAGTTTTCTTCTTGGCGGTGCCGGTCTTGGAACCGCTCTTTGAAGAGCCTGATGCTGTTGCTGTCTGTTTTTTCGCGGAGTCTTTCTTCCAGGAATTCTCCTGACGCGGAGCCTGTGTCTGCTGTCTCGAAGGCGCTGTTTCTTTCGCACCGGAGGCGTCCGCGATGGCGGCGGTAGTGGTTATGCGCAACATCTGTCCCGTACGTAGAGAATTACGGGTCATGTTGTTCCACGATTTGATATCTTCAGGAGTTACCTTATATTTATCTGAGATCGATGCCAGCGTTTCGCCGGGTTCGACTTTGTGGGAAATTGTCTTAGTGCTTTCCGGAGAGTTGGTGACGCGTCTCACAGGAGCCGGTTCTTCAGCGGCAGATTGTTCGAGAGGAGTGTCATCTTCTACTGCCTCTTCGCTTTCTATGACTTGCGCGAGGCGTTCATCGGGCTGCTCTCCGGGCTGTGCTTCAGTGCGCTGTGCGTATTTATCGGCATCATAAGCAAGAATGTCGTTCTCGCTCATGATGTAGGCATGTACCTGCTGGGAGGGGAGGACGAGAGTATATTGACGGTCGGGACGGCCGGGAATCAGGTCGGATCTGAATTGAGGATTCAACACGCGTAGCTCATCGACAGGAATGTCAAGAACCTTCGAGATCTGGTTGAAATGGACCCGGTCGGAGATCATGAGCGTATCCGTGACAAGCGGTTTCGTGGCAAGCACCGGGCTAATGTTGTGATAGGGATAATAGTTCATCACGTAGTTCGCTGCTATGAACATCGGGACATATCCGCGGGTCTCGGCCGGAAGAAAATAATAGATGGACCAGAAATCGTGTTGTGCGGGATCTCCTCCGGCGCGTCTGATAGCTTTGTTGACTGTGCCGGGACCGCAGTTATATGCAGCTATGGCGAGTGTCCAGTCATTATATGTGTCGTGGAGGTCTTTAAGATATTTGGCAGCCTTTTTTGAAGACAGGTAAGGGTCTCTTCTCTCGTCTACGAGAGATGATATCTCGAGATCAAGACCTTTGCCGGTGGCGAGCATGAACTGCCAGAGACCTGTGGCACCGTGTTTCGACACCGCGTTGGGATTGAGGCCGGATTCGATCACCGGAAGATACTTGAGTTCGAGGGGAAGTCCCGCTTCCTCCAGTGCCTGTTCGAAAATAGGCATATAGTAGAGACTGAGACCAAGCATCGTGGCTACGGCCGGTCTGCTTTTGGCCGTATATCGGTCGATATAGCTGCGTACGATCTGATTGAACGGCATTTCAATCACCGTGTTCAGCTTTGACAGACGATCACGGATCGTGGCATCGGAAACGTTCACATCGCCCTGCCGTTTGTAGCGGTCATCGGTGGCAGTATAATTCTTGAGATACCATCCTTCGAGCATTTTCTGTGTATCCAGCTCATAACTTTCCGGAAATACGATGTTGGAGTCGGTGATGTCGGTTTTTATATCAAGAACGTTTCTGGCTTTGTCCGCGTCAGCCGTGGCCGGGGCGAGAATTGCCATTGCCGCGACGAGTGCGATATGTAGAATTCGTTTTGTCATGATCTTATATGTTCGGTTTTGAGTCCTGTTTCAGATTATGTTGAAGTCAGAATGTGAAAGCCCAGTTTATTCCTACGGCCGGTTTCCCGGATCGGCCGGGCTGCTCCATTAGAGTCGGCGACCAGTCGAGAGAAAGATCCGGGCTGACATCGAAGTGAGTCAGCGAGGCGTCCACATATGCGTCGAGCATGCATAGGGCATAGAGTGCCACCAGACCGATTATGCACAGGTCTCTGTTGCGCCGGGCATAGTCCTTCCTGCTTTTGAAAGTCTGTTCGAGCCAGGTCTTGTCCAGATCGCTTTCTTTGACTGTCGGCGGGAAGAAATCCATATATGATTTGGTCTGTGGGTCATTGTCAAGCAGATCCCTGTATCCCTGCATATAGTCCTGATACTGCCCGTTGTTCCAGTTTGTGGCGTAGCCCAGACCCATGAATCCGCCTATCACGATAGGCAGTTTCCAGTAGCGTCGGTTATAAATCTGTCCGAGACCCGGGCACAGAGCCGACAGCCATACCGCACGTGTGGGAGAGGGATTGAACGGCACTTTGCCGTTTTCATCATAAGCGTAGTCGTCGGCACGGACTTCTGTCGGAGGAATGGAATCCGCCGGGAGAGCTATCTCCGCGTCGAGATAGACTGTCGAATCGTTGGGGAGAGGATCGGTGTCGGTAAATTTTATTTCCTGAGGTTCGGAAGTGTTCGAGGCCTGACAGTCCGGAGTAAGGTAGCCCGAAGGAAACGAAAGGATCAGGCATAACATGAGTGCCAGCACCTTCTCGGGGAAAGTGCTGCCTGCTGATGTTTCTGATCGTTTCGGTCTGTTCATATCTTTGTTATGTTGTGGAAGTCGTGTGGGTGACGTGATTTATTCCAAAGCCTTGATCAGACGGTGAAGTTCATCGTCGGAAGCAAATTTTATGGTGATGGATCCGCGTCCGGAAGCATTGCGGGTGAATTTCACCGGCGTGTTGAAGCGTTGGGACAATTGTTCGGCGAAACCGGAATAAATGTCGGCGGGTGCAGGCTGCTCCGTTTTTGGTTCTTTTTTGTTGTCGGCCGATTCTCTGGCGAGACGTTCCACCGCACGTACCGAAAGCCCCTCTTTGAGGATTCTTTTATACAGTTTCAGCTGATCCTTGGGATCGGCTACGGCAAGTATGGCACGGGCGTGACCCATGTCGATAAGTCTGTCGCGAAGTCCGAGCTGGATCTCGGCGGGAAGTTTCAGAAGACGCAGATGGTTGGCGATCGTGGCCCGTTTCTTGCCGAGGCGTTCGGATAGACGCTCCTGTGTGAGACTGTAGGAATCTATAAGTTTCTTGAATCCGAGTGCCACCTCTATCGCATTCAGGTCCTCTCGCTGTATATTTTCGATAAGGGCCATCTCTGTCATTTCCGAGTCGGAAGCGGTGCGGACATATGCGGGTACAGACGTGAGTCCCGCACGCGTGGCCGCACGCCAACGGCGCTCGCCTGCTATTATCTGGTAATTGCCGGAATCGGTGAGACGTAGAGTGAGCGGCTGTACAATACCCAATTCCCTGATCGAGGTGGCCAGTTCGTCGAGACTTTCTTCCGAGAATGTGCGTCGAGGCTGGTCGGGATTGGGAACTATGCGGGCTGTGTCTATCTCGGAAATTGCCGAACTTCCGTCGGTGCGGACTTCTCCGAGGCTTATCAGAGAATCAAGGCCGCGTCCCAAAGCGTTTCTTTTCGGTATCATTTTTTCTTCTTGTTGCGTAAACGGAGTTCTTTGGCAAGTTGCGTGTATGCTATAGCGCCGCGGGAGTCGGGATCGTAGAGGATTACGGGAAGCCCGTGGCTCGGAGATTCAGAGAGCTTGATGTTGCGCGGAATAACGGTCGTGAACACCATGTCGCCGAAGTGTCCTTTCAGTTCTTCGAAAATCTGGTTGGCGAGACGCAGACGCGCGTCGTACATGGTCAGGAGGAATCCCTCGATTTCCAGTTGCGGGCGCAAACGGCTCTTTATTATGCGGACTGTGTTGAGGAGCTGGGCAATACCTTCGAGTGCGAAATACTCCGCCTGTACCGGGATAAGGACCGAATCGGCGGCTGTCAGTGCATTGACAGTGATTATGCCGAGTGAGGGACTGCAGTCTATCAGAATGAAATCATACTGGTCTTTGACAGGCTCCAGCGCCCTGGCAAGCATACGCTCGCGGTCGGGCCTGGACATCAGCTCCACTTCCGCTCCCACGAGGTCTATGCGAGAAGGGATGATGTCAAGTCCTTTGACTTGCGTGGGCATTATGGCATCGGCCGCGGGATAACCGTCGATAAGACATTCGTAGATGCTTGCGTCCGAGTCCGTAGGCTCGACTCCGATTCCCGATGTGGCGTTGGCCTGAGGATCGGCGTCGACGAGCAGCACTTTACGCTTGTCAAATGCCAGACACGCTCCCAGATTGAAAGACGTTGTGGTCTTGCCGACGCCCCCCTTCTGATTTGCTATTGCTATTATCTTTCCCATATAGGTAAATTATTTCGCAAAAATAAACAAAAAAAGCCGATTATCCGAATGTTCCACGACAAAAACGCGGCATCTTAAGAAAGTTTAAGACGCCGCGTCCTTTCAATAATTGAGATTTTATACGGTTCGCGTTGCAGGGGACGTGTCAGACAGCTTATCTGACGATTATTTTATTTGTTGTCGTCCCCGATTTGATTATGTATATACCTGCGGGAAGATCGGGTCTCGGTTGTCCGGCAGCCTTGCCGACACATCTGACACCCTGCAATGTGAAGTATTCGCAGTACGATCCGATTTCTTCAAGGTTAGGATCATCGGTTACACTGTCTATTGCGGATGCCCGGAAATCCTCTGTCGGTGCGAACCCGAGAGCTTTCCCGCTGTCTGTATAGAGGAAAGAATAACTTGCGGTTGCACCCAACGGCGTCGCTACAGTCTTGAATTCCGCATCCTCGTCGGCAACAGTGGTGTAAACCGGTGTCATGTCATATTGTCCGGGTTGCAATTGCGGAAGTTCAAATTCAAGTGAATTGAACCCGTACATCACAGGTAATTCCTCGAATTGGAATATAACGTATTCCGGCTCGGTGTTCTCGTTGATCCTGTCAGTGAATCTGACTCCTATGTACCCGGTTTCAATCTCGCCCGGTCCGGCGTTATAGAGCATGCTTGTTATCTTTACAATGCCTGTCTTACGGGTGTATTGGGCTGTAAGGCCGTTGCATACCATGATAGGGGACCAGACTGAATCGCCTGTACGGTCAGGACGGATATTGACAATTATATCCTGCATATAATTGAATCCTGAGTCCGCGCCACCGATGCCCTGGTTTATGGGATCCAACGCGTCAAGCAGGAAATATCCGTCGCTCATGCCTCCCCAGCCCCAGTTGAAATGGAAATATCCCTCTCCTTCGTAGCCGTCGCATACGAAAGAATGACCTCCTATGTTCGCCTGGCCGTCATAGATGACCGGGCCATCCTCTTTGAGTGAGTTGTAGATGATCTCTTCCCAGTCTTCGAGCGTGTAAAAATCGCGCTGTAGATATCGCAACGAGCGGTCATATCTGAAGTATTCTCCAAGAGACTGTGCTATACGCATGGAAACAGCTCCGGATGCTTCCGGACTGTAGCCCATGTTGACGGAATAGCCGGCCGCCTGCATAAGCAGTGCGACGGCGTCCTGCTGCTCCTCGGTGGCATCTATTCTCATAACCGTGCCGTCGAATACATTCAGATATTCGTCGAGCATCTGGCTCCAATTGAATTTCTGGGATGAAAAATCCATAGAAAGAGTCTGCCCCTCCCATGAATATTCATTGTAGCCTTCACCTGTCTCCGGCCAATTATGATATTTCATCACTTGCGCCATGGCTGTCGCCACGCATCCTGTCACGGATCTGCGGTCATCTACTGTCGGACAGAACTTATTGTAGGGATAGCTCTGGTTCCAGCGCGTGTCGCAGAGTGGTCCGATCGGTTCGCGGTCTGCCTGCTCGCGGCGTGGCCGCACGTTGTCGGGATGTTCCGCAGCATATGCTACCTGACGGGCCATATAGTCGACCCAATATCCGAACCCGGGGGCAAATTCTCCGGTTTCATCGCATATTTCGGCTTTCCCATATCCGAGAACAGCGGGCAGCACGTCATCTGCGGGAGTCATAAGAAAGCCGTCGGCGGATGGAGACTCAAACAGATAGACCGCATTGCGCCCGTCAGTCTTGCAGGTGTGCCTGAGGGTATAGCCTCCGGCTTTTGCTCCAAGTCTGGCGGCAGAGGTGGTCACGGCCCGCGAGAGTGCTTCGTCAGGCGAGACAGGAGCCGCCATGGTATCCGCTCCCGTAGCTATGGCGGCTGCAAGGATGATTAAAAATTTTTTCATAATGTTATTTTAGTTTCAGAGTAGCCTCGCGGATGCGCTTCATGGCCTCTTTGATATTATCATCGGATGTGGCATAAGAAAGCCTTATGAATCCATCGGCACAGAAAGCCGCCCCATCGACACATGCTACATGGGCTTCCTCAAGCAGGAACATCACATAGTCACCGCTGGATTCGATCTTACGACCCTCATATTCCTTGCCGATTACTCCCGTCACATCGGGGAAAAGATAGAAAGCGCCCTGCGGCCGGTTGGTTTTCCATCCGGGTATTTCAGCCGCCAGCGCGCAGATGAGGTCACGGCGGCGTTCGAATGCCTGCCGCATATCCTCCACGCATTGCTGAGGTCCGCGATAGGCAGCTTCCGCACCTTTCTGGGCGATTGATGACGCGCCGGAGGTATATTGTCCCTGAAGTTTGACCACGGCTTTGGCTATATGTGCAGGCGCCGCAAGATAGCCGATGCGCCAGCCCGTCATCGCATAGGCCTTAGACACGCCGTTGACGATGATCGAACGTTCTTTCATGCCGGGGAACGAGGCGATGCTTTTCACTCCTCCGACGAAATTGATGTGCTCGTAAATCTCGTCGGAAAGTATCAGAATACGGTTGTAGGGCTCCAGAACATGTGCAAGAGCCTCGAGTTCATCGGCGGAATATACCGATCCTGTCGGATTGCAAGGAGAGTTGAGCATGATCACCTTTGTGCGTTCCGTGATGGCTTTCTCAAGCTGACCGGGAGTTATCTTGAAATCGTTTTCAGGTGTCGCTTCGACAAGTACAGGTATTCCTTCCGCAAGTTTTACCATTTCGACATACGATACCCAGGCCGGAACCGGAATAATTACCTCGTCGCCCGGATTGACTGTCGCGAGAAGAGCATTGGCGAGTTCCTGCTTAGCGCCGTTGCCGACCACGATCTGGGAGGGCTCATAGTCAAGTCCGTTTTCATCGTGCAATTTGTCGCATACCGCGCGGCGCAACGATTCATAGCCGGCTACGGCGGTATATCTTGAATAATTGTCGTCGATCGCTTTTTTTGCAGCCTCCTTGATGAAGTCAGGTGTGTCGAAATCGGGTTCGCCGGCCGACATGCCTATGATGTCGACTCCGGCGGCACGGAGTTCGTTGGTTTTCTGAAGCATTACCAGTGTGGCTGAGGCAGACAGATTCTGTACGCGTTGCGAAATGTAGTTCATAATCAAAATTTTTAGACTTATGATACCGGTTACAAATATATAACGGGGTTGTTTTTTATCCAAATTTTAAAGCCGGATTCCGACAATTATGCAATAATATCGGAAATAAAAGCCACCGGCCCGTCAGTCAAGACTTAATATTTTCGGCACTATCAGCGTGATGGTAGTGTTCGGATCCAGTCTGTGGCCTCCTTCGAAATCCACTGCATCGCCATAGTGCGAGAGGTATTCGTCCTTGCAGTTGACCACGTCGTCGTTGATTCCGAAGAATGCCGAGACAAGGTCCGGACGGTCAGGATTCTTTCCGATGATTCCGAATTTAGGATCAAACTGCTTTTCTTCAAGTTTCTGATATTTCTTGACAAGTTTGTCGGTGACTTCGAAATCTTTAGCGCCGTCGACACGCGGATTGTGGAACGGCAACCGCTGTCCTGTTTTCTCTGACAGATGGCGCGACGTGTGGAAGGAGGGATTTATGAGTATGCGCCTGAATCCGCGGAACAGCTGTGCGAACATGCCTCCCATCGAGGTGCCGACTATTATCGCGTCCGGGCGCAGCAGGGAAGCAAGCCTTTTCAGTTCCGTAACGGCTACTTCGGGTTGTACGGGAATGTCGGGCGAGATCACTTCATATTTGGAAAGAGTGCGCCTGAGCCGTTGTGCGGTTGTAGACTGTCCTGACGACGACAGTCCGTGCAGATATACTACTTGTCTTTTCTTTTCCATAGATATAACTTGTCAGAGGGTCTCGTTTTCTCAGGCACAGGCATTGAGAACAACTGGCCTTTCGTCACCTTGTCGACCGGCCTGAGGTCGAAGCGGAGTTCATCGACTGTCATTATGACGGCGCCTGTTGTAGGACCGGAAATCACGATTTCATCGCCGATTTTCAATTCCCCGGCTTCCATCAGAAATTCCCCGACGCCGATTTTCGAGAAGTAACGTATGGCTTTGGCTGCATACTGCTTGACGCGCGTGGCGGAGGATCCATATTTCGAACTCCACTCTCCGAGACGCTGTCCCATGTAATATCCGTTCCAGAATCCGCGGTTGAATACCTTGGCCAGACGTGCATCCCAGGCCGGTATCATTTCATCGGAGAATTCTCCTTTGGCTATCGCATCAAGAGCTTCCGAATAACAAGCCACGGTCTCGGCCACATATTCGGCTCCGCGGGCGCGCCCCTCGATCTTGAATACCCTGACTCCGGCATCGACCATCTTGTTGAGGAAATGGATAGTCTTGAGGTCTTTGGGAGACATGATATACTGGTTCTCTATATCCAGCTGTTCGCCGGTCTCCCTGTCGGTGACCGTATAGGCACGGCGGCAGATCTGGTTACATGCCCCGCGATTGGCCGATGAGTTCATCTCGTGAAGACTCAGATAGCATTTTCCGCTGACGGCCATGCAGAGCGCTCCGTGACAGAACATTTCCAGACGGATCGGTTTCCCTCCGGGGCCTGTCAGACCGGTCTCGACAATGCGGTTGTGGATTTCCGAAACCTGTTCCATATTGACTTCGCGGGCCAGAACCATGACATCAGCAAACTGGGAATAGAAGCGTACGGCCTCGAAGTTGGTGATATTTACCTGAGTCGAGATATGCACTTCCTGACCGATCTCGCGGGCATACAGAATAGCGGCCATATCCGATGCGATTATCGCGGATATCCCCGATTCTTTCGCGCGTCTGACGATACGCCGCATGAGTTCCATGTCCGAATCGTAGATGACGGTGTTGACTGTCAGATAAGTCTTCACTCCTCTTTCGGAACAGAAGGCTGCGATCTCGGCCATGTCGTCGGCCGTGAAATTCGCGCTTGAGCGTGATCGCATATTGAGCCCTTCAATGCCGAAATACACAGCGTCCGCCCCCGCGTTGACGGCGGCGGCAAGAGATTCACGGCTCCCGACAGGAGCCATTATTTCAAAATCTTTTCTATTCATATGTTTTTGCCGCCCATGCGGAAAATAAGTAGCTATTAAAAATTAAACGATATATGTAGCTTCTGAATCTTGTAACATAAAACT
>OHAJ01002410.1_pt1 | contig 12741 bp, 10 predicted proteins | sample 1577101 | NCBI WGS metagenome assembly OHAJ01 (sample SAMEA3541531, study PRJEB24748) | human gut metagenome | biome: human gut; feature: human-associated habitat; material: faeces | place: China | collected 2012
TCCTTGAGACCGGCATCAAGGTCGTCGACCTGATCGCCCCCTATGCCAAGGGCGGCAAGATCGGTCTGTTCGGCGGCGCTGGCGTCGGCAAGACGGTCCTCATCATGGAGCTCATCAATAACGTCGCCAAGCAGCACGGCGGCATCTCCGTCTTCGCGGGTGTCGGCGAGCGCACCCGCGAGGGCAACGACCTCTATAACGAGATGCAGCAGTCCGGCGTTATCAACAAGACCGCCCTCGTCTACGGTCAGATGAACGAACCGCCCGGAGCCAGAATGCGCGTGGCGCTGTCCGGCCTGACCATGGCCGAGTACTTCCGCGACCGCGAGGGGCAGGACGTTCTGCTCTTCATCGACAACATCTACCGCTTCACGCAGGCAGGCTCCGAGGTCTCGGCCCTGCTTGGCAGAATGCCCTCCGCCGTGGGCTACCAGCCGACGCTGGCCACGGAAATGGGCGCGCTGCAGGAGCGCATCACCTCCACAAAGAAGGGCTCCATCACGTCCGTGCAGGCCGTTTATGTCCCTGCCGACGACCTGACGGACCCGGCCCCGGCCACGACGTTCGCCCATCTGGACGCAACGACCGTTCTGGACCGCGGCATCGCCTCGCTTGGCATCTACCCTGCCGTCGATCCGCTGGAGTCCACGTCCCGTATCCTGACGCCGGACGTGGTCGGTCTGGAGCACTACGAGGTTGCCCGCGAGACGCAGCGCATTCTGCAGCGCTATAAGGAGCTGCAGGACATCATCGCCATCATGGGCATGGACGAGCTGTCCGAGGAGGACAAGCTGACCGTCAGCCGCGCCCGCAAGATCCAGCGCTTCCTGTCCCAGCCGTTCTCCGTTGCCGAGCAGTTCACCGGTATGCAGGGCAAGTACGTCCCCATCAAGGAGACGGTCCGCGGCTTCAAGGAAATCCTGGAGGGCAAACATGACGATCTGCCCGAGTCCGCGTTCCTGTTTGTCGGCACGATCGACGAGGCCGTTGAGAAGGCGAAGCAGGGGGCTGCAAAATGAGCAGCTTCCATCTGCAGATCGTCACGCCGGACGGCAGCTTCTTTGACGGAGAGGCCAATTCCGTCGTTGTCCGCACGACCGGCGGCTATGTGAGCATCTATCCCCACCACACGGACTATATCGCCGCGCTGGACATCGGCCGCGTCGTCGTCACGAAGGACGGCGAGCCGCGGCATGCAGCCTGCGGCGGCGGCTTTCTCAGCGTGGAGAAGGGCGAGGTACGTCTCGTCGCCACCACGTTCGAATATGCCGATGAGATCGACGTTGCCCGTGCCGAGGCCGCAAAGGCCCGCGCTGAGGCTCGCATCGCAGCGGCCACGGAGGAGCGCGACATCAAGCTGGCCCGCGCCAAGCTCAGCCGCGCCCTGAACCGGCTGCATATTGCAGGAAAATGACCACAAAAAGGCCTGCTGCAGAACTTGCATTGCAGCAGGCCTTTTTTGCACCCTTCCGGCCACGTTCCGCCTTGACATTCTCCGACCGATTGTGTAAAATTATTATGAACAGGATATGCCCTGTCATTCCTGAATCTGTTTGAATCGAGGTAATTTCCATGTCCATGATCCAGTGCCCGAACTGCAAAAGCATGGTCGACAACAGCGGCGCATTCTGTCCGAACTGCGGCACTCCCATCGCGGCTGCCCCTGAGACTCCCGTTCAGCCCGTGCAGGCGCAGCCTTCCCAGCCCGTCTATGTTGCCGCTCCCGTTCCCGAAAAGCGCGGTGCGCACGGCTGCAGCATCGCCGGCTTCGTCTGCGGTCTGCTTGGCCTGATCTTTTGCTGGACCTACATCGGCCTGCTGGCCATTCCCGGCCTCATCCTCAGCATCGTCGGCATGTCCCAGAAGAACCGCAGCAAGGGTCTCGGCATTGCCGGTCTGATCCTGAGTGCCATCGCCCTGTGCACCTGGCTCATCGTGCTGGCGGCCATCGGCATCGCCGTGCTCTAAGCCCTGGAAAGAGAGGAATCTGTTATGAGATCATTCTGTGCCAACTGCGGCGCCCCCGTCGAGGAAGGCGCTGCGTTCTGCGGCAGTTGCGGCGCACCTGTTCAGAACGCCGTGGAGCCCATGCAGCCCGCCGTCCCCGTGGAGCCGCCCGTCGCTCCCGTCGAATCCCAGCCTTCCGCACCGGTCGAGTCTGCCGCTCCCGCGCAGGCCCCGGTATACCCTGTCTACCAGCAGCCGGTCTACGTCCAGCCTGTCTCCCCGCTGAAGGGCAGCAACGGTGTCGGCGTGGCCTCGTTCGTCATGAGCATGGTCTCGCTCGTCGCCACGATCGCCGTGATTGCCATCATTTCCAGCATCATGGATTCGGTCAGCTCCTTCTATTTCAGCTTCAGTGAGCTCCAGACACTGTGCACCAGCGGCATCGTGCTGGCCATTCTCGCACTGCTCGTGTCCATCGTCGGCCTCATCCTCGGCATCGTCGGCGTCGCCCGCCGCAATGTTAAGAAGGGTCTTGCGCTGACCGGTCTCATCATCAACGGCGTGGAGCTGCTTGCCGACTTCGTCGTGATCGCCATGATCGCCGCCATCATCAACGAGCTCTTCTGAGCGCGTTTCCCGGCACATATTCCGCGCGGCTCGGCTCCGGGCCGCGCGGTTTTTATTTGGAAAGGAAAAACGTCATGGATCAAAATCTTCGGCTTCTCTTTACGGAAATGCTTCGCCGGACCGGCCGCTGCCGCGCGCTGTACGACGGACCGGAGGGCATGCTGCTGCAAACGGGCGGAAACGGCCTTTTCTGCGGCATTCCGGATGCGGACGCTCTGCTGCGCGTACTGCGGGGCGTGACCGTTCCGAAGGACGCGGGCTTCACCGTCTTCTCGCACGAGGCCGCCGACGCCGTGCAGCGCGAATTCGGCCTGCACGCTCAGGAGGCCTATGAGACGCTGCTGTATCTGCAGCCGTCGCCGCCCGAGGTCCCGGCCTGCTCCATCCGCCCGCTGACGGCGGAGGATTCCGCGGAGGCGGCGCGCTACTATCATCTGTTTGACGATCCCCTGCCCTATCTGCGCGGCCGCGCGGAGGCCGGAGCGCTGTGGGGCCATTTCACCGCCGAAGGGCGGCTGGCAGGCTTCCTCGGCATCCATTCCGAGGGCAGCATGGGTATGCTCGAGGTCGTGCCGGAGTTTCGCCGCCGCGGCATCGCGCAGGCGCTGGAGGCGGCGCTCATCCGGCTCCATCTGGAGCGCGGCTGGCTGCCGTACTGCTTCGTTGCGCCGGATAACGTGCCGTCCCTCTCGCTGCAGGCCAAGCTCGGGCTGACGAACATCCACATCCCGGCCATCTGGTTATTCTAAGGAAATGAAAACGGGAGGAGCCGCGGATTTGGCTCCTCCCATTTATAATATCACGCGCCAGGCCTCGGCCAGACGCTGCAGTGACCATGCCGCGTTGGCCGGGCTCGTCGACGGCAGAACGACGGCCGGGCGGCCGAGCAGCGGCTCGTTATAGCGGCGGGAATATTTCAGCGACGTGTTCCCGTTGCAGAAAATGCGTTCGATCGGCGCATGCTCCGTGATGATGCGCAGGTCGTTCGGCACAACGTCGCGGATGCTGCTGTCGGACGAGCCGGTGATGGTGCACTGCCCAATGGAGTCCCACAGCGCAAAATGGTGGCGCAGGGCAAGCGCGCGCTTCTCCTCCACGGTCTGCGGTGTCGGCTCGCCGGTCAGCAGGGCGAGCAGCGGCCAGAAGCGGTTCTGCGGATGGCCATAGAAAAACATGGCCTCCCGCGACTTGATCGACGGGAATGAGCCGAGAATAAGCACGCGGGACTCCGCGTCAAACAGCGGGGGGATGGGATGCACCTGCGGCATGGGCGTCTGCGGCATGAGATCAGCCTCCTGGTCTAAGAAAACGCTGATTGAAACAGCGCTTCCCCTAAAAGCTGCCCTCATTGTAGCCCGCGCCGCCCCGATTGTCAAGCGTCCGGCGCAGCACGCGCCGCAGCCAGCTGCCGTCCTGCTGCGTCAGGGCCTGCAGCAGCACAAAGGCCGCGAGCAAAACCGTCAGGAACCAGCCGCCGCGGCACATAAGCCGCATGATCTGTCCGCCCGCCGCCGGGAACGGAAGCGTCAGCAGCAGGGCAAGGCCGAGGCTCAGCAGCGGCAGAGCAAAATCCGCCGCGCGCGGCCGGTGCTCCGTCGCAACGAGCAGCCGCCGGATGCTCAAATACAGATTGATGGCATGCGTCACGGCAAACACCGCCACATAGCCCGCAACGCCATGGCGCGGCAGCAGGACATAGAGGAATACGACGTCCAGAACGGATGTCAGCGTGTTATAGCGCACGCAGCTCAGCTGCTCGGCGAGGCCCTTGAGCATTCCGTCGACAATGGCATCAAGATAGAGCATCAGCACCATCGGTGCAAAGATGCGCAGGTAGCGCCCCGCATCCGCGCTGTGATAGATGCACTGCCCCAGCTCCTCCGCGCAGACGAAGAAGAAGCCCGCCACGGCTGCGGCAAACAGTATGGTCATGCGGATACACTTCCCGCTCAGGTCACGCACGCGCAGGCCGCGTCCCATGGCCCGGCAGCGTGAAAGCTCCGGCACCAGCAGATCGGAGACGGAATAGAGGATGGCAGCCGGGAACATCAGGATGGGGAACACCATACCGTGGATCGTCCCATAGCCCGCCATAGCCTCCTCCGTCGAGCCGCCGTAGCGCGCAAGGCCGATGGGGATAAGCAGCTGCTCGGCCGTGTTCAGCCCGGCGCGCAGGGCGTCGTTCAGCGCCAGCGGGACGCTCAGGCGCAGCAGGCGCTTTCGCATCGGGATGTGCTCGCGCGGGACCCGCCGCATATCGCGCCGGTAGCGCAGATACAGCAGTGTGAAGTCAAAAATACACCCGGCGGAGCTGCCGAACGTGATGGCGCAGCACGCCCGCGCCAGATCGTCCCCGGCCCAGAGGTACAGCAGGGTGACCGTCAGCCCGACGGACACCAGCCGCTCCGCGATCTCGATGCCGACGAGCTGGCGGATGCGGGAGCAGGCCGTGTAATACCCCGTCATAATCCCGCACAGGCAGGAAAACGGCAGCAGCAGGCCCATGACCCGCAGACTCGGCCCAGCGCGCAGGTCGCGCAGCCACTCCATTGCGAAAAAGTCCGACAGGAAGAACAGCGCCGCACCGGAGACGGCGCTCACGAGGATGCCGTATTGCAGGCAGGCACGCATGGCCGCGCGCACACCGCTCAAGCGCCGGTGGCCGAATTCCTCCGCCGCCAGATACATGGCTGTCACGCGTACCCCGGCCGTCCCGGCCAGCATGGCAAAAACGCCGATGGTCGAGATGAGCTGCATCAGGCCCAGCCCCGCCGCGCCGATGCGCACGGAGAGGAAGACCTGAAATGCGATGGAGATGAGCCGCAGCAGCAGGTTCGCCGCTGTTAAAAGCAGCGCGCCGCCCAGAATGGAGTAGCCCCATTTCAGATAGATATTAAAAAACAGATACCCGAACAGACCAAACACGATAGAGGGAATCCCTGCAAGCGTTTCTGTTGTCATGCGGACAACGGAAACGAATTTATTGCCGCGCTTTGCATATTCCACCAGATAAATCGCTGCGAAGATACCGGCAGGCACCGAGAACAGCAGCGTCATTGCCGTAATGCTCAGTGTATTGATAATCGCGGGCATCATGGAAACATTTTCGGTATTATACTTCCATGCAAACAGGGATGGCTTCAAATTCGGTCTCGGCGCGCAAATTTGAGAAATTCGGCAAAGAAAAAGTAAAGTATATGTTCTATCTGGACCGCATTCACACAAGTGCTTTTGGCGCACGTGTCAATGCAGAATCAGCAGCCGAAGGAATCCGTAATTATAAAGGGTTGGAACTGGCTCGTTATTTGAAACCGGTAGAAAAAGATACGGTTACGGGGGCTACCCGTAAAAAGGGGAATCCTGTATTGTTTACGGTGGGAGACAGTACTGTGAAGAATGCCGATAAAGATGAAAAGGGTATGTGGGGATGGGGAAGTGTGATTCACGAACTGTTTGACACGGAAAGGATCTCTGTAGAGAATCATGCGAAAGCGGGCCGCAGTGCGCGTACTTATTTAGATGAAGGGCGTTGGGATAAAATCTATCATGCACTTCAGCCGGGAGATTTTGTTTTGATACAATTCGGACATAATGATGCAGGTGACATAAACACAGGGAAAGCGCGTGCGGAATTACCCGGTTCAGGAAATGAAAGCAAGGTCTTCAAAATGAAGAAAACCGGCAGCTATCAAGTGGTTTATTCTTTCGGCTGGTATTTGCGTAAGTTTATTATGGATGTAAAAGAAAAGGGAGCTGTTCCTATTGTCCTGAGTCATACACCCCGCAATAAGTTTGATAATGGTGAGATAGAGCGCAATACCAGTTCTTTTGGTAAATGGACGCGTGAAGCGGCAGAAGCGGCCGGGGCTTATTTTATAGATTTGAATAAAATATCAGGAGACAAGCTCCAGGATATGGGATACAATCAAGGTTTGCGTGTAGTAGGAACATATTTCAATCATGACCATACCCATACCTCTTTGAAAGGTGCCCGTATGAATGCCCGGAGTATTGCTGACGGGCTGAAAGCTACGGACTGTCCGTTAAAAGACTTTTTAAAGTAAATGAAAACAAAACAACATCGTATGAAAAATCTGTTTCTGTTTTTATTTCTATTAGTTGTCTTTACGTCAAAGGCACAGGATAATAGGGTTTCCGGTTTAAATTCCCGTCAGTTTACTAAATACTGGAAGGTTGAATCGGAATCGCCTGATTATAAAGTGACGTTTCAGGGAGATACCGCTGAAATAGTATCTCCCAAGGGATTGACTCTTTGGAGAAAAGAGAAGATGAGTGGAAAAGTAACCATTGAATATGATGCATGTGTGGTGGTGGAGTCGGATGGAGATCGTCTGAGTGATTTGAACTGCTTCTGGATGGCATCAGACCCTCAATATCCCGATAATTTATGGAAGCGAGAAAAATGGCGTAGCGGTATATTCCTGAATTGTTATTCTTTACAGCTTTACTATTTGGGATATGGTGGCAATCATAACTCTACTACACGTTTCCGTCGTTATGATGGGGATGAGTCGGGTATTACAAATCCTAAAGCCCGTCCTGCTATTCTAAAGGAATATACGGATGCCGGACATTTGCTGAAACCGAATCATTGGTATCACATCAAGATTACCAACGAGAACAATAGGGTCAGTTATTACATAGACGGTGAGCGCTTGGTGGACTTCAGGGATGCTGAACCGTTACGGGAAGGCTGGTTTGGTTTTCGTACCACCTTGTCGCGTACTCGTATTACAAATTTCAGTTATGAATGCTCATCGCAAGAGGCGACTGCTGTTCCTTTGCAATGGATTGGTGAGACTCCCCGGCAGGATAAGGCCGTAAGTTTCGGAGTGCCTTTTGATAAAGGGGAAGTTTTTCCGGAAAACAAGTTACGGCTATCTGCAGAGAGTGGTGAGGATATTCCTATTGATACCTGGACTTTGGCTTATTGGCCGGATGGTTCTGTAAAGTGGGGAGGAATAGCTGGAGTTATTCCTGCCGGAACAGAAAAACTGACTCTGGAAAAGGCGGTAAAGAAATCTAAAGCGAAATCCAAACTGCCGGATACAGATAAAAAGAAGTCCGTTTCTGTGGCAGAAACATCACAGGGTATTCATATCTCTACCGGAGTCATTTCAGCATATATACCTCGTCAAGGCGAATTTTTGATAGATAGTCTGTTATATAAAGGTGTGAAAGTAGGAGAAAAGGCTAGGCTTATCTGCCATACGCAAAGCGAACCGGTACTTGAAAGTACTTCTCAAGTTTCTTTCACTAATTATATAGGAGAACTGAAATCTGTGACTGTAGAGCGCGCCGGTTCTGTGCGTGCGCTTGTTAAATTGGAAGGGGTACACAAAAGTCCGAATGGTCGTGAGTGGTTGCCCTTTGTGGTACGGCTTTATTTTTATGGTGGCAGTGAGCAAGTGAAAATGGTGCATAGCTTTGTATATGACGGAGATCAGAACAAAGATTTCATTCGCGCCTTGGGAGTTCGTTTTGACGTTCCTATGCGTGAGGCTTTATACAATCGCCATGTAGCTTTCTCTTGTGCCGATGGTGGAGTCTGGAGCGAGCCCGTTCAGCCTTTGGTGGGACGACGCATACTTACATTGGGTAAAACCGGAAATGGAGAATCTTCGTTACAGCAACAGCAGATGGAAGGAAAACGCATTCCTTCTTATGAAGCTTTTGACGAAAAGAACCGTGCTTTGCTTGATCATTGGGCTTCTTGGGACAGTTATCGTCTGTCCCAACTGACAGCGGATGCATTTTCAATCCGTAAACGTGCCAATGACAATAATCCTTGGATAGGTACTTTCTCCGGTACACGTAGTGAGGGTTATGCCTTTGCCGGAGATATAACCGGAGGCATGGGGCTTGAGTTGCATGATTTCTGGCAGTCTTATCCGTCTTCTATTGAAATCTCGGATGCAAAAACTCCGGTGGCTGCTCTTACCGCATGGATATGGAGTCCGGATGCTGAACCGATGGACTTGCGCCATTATGATAATGTGGCCCATGACTTGAATGCCAGTTACGAAGATGTGCAAGAAGGAATGAGCACCCCTTACGGGATTGCCCGTACAACGACTCTTACCTTGATACCTCAGGGTGGTTATAGCGGAAAGAAAGCTTTTGCAGAACAAGCTAAACAACTTGCCGGACCGGGAGTGCTGATGCCTGTACCTGACTATTTGCATGCCAAGCAGGCATTTGGTGTTTGGAGCCTTCCCGATCGTAGTACTCCTTTCCGTGCCCGGGTGGAAGACAGGCTGGATGCTTATATCAGCTTCTATCAAAAAGCGATAGAACAAAACAAATGGTATGGTTTCTGGAATTATGGGGATGTGATGCATGCATACGATCCTGTCCGCCATACCTGGCGTTATGACATCGGAGGTTTTGCATGGGATAACACGGAACTGGCTTCTAATATGTGGCTATGGTATAATTTCCTGCGTACCGGACGTGCTGATATCTGGAGCATGGCAGAAGCCATGACCCGTCATACGGCGGAAGTGGATGTGTATCATATCGGTCCGAATGCAGGATTGGGTAGCCGGCACAACGTCAGTCATTGGGGATGTGGAGCCAAAGAAGCACGGATCAGTCAGGCTGCCTGGAATCGTTTCTACTATTATCTTACTACGGACGACCGATGCGGTGATTTAATGACCGAAGTAAAAGATGCCGATCAGAAATTGTACACGCTGGACCCCATGCGTCTGGCGCAACCTCGCAGTCAGTATCCTTGTACGGCACCTGCACGTCTCCGCATCGGTCCCGACTGGTTGGCATACGCCGGAAACTGGATGACTGAATGGGAACGTACCGGCAATACGGTTTACCGTGACAAAATTATAGCCGGGATGAAAAGTATTGTGGCACTGCCCAACCGTATCTTTACAGGTCCGTTGGCTTTAGGTTATGATCCGGCTACAGGGATTATTACCAGCGAATGTGATCCCAAGTTAGAAAGTACAAATCATTTGATGACCATCATGGGAGGTTTTGAAGTCATGAATGAAATGATCCGTATGGTTGATTATCCCGAATGGAATGAGGCATGGCTTGATCTTGCCGCCCGTTATAAGCAGAAAGCATGGGAGTTAAGGAAAAATCGTTTCCGTATATCCCGTTTGTTGGGATATGCAGCCTATCATACCCGTAATGCAAAAATGGCGGAAGAGGCTTGGACTGATTTGTTTTCCCGCTTGGAACATACTCCGGCTCCACCTTTCCGTATAGAAACTGTTCTTCCGCCGGAAGTTCCCGCTCCTTTGGATGAATGTACAAGTATCAGTACCAATGATGCCGCCCTTTGGAGTCTGGATGCCATTTATATGCAGGAAGTGATTCCGGTGGATGGTATGAGATAGGATATTTTCGTATCTGTTTGATGATATCATTGTATAGCTTATCATCCTGAACATGAGTGAAGAATCTGTTTACAACAACTCTTTTATTGTTTACAGATTCTTCACTAATATTCAAAATAATAGAAATGACAGAATCATTATTCAACCATCCATTTTTCAATATTCCGTGTTTCAGCACTGAAGTTCACTCCTATTTTAAACAGTCTTCGTCCGTCTGTTTCAAAAGGAAGTGCGTAATGCTTGTCGTTAATCTGCTGTAAGGCTTCTTCCGCTGTTCCGTTCAGTTTAAACTCCATTATATAGATAAACTTGTCTGTCTGCAAAACGAGGTCTATGCGGCCCCTGCTGGTGTGATACTCCACTTTGACATAGAAACCTACCAGCTTAAAGATGATGAAAAGTACATTCTCGTAATGCAGTTCCTGTTCACGGATAATCTCGTATGTAGTGTCTGCAAAGAAGCTTTGCAGGCGTTGGAAGAAAGAATTGTAGTCGCCGGAACGTATTTCACGGACAAACTTTTGTATCTCAAATGGAGATTCAACGTTGTTCATGCTGGTATAATAAGGTACAAGAAACTGTATGAACCCTTCTTCTACTTCTTTGTTTGGAAAGCCCAAATGATAGATACCGAACTCTTCATCATATCCTTTTATAGTAAGATATCCACTTTGATAGATAACAGGAATGGGACTGGTTGACTCCGAATCAATGCTGTTCAACACTTGGGCATTGGTCTCTTCGTGTGCCATCCGTTCCAGATTGTAATGATGTCTTTTTAGCAGTTCCACCAAGTAAGTAGGAGTCCCCGTCTCGAACCAGTAACTGCCAAATTCCTTGCGCTTGAAAGCATTGAGCAGACTGAACGGATTATACATGCCGATGGAGTTGTGGGTGAAGTGATAGCCATCATAATATTGTCTTAGTTTTTCGCAGAAGCTGTCATAGGTCATCTTTTGTACATCTGCAAATTCATGAAGTTCGGTTTCCAAATTCTTATGAATTTCTTTTTCGCTGATGCCACATAATTCTATATATTCATTCCACATCGAAATATCATCCAGGTTATTCAGATCACTGAATACACTTACTTTTCCAAACTTAGTTACTCCTGTCAGCATGGCGAATTTGATGCAGCCATCCTTGCTTTTCAATGCTCCGTAGAATGCTTTAAGTGTTTCGCGAAAACTATTTTGCAATTCTTTATTGCCGATGGCTTGCAACATGGGCTTGTCATATTCGTCTACCAGAATCACTACACGTTGGCCTGTTTGTTCATAAGCGCGCTGAATGGTGCCTTCAAAACGCATGGACAAGGAATCTTCGGCAGGCTCGCTTCCATATAGCTTTTCCCAGGTTACCAATGTACGGTTCAGTTTGCTTTCCAAACTTTGCGGACTATCATATTTCTGTGTATTCAGGTCAATGTGCAGTATGGGATATTTTGTCCAGTCCTTTTCCAGTTTTTCCATAGCCAGTCCTTGAAAAAGTTCCTTTTTCCCTTGGAAATAAGCTTCCAGAGTGGAGATAAGCAGGCTTTTTCCGAAGCGGCGTGGGCGGCTCAGGAAATAATAGCGTCCGGATTTCACCAATTGATAAATCAATGCTGTTTTATCAATATAGAAATAGCCATCCAGGCGGAGACTTTCAAAATTCTGTATACCGATAGGATAAATCTTATTGCCCATACTTTTTTGTTTTTAAATGATAACATACAAAGTTACTGATTTCCTTTTTATTTCCTGTATTTTCAGCGAATTCTTTTGGAATAATGTTTTGTTTTTAAGTAGGTATGTCACAGAGGGGAATACAGAAACTTTTCATCTTTTGTTCTCTCCTAAAAGGATTTTATGATCTTTTGTTTCTTAATTTATGTCGATGGTTGATGTGGATAAAGTATAATTTATGAGATACCTTATTAGAAATAATCAGTAACAGGCAAAAATGGGTTCATCTGAAGAAATTTATTGGAACATGGCAAAAAACAATAGAAAGTTGGACGCGAAAATGCCCTCATTTTTTGCCATAACTTATTTATAATGAACTGCTTATTAGTGGTGGTAGCATCGGTGTTAGTGAGGGCATTGCCCTCACTAACACCGATGCTTAAAAATAAATTATTCAGACTTTATCGCATGATACAAAGTACTTTTATTGCTGGCTTTTGGGGGAATGCTCAGCTTGCAGAGAATGCGTCTGGAATAATTTATATTGTTGATTTATAGTTCTTTTTATGCGTATGTCCTTTCGGGTAATTGAAAATCTTCATGAGCGGTCTCCCTTCTTCCTTCTTCTCTGAAGTAGCAGAAGAAAAGTGATATTTGAAAAACTGCTCCAAAGGCAAAATTTGCTCAAATTCGGTGTTGTTTTGCCACAATACCCTACTCTTTTTCATCATTCACCCCCTAACGTTCGTTCTTATAAAGCAGCTGCATGGCTTGTGAATCGAGTTGGTGGTAGTCTATGTGTGCATATTTCCCTGTCTCTTATTTCTTTTCTTTCTTTTCTTTTCCTACTTTTTATATGTTTGTAATTGCTTATCTACCTAGGTGGTTAAGTCTAACCACAAGAGTGGTTAAAGTTAATCACAAAGGTGACTAGACTTAATCACGTCCGTGGTTATGGCGGATGCATTATGTTTTTTTACTATATTATTCCTTGTTATTTATTTGTTATATTATTGATTATTAATGTGTTATTATTTGATTGTGTCGATTATTTTTCTTATCTTTATAAGATATATTAAAACATAAACTAACATGAAAATTGGTATAATTGACCT
>OHAJ01002424.1_pt1 | contig 12694 bp, 9 predicted proteins | sample 1577101 | NCBI WGS metagenome assembly OHAJ01 (sample SAMEA3541531, study PRJEB24748) | human gut metagenome | biome: human gut; feature: human-associated habitat; material: faeces | place: China | collected 2012
CCGTACCGTCGGCGAGCTTGTAACCGGCCGAAACCGTACCGCTAACCTTGTAGATAATGTGCGGAATCAGACTGCCGGCGAACACCTGATAGGTATAGGCTTTCGTTCCGGTCTGCGAGGTCACGGCCGCATTGGCGGCGTCGGTAGCCCACGCGGGCGTATAGGTCACGGGCCAGGTCAGTTCAGAGAAATTCTGACTGGAGGTCTGCCCGTAGTCGTTATAGAAGAAATTGACGTAAACGGCCTCGACGGTCAGCGCGTCCAGGCCGGTTCCGGCCTTCACGGTGCCCACTTCGAAACGCGACACCAGCGATTTGAGCTCCACGGCGGCTTTCTTCAGCGTGTGGCCGTCGGTCGGCGTCTCGGAGGTGAACGTCGTCTGCTCACCGTAGAGCGCTACCTGCTGTACCGAAAGATAGTCGCCGGCAGCGTTGCCTTTGACGTCAGCGGCACCGATGGTCTTGACTGCCCGGTTCTGATCGGCAACGGCCAGGTTTTTCAGCCCGTTCTCGATACTTGCAAGCGACGTGGGCCCCGTCAGCAGGGACGTGCTGCCCGTATTCGCAACGACAATGACCTTGGCAGGCTCGACGACCTGCTCGAAACGCTTCTGCTTCGCCGAAATCTCGGCGTCGGTCCAGGAATAACCCATCGCATTGTTGCCGGCATCGACCAGATAGACCACGACGTTCTCATAGTACGGTGCGATCTGGCCTGCGGCCTGCGGGTCTTCGACACCATAGGTCTCCAGGGCACCCGGAAGAGATACCGAGAAATTGGTCTTCGCGGCAGGGGGCGGCGCCCCCGTTTCGGCGTCCTTGCTGCATGCAGCCAGCGTCATCGTCGCCAGAGCGGCGACAAAATAAGTTTTCATCTTCATAGTTTTGAAATTTAAATAATAAAAAGGCGTCAATTTTTTAATGGATTGTATGAAAGTCATCTGTCCCCGTTTTTCAGTTCCGCGGTTTTAATCTCGTCGAGATTTCGGCGCAGGCGGTCAATCTCGTCAAGGTTCTGCTGCGCGGCTTCCAGACCCGCCGCCCGGGCGGCTTCGAAATAGGGCGCAGCGCGGTCATAATCCTGGTCGCGCAGCATCAGCAGCAGGCCCCAGGCATTGTCGCATTCGGGGATCCGATCCGGAGACTTCACGCTCCGGAGGTATCTTTCGGCACCGACGAAATCCCGCCGTTCCAGCGCCGCGACAGCTGCGTTGACGGTCGCGGTCACACTTTCGGGATAGAGCCTCACCGCAGTCTCGAACAGGCTGTTGAAATCCTCCGAACCCGGTTCGTAAGTGTTGGCGACCAGATACAGTTCGTTCAGGCTGAGGTTCTGGGGGCGGGTCTTCACCACGGCCTTCGCCTCTTCGGCGTCGAAATTCCGCACGTCGTAATCCACGGTGACCGTCACCTTACGCAGGGAGGGGAACATCTCCCGGAGCATGTAGCGCCACGGAGTGCCGCCTTTCAGGGCCATCAGCTTCGCTTCGCGGCCCCCGATGATCGAATATCGGTCGATAATATCCAGCACGGCCTGTTTGTCGGGCATGTCGGAGGTCTGAACGGCCTTCACGAGGTCATCCCAGTTCTCACCGCCGAAACGGATCGAGTAGAGCGACCCCGGAATCGCCGGATAACGGCTTTGCAGATAATCCCGGAGGGCTTTCGCACGCCCCTCGGAGAGGCGTTCGTTCATCGCCAGCGAACCCTCGGGAGAGGCGTAGCCCACGATGACGATACGTTTGATCGTCAAGTCCTTGTCGTCCTGCACGAGGTCGATCATCCGGCGGATCTTTTCCAGTTCCGCGGCATTGCGGCCGAACTCGGGGTTGACGGCCGTCTTCCCGACGGCGAAGTCGAGGAACGACTCGCCCTGTTCGGCACGGCTCTTCACCGCCTCGGCTTCGGGACGAATATAGGCCAGATGAGGCTCGATGCGGTAGCGCTCGATGACGATCACCTCTTCCAGCGACACCTTGCCGGCCAGCAGGCGCACGTCCGTAACGCTGGATTTTCCGCAGCCGCAGTCGATCCGTTGAAGGGTCAGCTTCGCCGAGGACATCCACGCTTCGTAAGGCAGCGCCAGCCGGTAATCCATCCGACTGTCGCCCTTGTAATCGGGTACGACGTAATAAGGAGCGGATTTTTCATAGGCGCCGCGCTCCTTCGCGCTCATCAGCGCCAACGCGCGGCGGTGATTCCTGTAACTGTTGCGCCCCATAAGCGAAACGGCAGGCAGGGCAAGCGAACGTTCGCTGGAGACGAGCACCGGCGTAAAGTCCGCGCTCATCCGCGAGGGGACGTTGCGTCCTTCGGTCGTCACGGCCATATCGACGTACAGCGAATCGCCCCGCTGCGCGAGTTCGTTCACCTGCACGGTGACGCTGCCCTGCCGCACCTGAGCCATGCTGCCCGGAACCGGGCAGAACAGCGCCGGACAAGCCGCCAACAAGATCATGCGTATTTTCTTCATAGTCGAGGGATCCAAATTATTTGATCATGAATATCAGGGTGATGCCCGCTTTGGTGGGGCCGAAATAGTGTTCGGAAGCGCTGCCGATTTTCCGGCCGCATTTCGCACACGGATATTTGTCGTAATCGAGGTAAGCGTAACCCACGCCGACCGTCGCATCGAGGCCCCAGCGGTTGCCCAGCACCCAGTGGTAGCCGTAGCTGACGCCCGCGCCGGCCAGCCACCCTTCGTAGCGGTAATTGCGGATGCCGGCTCCCGGGCGGATCGCCCACGGCAGCATCCCGCCCCAGTTGTAGCCGCCACCGTGGGCATGGAGCCCCACGAAGTGCCCCGAAAAACGGGTGCAGCTCCACCAGCGAACCTCGGGCTGCACGAGCCAGTGCTTCATCTTACGGTTCCCGGAAAATGTCCACGGATTATAGTTGCCCGAGACGTCCAGCGTCCACCGATGCCCCAGACCGAACTCCACACCCAGGTTCAGCGTCGAAGTCGCGTCGTAAAGCAGGTTGGTCTTCACGGCCCATTTCGCAACGGGCAGGGACGACGGCCCCGAAATGCCCGAAGGAGCAGGCGTCCACAACGGCAGCAGCCTGGCATACGGAAAATGCAGCTGCGGAGCAAGCTGCACGGGAACCGTCAGGACTGGGGGATATGCAGCCGTATATACCGGTGCCGGGGGTATTTCCGGTACAGGGACTGGAACCGGCCGCGAAGCGGGCCGCGGGTTCCGGGTCGGCGGCCCGTATTTCTTATAAATATAATAACCGCCGTCCAGCTCTTTATATGCCAGATCCGTTCCGGCAAGCCAGCGTGCCAGTACGACCGGGATATCCCCGGTCGAAATGCTGTCCTTCACAATGACAGGATCGGTCACGACATGGCTGAAGGCGATCTTGACATCGCGCCGGTGCAACAGCTCGTTCAACAGGCTCGTCAGGTTCGGCGGCTGCACCGCCCATGAAATCCGGCAAACGGACAACAGGAATACGAGTATAAAAATATATCTTACAGATTTCATTATTTCAGCAGGATTTCGGTTCCCGAGATTTCATAAGGAATCCCGCACGAATGAAAAACCGCCTCGAACGTCCCATCCATGTCCGAGGTTATGATGAACCCGGTAAAGACCAGGTCACCGTATTTTTCCTTCCCGGATACGGATACGCCGAAGATCGCCTCGATGTCCCGGATTACCTCCCTGAGCGGGACGGCCTGGAACGGGATAAAAGGCGGCAACGGTTCGGGAATATCCGTCAGCGTGATGGCAACCGTATCGCATGCGGCTTTCTGTCCGGCGACGAGCACACGCTTTCCGACCGGGGTTTCGACCAATACGAAACCCTCGTAGCAGAAAACCTGCATATCCTGCCGGTGTTGTTTTACCCGGAACTGCGTCCCGAGGACGGTAATCCGTCCCGCCGGTGTCCCGACACGGAATCTCCCGCCATGCACGACGGAGAATACAGCCTCGCCTTTGAGCGAGACCCTGCGCCGGAGTGTCCAGGTAAAACTGTTGTACGACAACTCGGAATGCGGCATGACCACCACCCCCGAACCATCGGGCAGCGTATATGCCAGCTCCCGGTCGCCGCTCATGAGCACGTGCTCCGAGAAATGCCACAGGCTGCCGGCAACCAACATCACCACAACGGAAGCCGCCACGCACCACTGCACCAACTTGTGGCGGAAAGTTTCATGGCGGCGGATAACCGCGCGCCTGTGCGCCAGCAACTCTCCGATCTCTTCGATACGGGAGTTAACCGGAGTCTTGTATTCGATCCTGGTCAGCAATTTATCCAGGCCGCTCCGCGCCATGTCCTTTTCATTTCTATCCATGATTTTGAACCCCGTAATTAATTAAAAACAACAAACTGTGGATCAGTTGTACATGTTCTTCAGCGTTTTGTCCTGCCGTAACCGGGAAAGTGCCGTGGAAGCCACATTGCGGATGGTCTTGTCGGCATATCCCGTAACTTCGGCAATGCCCTTGTTGTCCATTCCTTCGTAGTATTTCAGGTAGATGATCTCCCGCTGCATGTTGGTAAGTTCTCCGAGGGCGGTCTGGAGCTTGCGGATTGTCAGTTCGGAACATTCCGCACGCACCATCGAGGCCTCGACATCAATCTCCAGCGCGAAATCGCTACCGGTATGGCGCAATTCATCTATCGACAGGAAATCCGTCCGCCTTTTCCCCAATTCCTTGAGGATGAGGCGGCGCAGGGAACTGGCCAGATAGGCATACAGGGAGATGGGGACGGAGAGTTTCTTCCGCCGTTCAAAGAGGTATGTGAACAATGTCTGAATGGCATTGTTCACCAGTTCTTCGTCATGCGCGATCCCTATCCCGTACCGGAATAACCTGTCTTCGTACAGACTATACAATGTCCTGAAGGCCTGTTCGTCACCTTCCCTGATCAAATCCCAATATTGATGATCCATATACTTCTATTTACTTAGAGTTGTCTCCGGGCGATTTGTCCCAAGAAAAATTTAAAATTGTTGCCTCGGCATAAGGCTCCCGTCGCATGCCAGGCACGGACACAGGAACAGCCAGGCCATGCAGCCGGCAACGGGCTCAGACATGGCTCATACATATAAATTACTATACAACAGCAATTTACAAATGCACGCAATAAGACACAGGAAGGATATTCCGGCAATACGCAAGTTGCCGGGAACAGGAGCATAGACACACTCCACCGAGAAGAATCGGGAAAGGGAACGAATAAGCAATTCGGGGATCCGGCCGCTGAATTCGGACGCAATATTATTCAGCGGCAGCCGTGGGACTCCCCGTACCGGCCGGAATACCCGCATACAGGATATACCGGGCCATGTTCACCCCGGTCGCAAAAGGGGCCGGGAATAGATGTATCGCGGAAAAGCTCCGCACGGGTCAGCTTGTAAAGAGGATTTTTTGGAAAGGTGCGTGTTCGGAAGGGATGCTATGCACCGTAATAAATGGCCCGAAGGGAAGGAGAGGTAAGCGGGCGTGTTACACGTCAGATATGGTAACTCGAAATAAGAACATCCGTCTTGTCGCAAAACCCGGGGTATCCGGATACGTCAAGGATGGCAAACGGTCTTTCGGCCGGTCGCAGAAAGGATGGCAGTGATCGCAGATCAACCGGTTCATACTTTCCGTCTGATATATAAACGGCTCATCGGCCGATTCATTGCCCGGAAACGGCCACGACATTTCCAACAGAAATGCACATCATTAATTACCAATAAGTTATCAGATAAAAAAAAGTTGGTAAAGAAGATGCACCCGGTTGCTATCGCTGGGCGCCGGTTCCGGGAAGGCACAAAAAAAGCGGGACAAAGAAGTCCCGCGCGGCATGATATCCGGTATTTTATTTCGAATAGGCGATCAGCAACTGGTTGACGACGCTGACGAAAACATAGCAGATGACAAAGATGGAAATCCCGCGCCACCCCTTCATATTGGCCGAGACGAGGTAGGCGAAACAGCCCCAGACCATCGACCAGACCATCGAGACCGACAGCAGGATCACGATCAGGTTATACCCTGCGAGCTTCATCACCTCGCAGGCGCTGCGGGGCTCGCAGACAAGCCCGCCCAGCCATTTCGAAGGCACGCTCAGCACCCCGAGTATGACGATCGTGGGCAACATGGCAAAAAGGTTCGTGGCAAAGATATCGACTGCGCGGATACGCGACGGCGAGAAGAGCAGGGCCAGCACGTAGAGCAACAGCGAAAGGGGAATCCACAACAGCAGGTTCGAAGAGAGGATCGTGACGATCTTCGACAGATCGTCCCCGACAGGCCAGCTCACCGCCGTCAGCAGGCAGATGGAAAAAAGAGTCCCGGCAAGGCCCCAGCCGAGCGCTTTCCCGGTAGAAAGGTATTCAAACGGGTTAAGAATCCTGTTCATCGCCTTCGAATTGATTAAGTTGAGCAATTATGTCGTCCAAACGGTTGCGTACCGTAGGGTAACTGAGCCCTAATTTCTGCGCCATCTCCTTCAGGGAGCCGCTGCTTTTTACGAAATCGAGCACGAATTGCTGGTCGGGAGCCGAAAGCTGCATCATCACCGGGAGGTTGTAGTCGCCTTCGATATGCGTATCGCATCCGTTGCAATGCATCGCTTGTACGCTCAATCGTTTACCGCAGGAGGGCATATCTTGGGGAGGTTCTTCAGTGCCATATAAGTTCAAAAAGTTGTATTTATGCCATGTCAGGTTTCACAAAATTAATATATTTTTTCAATATATCACACAAATGTGCAAATTCCTGCAAAAACCGACGGCAACAGCAACAGCTGCGCGTCACAGACCAGAGGTGGGATTTCAGAAGTTGGCTTTCACCCCGACCGTGAAATTTGCCCCGTATTCCGGATACCACGGGTATTGGTACAGGCGGCGGTTGATCAGGTTACGGCCCTCGGCGAAGAGCGTAATGCGTCCCGAAACCTTCCAGTCGAAATTGACCCGCAGGTCGGCGGCAAAGGGCACTTCGACACTGCCGAAACTCTCCGCCCCGGATGCTGCATCCAGCTGGTAGTCGGACCATTTTCGGGTGCTTTGCAGCCAGATACCCGCGCCGAACGAAATCTTGCGGCCGTCGTAGTGGGCGGAAAAATTGCCATCGAAAGCCGGGGCACCGTTATGGAGTTTGGTCTCGTCGTCGTTATAGATATAACCGTGCACGCCCAATTCCGTCCGGAAACTGCTCGCGGGACGCCACGTCACCTCACCGTTGAACGACAAGACGGTCTGGCGGGCCATCGACGGCAGCATGGTCAGCCCGGCGGCAAGAATATCGCTCCCCTGCACGACATCGGCACTATACCAGTAAAGGTGGTTGTCACGGATCGAGAACCCGGCATAGGCCCGGTAGTCGAACTTCCCGCGCCAGATACTGCCCCCGATACCGAAGCGGCCGTTGTAATCGACCGAACTCTTAGTCCCGAATACGGGATTCAGCAAATAGGGATTCAGCTTCGTAAGCGAGCGGTAGCTGTTGTCGTCGACGCTCCCGTCCATCTCGAAGAACGGGCACAACCCGTCCGTACCGAGGTTCAGGTTCAGCCGCACGAAGGGGAGGATGTAGTTCTCCGCCTCGACGGATTTAATCTTGTCGTGGTAATAGTCCGCACCCGCTTCGAGGCGTACTACCCCGCCCTCGATACCGTAACGCAGCGCAGCATGTATCCGTTGCTGGTTATATTCGTCGAGGGCCTTCTGCCCCGCAAGGCGCTCGTAGCCCACTTCGGCAGCCAGGCGATGACGCCCGAAACCGCGGGCGATCTTCGCATGGGTTTCCAGTGTGGTCTGGCGGGCCTTGTCGTTATAGTCCGGCCACTCGGAATGGTCGAAAAACATGCCGCCCCGGATGGCGATTTCGAAATTCACACGGCTCAGATCCTGGAAATCGTCGCCGAAGCGCACCGCGATGTTCGCATCGCCGTAATCGGCCATCGAACCGGGTACGGCATCGGCAGAGATGTCCGGCGCGAGGTACATACCGTAGCGGTGGTACATGCGGTTCTCGTAGGAGAGGTCGCCCTCGAGCACGTGACGGCCGAAATATTTACCCGCAGCGGCGCCGATGCGGTTGAGCATCCGCGTCGAATTGTTCTTGACGCCAAAGTCATTCCCGATCTTGGAATAGCGCCCCTCGTGGTTGACATAGCCCACCACATACCCTGTCCCGGGGTTCTGGCTCGAAGCATAGAAATCCAACACCGAATTGAACGGGTAGCCCATCCCGGCCTTGAGGTAGAAAGGCAGCGGGCGGTTGAATTCCCAGTAGGTTACCGTCGCGGGACGGATCGGCCGCGTGGCGAGGGTGGTCTGCAACGACAGCGGCGTGATCGTATAGTCGATCTCGGGACGCATCTTCACCGTATCGGTCATGTCGGGTACGACAGCGAGTTTCGACGCCCCCTCCACACTCGGCACATAGGCCTTGGTCACTTCGACCCGTTTCTCGACCTGCGCGCTCGCGCCCCAGGGCAATGCCGCCATCAGCGCGGCTACAAACAACATGTGTTTCATCGTCAGTTCAGTTTTGCGATCCGTTCCTTGGCTTCGTCCACGATCCCGTCGTCGGCAGGCGAATAGCCGTCCGCGACGCTCTGGTAGGTCGCCCGCGCCTGGAAGTTGTCTCCCTTGCGGACATAGACGTCGCCCAGCAGGATGAAGGCCTTGGCCAGCCAGTAGGCCTGGGGTTCCCGTTCGGAATAGGCGAATACCTCCTTCTCGGTCTTGTCCATATCGCCCTTTTCGAAGGTATCCTCCAGCACGTAATAGGCAGCGGCGGAACCCTCCTTCGAGCGGACGTCCGCGGCCAGTTCCCTGTAAAGCTTCACGGCATCGGCACGGCGATCCTGCTGCCGCAGCAACTCCGCCCATGCGAATTTCGATTCGCGCAGCGCCACGGCCCCGGCATCGGGATGCGCGGCGACATCGGCAGCCATCGCCTCGATTTTCGAAGCGTCGCCCCCGGCCAGCGTGGCGCGCACGTAGCCCGCCATGGCATCCTCGCGCCCGGCCACCGTCGTCGTGACGTCGTACAACTTGCGGAATGCGGCGGCGGCCTCGTCGTAACGCTTGTCCTCATAGGTCAGCTCCGAAAGTTTCTCGAGCACCGTGACCGAATACTGGTTCGTACCCTGCCCGGCCAGTTCGGTGAGGGTTTCGATGGCATCGCCGCGCTCGCCCGTGCGGAGGTAACAGTCGCTCAGGAAATAGAGGGCATCGTTCAGGTAATACCCCTTGGGGTAACTCCTGACATAACTGCGCAGCGACTTGGCGGCAGCGTCGGTCTGCCCGGCCAGGTAAAGTTTCTGGGCGGCGGCAAACGACAGCGAGTCGCGCGACACGGCTGTCAGGTCGCTCTCCATGCCCACCCTGGCGGCATAATCGAAATAGTCGTCGACCTTGCCGTCCGAGACATAGATCTCGCGGATACCCTGCATGGCCCCTTTGGCTTCGGACGACTGCGGGGCCGTCTCGACCACCATGTCGTAATATTTCAGCGACTTTTCCTTGTCCCCCAGGTTGAGGTAGGCGAGCCCCAGGTCGGCAAGCGCCTGTGCACGGCGCGGCGACGAGGGATAGTCGGCAATGAACCGTTCCAATTGTCCGGCACCTTCGGCATAACGTTCCTGCGCGATATAGGAACGGCCGAGCTCGTACGAGGCGGCATCGACATAGTCGCCCTGCCCTGCGGCAACGATCTGCCGCAGCGCCTGCAGCTTGGGCTCCGTGCGCCCGAGGATGCCGAGCGTCACGGCGCGTTTATACTGTGCGTAATAGCGTTCGGGGGTGTTCAGCGCAACGGCACGGTCGTAATCGCCCTCGTCCACAGCGACGAGGTAAGCGAAGTAGAAACGTTTCGAAACAGCGTCGGTGGTCTCCAGCGCACGGCGGGCATAATAGTCCTCGCAGGCCCGGAACCGGTCGCGCTGGGGCCCCGGTTCGCTCTGGCTGCGGCACTCGCGGTTCTGGCGGTGCTGCGCGGCATAGTAGGCCGCCTGCGTCGCACGGCTCATATGCAGCGTATCGATGATGCCCGCAAGCACCCGGTCGGCTTCGAGAAAGCGGCCGTTCATGCTATAACACATCGCCATGACGGACTTGGCACGGATCGTCAGGTCGGCATCCCCGGCCTTCTCGGCCAGCGCGATGCTGCGGCGCAGGTAACCGATCGTCGAATCGCTCTGGTAGGCGAAATAACGTTCGGCGATCTCCGCCGTGACGGCATAACGCACCCGAAAGCCGAGCGCATCGTTCCGCAGCAGGAGTTTGAGCGAATCGAGGCGCGTCTCGTGCCGAAGCAGGAACTCCTCCCGGCGGTCGAGCAGGCCGTCCAGGCGGCGAAGCAGCGTATGTATATCCGAAGGTTCCCCGGCACGGACACCGGACACAGTGAGAAAAACGACAAAAAGAGCAAGCAGTTTTTTCATTTCAAACGGCAGATTTGCGCAAATATAGCGATAAAAAGCGGGGGAAAGCAAATTTAACCGCCCCTATTATTTGTATAATCCGGAGGTCCGACAAATAACATATTATTGATTTACAAGAAAATAGCGCCAAATATCGTTTATATTTTTCCGAGCACCCGTCCCAGCGGGCTTTTCCTGCGCTAACTTTGCAGAAAATCGAACCGTAAACCAAGATCGAAAAAACAATGAAAACCTCCGTAAAACTTTTGCTCGCCCTCGTGACGGCAGCAGCGGCCATTGCGCCGGCCGGCGCCCAGCAGGTCGTCGGATGGGACGAAGCCTACCGACAGGCCGACGCCCGGATCGCACGACTGACCCTCGACGAGAAGATCTCGTTCATGCGCGGCTACTCCTCTTTCTTCTTCTACGGCGTGCCCGAAAAAGGCATGCCCTACATCTATCTCTCCGACGCCACGCAGGGCGTACACATGCGCGACAACCTGTCCGATCCCACGATGGTCCGGCAGTTGGAGCGTTCGACGGCCTTCCCGTGTCCGATAGCACTCGCGGCGACCTTCAATCCGTCGCTGGCCTATAAATATGCCGAGGCCGTAGGCGAAGAGTGCCGGGCAGGAGGTATCGAGGTATTGCTGGGTCCGGGTATGAACATCTACCGCAACTCGCAGAACGGACGCAACTTCGAATACATGGGCGAAGACCCGCTGCTCTCGTCGGCGATGGTCGCCGAATACGTGAAGGGCATGCAGTCGACGGGAACCGTCGCGTGTCTGAAACACTTCATCTGCAACGAAACGGAGTTCTACCGCCGCCGCTCCAATTCGATCGTCGACGAACGGGCGCTGCACGAGATCTACCTGCCGCCGTTCAAAGCCGGCATCGATGCGGGCGTAGGCTACGTGATGACCTCCTACAACCGCCTCAACGGCGAATGGGCCGGGCAGAACGCCGACCTGATTCAGCGTATCCTGCGCGGCGAACTGGGATTCCAGGGCTGCGTAATGAGCGACTGGACCTCGGTGAACGATACGGAAAAGGTGGTTAAAAGCGGCCAGAACGTCGAAATGCCGGGTCGCAAAGAGTTCTTCGGCGAGGTGCGCGAACTGCTCAAGACGGGCCGCATCACGGAGAAGGACATTGAAAAGATGATCCGCCCCAACATCGCCACGAGCATCGCATTCGGTCTTTACGACCGGGAAAAATACGTTCCCGAACTGTTGGAGAAATTCCCGGCACACAAACAGACCGGCTACGAGGTGGCCGCAGAGGGCATCGTACTGCTGCGCAACAACGGCATCCTGCCGCTGGCCCCGGGCCGCAAAATCCTGCTTACGGGACGCTTCACCGAAGCAATTCCGCGCACGGGAGGCAGCACGTCGTCCTCGGCCGAGGTACTGGGCTACGACAATGTGACCCTGACTGCGGCCCTCCGCAGCGTCTACGGCGACGCGGTCCGCGTCGTCGAAAAACCCTCCCGCGAGGAGTTGGCGGCGGCCGACGTGGTCCTGCTGTCGACGGGAACGATCGACGTAGAGTCGTTCGAACGCCCCTTCGCACTGCCCAAGGAGGAGGAAGCCTTCGTCCGCACGGCGGTCGAGGCCAATCCCAATCCCATCGTGCTGGTCAACTCGGGTTCGGGTATCCGCATGGGCGGCTGGAACGGCAAGGCCGCGGCGGTTATCTACGGCTGGTATCCGGGACAAAGCGGATTCACGGCGCTGGCCGACATCCTTTCGGGCAAACTGTCGCCCTCGGGCAAACTGCCGATGACCATCGAGAAGGAGTTCAACGATTCGCCGGCCAAAGGCACGATGCCCGCCGGTGCTGAGTTCTACAACAAAGCGCCCCGCGCCTACAACGAACGCCTGATCCAACTCTACGACATCGACTACAAGGAGTCGGTGCTGGTCGGCTACCGCTGGTACGAAACCAAGGGCATCGCACCGCTTTTCCCGTTCGGACACGGACTGTCGTACACGAAATTCACGCTCACCGAGCCTAAAATATTGAGCCGCGGCAAGGTGAAGACCATCGCCGAGGACAAGCCGCTGAAAATCGCGATAGCCGTAACCAACACCGGCGACCGCGAGGGTTCGGAGGTCGTGCAACTCTACGTGTCGGAGAAGAATCCTACGGTGCTGCGTCCGAAAAAGGAACTCAAAGCGTTCCGCAGGGTTACGGTAGAGCCGAACAAGAAACAGGTCGTAGTGTTCGAACTCGACCGCAGCGCGCTCGGATTCTGGGACGAAACGTGAAGTCGAATACCAGACGGTATCGCCAGGCGTTGC
>OHAJ01002433.1_pt1 | contig 12676 bp, 13 predicted proteins | sample 1577101 | NCBI WGS metagenome assembly OHAJ01 (sample SAMEA3541531, study PRJEB24748) | human gut metagenome | biome: human gut; feature: human-associated habitat; material: faeces | place: China | collected 2012
AATATCAGATTACGCTGATTATACCGGAGATCACACAGGATCTTTCCGGCAATAAGATGCTTGGAAAAGACCGCAAGATGCAGATTACGGTGACGGCGGAAGTCGACCGCTACAATCAGGGCGGGATTGCCAATAAGGTGCAGCAGTATAAGACGCTGGTGCAGGAATATATGGAGTAGGAGAAAAAGCCGCGCAGGGAGACCGATCTACGCGGCTTTCTTTGTTTTATAGAGCGTATTCTACGGTGAAGGGATTGCGCTTTTCGGGTCGGTAAACTAAGGTGTAGCTATAAAGCTGCAGCTTTACAAAAGCATGACAGGTCCCTCGGAACGGTGGACAGCGACCTGTCCGGAAAATGGAGGAAGTATATGGATCAGACGAGGATCGGAACATTTATCGCAGTATTGAGAAAGGAAAAAGGTCTGACGCAGAAAGAACTGGCAGAACAGATTGGCATCAGTGACAAGACGGTATCCAAGTGGGAGACCGGGAATGGAATGCCGGATATTGCATATCTGTCGCCGCTCTGTGAGGTGCTGGACATCAATGTAAACGAACTTCTGTCGGGCGAAAAGCTTCCTTCCGAAGAATATCTTGGAAAGGCGGAAGAAAATATGAAACATTTAATGCAGGAGAATCAGAATAATAAAAATGCAGGCAGATGGCAGGGGCTGGCGGGAATCGCATTGCTCGCAGTGGCAGTCTTTCTGACATCTGGTTTGTCGCAGGCGAAAATCGGCCGTCCACATTGGGCACGCGGCCGCCGGTGAGGCCCAGTTCGGAGCAGGCTTCGCTGCCGGCCATTTCACGCCAGGTACCGCCCAGCATGTAGATGTGGTGGCCGGCGGCCTTGAAGTCCGAGGTCTGGGTGGCGATGACGTTGTTGATGACGCCCATCACCGAGAACAGCACCGTGGGCGGGATGGAGATCTTTTCGCCGCCGCCGGTGTAGTCGTTCTTCATGGAGTCCTTGCCGGAGATGCAGGGCACGCCGAAAGCCAGGGAGAACTGCTGCAGGGCCTTGCAGGCGCGCACCAGCTGGGCCAGCTTGTAGCGGCCGTCGGGGGTCTTTTCGCTCTGGACGGGGTCGCACCAGCAGAAGTTGTCCACACCGGCCAGGGCATCGGGGTTGCCGCCCACGGCCACGGCGTTACGGATGGCTTCGTCCATGGCGTTGGCCATCATCCAGTAGGTGTCGTAGTCGCTGAACTTGGGGCAGATGCCGTGGGAGATGACCAGACCGGCATCGGATTCCAGCAGCGGGCGGATGACGCCGGCGTCGGAAGGACCATCGTTCTTGACGCCGCACAGGGGCTTGATGGCGCTGCCGCCGCGCACTTCGTGGTCGTACTGGCGGATGATGTATTCCTTGGAGCAGATGTTCAGGCGGTTCAGCATGCGGCGCAGGAAGGCGCCCTGTTCGCTGTCGGGCATGTCCACGCGGATGTCTTCCACCTTGGGGGCTTCCCACACGGCTTCCAGTTCCAGCTGGGGCACGCCGTCATGCATGAATTCCATGGGCAGGGAGGCCACGGGACGGTCGTTGTAGCGCACGTCGAAGAAGCCGCTGTCGGTGTAGTGGCCCAGGGCGGTGGCTTCCACGTCCATGCGGGCGGCCAGTTCCATGAACTCGTCCAGCTTGGCGGGCGGCACGGCCAGGGTCATGCGTTCCTGGGCCTCGGAGAGCAGGATCTCCCAGGGGCGCAGGCCGTCGTACTTGAGGGGGGCCTTGGCGATGTCCAGCACGCAGCCGCCGGTGTCTTCGGCCATTTCGCCCACGGAGGAGGAAAGACCGCCGGCGCCGTTGTCGGTGATGGCGTTGTACAGGCCCAGGTCACGGGCGCGCATGATGAAGTCGTACATCTTGCGCTGGGTGATGGGGTCGCCGATCTGCACGGCCGTGGCCGGGGAACCTTCGTGCAGTTCCTCGGAGGAGAAGGTGGCGCCGTGGATGCCGTCCTTGCCGATGCGGCCGCCGGTCATGACGATGATGTCGCCCACTTCGGCCTTCTTTTCCCAGCCCTTGCGGCCGTTGACGTCGGTGGGGATCACACCCACGGTGCCGCAGTAGACCAGGGGCTTGCCCAGGTAGCGTTCATCGAAGACCAGGGAGCCGTTGACGGTGGGGATGCCGGACTTGTTGCCGCCGTGTTCCACACCTTCGCGCACGCCTTCCAGCACGCGGCGGGGATGCAGCAGGCGCGGGGGCAGTTCCTTGTCATAGAAGGGGGAGGCGAAGCAGAACACGTCGGTGTTGCAGACCAGTTCCGCACCCATGCCGGTGCCCATGGGGTCACGGTTGACGCCCACGATACCGGTGAGGGCGCCGCCGTAGGGGTCCAGGGCGGAGGGGCTGTTGTGGGTCTCCACCTTGATGCAGGCGTCGTAGCCGTTGATGAAGGCGATGACGCCGGCGTTGTCCTTGAACACGGACTTGCAGTAGTCGTCGTCGCCCAGGCGCTTGCGGATGGCGGCCGTGGCGTCACGGATGCAGGTCTTGTAAAGGTTGTTGACCTCTTCGCGCTGGCCGGTCTCCTTGTTCTCGTAATGGATGCGGGAGGCGAAGATCTTGTGCTTGCAGTGTTCGGACCAGGTCTGGGCCAGCACTTCCATTTCCACGTCGGTGGGGTCGGCGGGCAGGCCGGCGGCCTTGCGGCGGGCCTGTTCGTCGGGGGTGGCGAACTGATCGCGGATGCAGTGCAGCTCGCGCAGGGTCAGGGCCCAGGTGTTGTCGCGGCTGGCTTTCTGCAGGGCCTCGTCGTCCATGCTGGACAGGGGCACCACGTCCACGGTGTCGTTGGATTCGCCGGTGACCTTGGCGGCCTGGGCCTCGAAGCCGGGCTGGGCCTGCCATTCTTCGGCGCTCTTGACGCGGAAGCGCTGGATCAGGGTGTTGCAGAGCAGGTCGCGGGCCAGGGCCTCCACCTCTTCACGATTGAGCATGCGGTCGGGCGTGCAGGTGATGCGGTACTGCACCGAGGTGTAGACGCGCAGGCTGTCACGGGCGATGCCCAGCACCATGGCGGCGGTGTCGCGGGCGGTGCGGCCTTCGTTGTCGGTGACGCCGGGGCGATAGCCCACTTCCACGATCCAGTGGGGGGCGGGTTCCACGAAGGGCAGCGGCTCCAGCGAGGCCTGCTGCAGGATGGGGTCGTGCCAGATGCCTTCGTCCACCAGACGGTTCACCTGGGCGGCATCCAGACCGTCCACGGTGTAGACTTTGATCTGACGGATGGCGGCAACGGGGATCTGCAGCGCCTTGAGCAGATGCAGCGCCGTCTTGCGGCCCTGGGTATCGGTAATGTTGGCATGAAGCCCGGTTTCCACACGATAGAGCATACGGTCCTCGCTTTGGCGGCGGGAATCCCGCCGGTTCTCCGTAATAAGGCGATTATTTTTTGCGGTCGCGAACGTAGTCGGCCATTTGTTGCAGGATGTCCTGTTCCGGTCCCGAGGGCAGGCTGGCCAGGGCCGCGCGGGCCTTGTCCAGATAGCCTTCGGCAGCCATGCGCGTGGCCTGGTCGAAACCGGCCGCACGGATGCTGTCGGCGATGCGCTCGGCGTCGCCGTCGGTGAAGGAAGCGTCATTGAAGGCCTGGTCGAAGGCCGCGCGGGCGGCGTCGTCCAGGCTGTCGCGGTACATGCGCAGGGGCGGGGTCAGTTTGCCCTCGCGCACGTCGCCGCCCGAAGGTTTGCCCGTGACGCTCTGGGGGGCGAAGTCCAGGGCGTCGTCCACGATCTGGAAGGCCATGCCGATGTTTTCGCCATAGGCGGCGGCGGCTTCCACCAGGGCGTCGTCGGCACCGGCGCGCAGGGCGCCCAGCTGGCACGAGGCCCGGATCAGCCAGGCCGTCTTGCCGCGGATGATCTCTTCGTATTCCTCGGCGGTGGTCTCCACCTGATGCTGGGCCGCGATCTCCAGGATCTCGCCGGCGGCGGTGCGGCTGGTGGCTTCGGAGAAGCAGAGGCACAGGCGCGGATCGCCGCACTGGGCCACCAGGGCATTGGCGTGGGCCAGCATGGCATCGCCGGCCAGGATGGTGCTGGTGGCGTTGAAAATGGTATGGGCGGCGGGTTTGCCGCGCCGGGTGTCGGCATTGTCCAGCACGTCGTCATGCAGCAGCGTGGCGGCATGGAGCATCTCCATGGTGACGGCCAGATCGTAGATGTCTTTTTTGTCATAGCCCAGCAGGCGGGCCATGAGGATGGTCAGCAGGGGGCGCAGGCGTTTGCCGCCCGCTTCGAAAATGTGGCGGGCGATGGGGCGCACGGGATGGGGCAGGCCCTCGGCGGCCCGGGAAAGAGCCTTGTTGATGGGGGGCAGTTCCAGTGCCAGACGGGCTTTCAGAAGCAGCATAGCGACATCTCGGTTTATGGTGCGGGGCGCCAGATATCCGCCAGACGGCGCATGGCTCCCGGAAAATCCGTTTCATGCGGTGCGCGCGGCCCCACCCGGTTGGAAACGCTGCGTACCTCCACACAGGCGATGCCCTGGCGGGCGCAGGCCAGCGCCACGGCAAAACCTTCCATATTTTCCAGCAGGGCCCCGGGATGGGCCTGCCGGAGCTGTTCCACGCGCTGCCGGGACGCGCTGACGCCCGCCACGCTCAGGGACGTGGCCGCGGGCAGGGTGCGCAGCCCGTGCAGGCAGGCGGGCAGCTGTGCGGGAGCGGCCAGGGGCAGGCGGTCGAAGACCGGTCCGTGCGGCCCTTCCCACTGGGGAAAACCGAACGACGGGCCGTCCACAGCCGTCCCGTCGTGCAGGCCGTATTCCGGCCAGATCTCTTCCTCCACCCGCCAGAGCGAACGGAGGGGCGCCTCTTGCAGGTCCATGCTGCCGGCCACGCCCACGTTGAGCACCAGCGAGACCGCATGTCCGGCCTGCCGGGCCCCGGCCAGTGCCAGCCCCATGCCGAGGGCGGCGTTGACGGGCCCCACGCCGGTGATGCAGGCCAGGGCCGGAAAGCCCAGGTGCAGGGGCAGCGGTACCTGCTCCGGCAGACCGGTCCGTGCCGCCGGGCCGCATGCCGCTCCGGGAACGGGCCCCAGGGCCTGTTCCGGCAGGGCGGACAGCAGTTCGCGGGCGGTGGCGGCACAGACCAGCAGCACGGCGCTTACAGTCTCCAGTAGTCGATGCCCGCGGCACGCATGGCCTGCGGGTCGAAGAAGCCCTTCACGTCCATGAGCACGGCCTTGTTGCCGTCCTTGCAGCGGGCCTTGATGTCTTCGGGCGTCAGGGCGGCATAGGCCTTGTGGCTCACGGCCAGCAGCACGGCATCCAGGTCGCGCAGCTGGTCCAGATCAACCAGCTCCTGTCCGTATTCGTGCATGGCTTCGGCCGGATCGGCCTCGGCGTCATGCACCAGCGGGACGACGTTGTATTCCTTGAGTTCGCGGATCACGTCCACCACGCGGGTGTTGCGCAGGTCGGGCACGTTCTCCTTGAAGGTGAAGCCCAGGATGCCCACGCGCGCGCCGCTGACCACGTTGCCGTTCTTGATAAGGCGCTTGACCAGGCATTCGGCCACGTATTTGCCCATGTTGTCGTTGGTGCGGCGGCCGGCCAGGATGACTTCGGGGTGGAAGCCCATCTCCTCGGCCTTGAAGGTCAGGTAGTAGGGATCCACGCCGATGCAGTGGCCGCCCACCAGGCCGGGACGGAAGGGCAGGAAATTCCATTTGGTACCGGCGGCTTCCAGCACTTCGAGGGTGTCGATGCCCAGGCGCTCGAAGATGATGGCCAGTTCGTTCATGAGTGCGATGTTCAGGTCGCGCTGGGTGTTCTCGATGACCTTGGCGGCCTCGGCCACCTTGATGCTGGAGGCGCGGTGGATGCCCGCCTTGACCACGGAGCCGTAGACCTGGGCCAGCAGGTCGGCCGTGGCCTGGTCGGAACCGGAGACGATCTTCTTGATGGTCTCCAGGGTGTGGACCTTGTCACCGGGGTTGATGCGCTCCGGCGAGTAGCCCACGGTGAAGTCCGTACCGTAGGAGAGGCCCGATTCCTGCTCCAGGATGGGCACGCAGATCTCTTCGGTAAGGCCGGGGTAGACCGTGGACTCATAGACCACCACGCAGCCCTTGGGCATGTGACGGCCCACGGTGTGGCTGGCGCCCACCACGGGGGTGAGATCGGGGGAGCGGTGTTCGTCGATGGGGGTGGGCACGGCCACGATGATCACGGCGGCCCGGGCCAGATCGGCGGGGTCGCAGGTATATTCGATCGTGGCGGCGGCCAGGGCTTCGTCGGTCACTTCGTTGGTGCGGTCATGGCCTTTGCGCAGCTCTTCGATGCGTCCGGCGTTGATGTCGAAACCGAGCACGTTCATGTGGCGGGAAAAAGCCACGGCCAGGGGCAGGCCCACATAGCCCAGGCCCACCACGGCCAGGGTCTGTTCACGATTCTGCAGGGCAGCGAAATCCACCATCGTTTTATCCTTTACAAAAATGCCTGTTTCCGCCATGTGAAAGACATGACTTTTGACTGGAAACCATTTCTTGCGGCATTGGGTTTGGCCATCCTTCTGGAGGGCCTGGTCTGGGCTCTGGCTCCCGACGCCATGCGACGGGCCGTGATCCTCATCGCGCAGATGCCCAAAAGCTCCATACGGGTCCTCGGGCTGGCGGCGCTGGCTCTGGGGCTCTTCCTCGTTTGGCTGGCCCGCAGCGCCTGAGCCTTGCAGCTTTTTCCGTATGCATGACGGCGTCCCTTGGGGCGCCGTTTTTTTGTGCCGGAGGATGGCGCCGGGACGCCCCGCCGCGGGCGGGGGAAAGCCGGCGCTATCGCGGCGCGTTCGCCCGGCTAGCGGGCCTTTTCGCCCACATGCAGGCAGACGATGCCCGACGTGAGCTTGATATGCCAGGCCCGCGCGAAACCGGCATCGGTCATTTCCTTTTCCAGGGCCGGGGCCGTGGGGAAATTGCGGATGGTCTCGGCCAGGTACTCATAGGCGCCCGGATCGCGGGAGACCATCTTGCCGATACGCGGCAGGATCCTGTCCAGGTAAAAATTGTACAGACCGCCCCAGATGCGTTCGCTGCCGGAGCCGAACTCCAGGATACAGGCACGCCCGCCGGGGGTGAGCACGCGCAGCATCTCGGCAAAGGCCTCGGAGCGCGGCTTGATGTTGCGGATGCCGAAGGCCATGGTCACGCAGTCCACCGAGGCGTCGGGCAGGGGCAGCTTTTTGGCGTCGGCGGCCACGGGCATGATGGCCCGGGCGTTGTCGCCCTTGAGCTTGTGCAGGCCGCGCTGGAGCATGGGCGGGCAAAAGTCCATGGCGGGCACCTGCACATGCGGGTACTTGCGGCGGATGGCCAGCGAGACGTCCAGGGTGCCGGCGGCCAGGTCGAGCACGCGGTTGGTGCTGCCCACGCGCACGTTCTTGGCCAGCACATGGCGCCAGTAATAGTCGATGCCCAGGCTCAGCGTGTGGTTGAGCAGGTCGTAGAAGCCGGCGATGCGGCCGAACATGCCGGAGACGGCAGCGTCATGCTGGGGACGGGGATCAGTCACGTCCGGCCTCCCTGGGCGCGTTGCCCTGGCGGATGGCTTCGCAGACCACGCGGTACACGGCGGGAAAGACCTCGGCGAAGTTGCCCGGCGAAACCGTGCGCGTCTCGATGAATTTGGCGGTCAGCTCTTTGGCGACCTGAAGGGCTTCCTTGCTGTCTTTGTCCATACCTGGCCTCGTGGCATACAAAATGAAAAACCCGTCCACTGGGGAATGGCCTTGACCCACAACGGGAAAACGCCGGACGGGTAAAGGAACGGAAACGGCGGCCCCCGCCCCTTTTGTTTTTGATTCGGGCCTGTACAGGGATGATGCCTGCAAAAGGCCGTCCGTCAGCATATGCGCTAACGGTGCGCTTGGCAAGTCGATGCCCCCGCGGGGACGGGGGCGGAAAAGGCCGTGCGCGCAGGGGAAAAGGCCGCTCAGGCCTGGTCCGCCATCAGGCGCCGGATCTCTTCATGCAGGATCCGCGCCGCAGCGGCGGCGGCCGCCTTTTCCACGTATTTGTCAAAATCCGTCATCAGGTCGCCAAGCTGGTGTTCCAGGGCTTCCACCCGCTGCGCCAGCACCTGCCGCTCTTCTTCAAGGCGGGCCATGTGTTCGCTGTCCGCAGCGGCTGGGGCTTCTTCGGGAGCCGCCGGGGCGCCTTGCTGCCGGAGCAGGGCCTGCACCTGTTCTTCCAGATGGGTGAGGCGTTCCACGGTCTCCATGAGCAGGGTGCCGTCACTGTGGCTGCCCCCGGTCTGGTCCTCCAGGGCGTCGAGGCGTTGCAGCATCTCCTGGCGTTCCCCTTCCAGCGCGGAAAGGCGCTCCATGCTTTCCATGAGCAGGACACTGTCGGGCGCTCCGGCCATGCTGCCGGTGGCGGTCTCTTCCGCCGTGGCGGGCAGGGCCTGCACCTGCTCTTCCAGACGGGTGAGACGTTCCACGGTCTCCATGAGCAGGGTGGCGTCGCCGTGGCCGTTCCCGGTCTGGCTCTCCAGGGCAGTCAGGCGCCGGTCGAGCTGGCGGCAGCTCTCTTCCAGGCTGCTGATGCGCTCCAGGCTTTCCGGCAGCAGGGGGCTTTCGGTGCCGCTCTGCGCCGCCAGCGCGGCCAGATGCAGGCCCGTATCGCCGATCACGGCCGCAGAGGCATCCAGCTGGGCTTCCCAGTCCCGGGCGGGGGGCACGTCCCCGGCGGCGGGCGCGGGGGAGGGCTCGGGCCCGTGATCCTGGACAGGCAGCAGGAGCAGGTCGTCCGAGGCCGGGGCAGCCTGTGCCGGGGCCTCGTCGGGCAGGGGGAGGGGCTCAGGCGTTTTGGGGCTGTTTTTCGGCAGGTCGGGGCCTTTTTCGATAAGGTCCGTCAGTTCGATGATCTCGTTGTGCTCGGCAGATGCGGCCATGGGCGCCTCTCATGCAGGATGGTTGGTGATCCGGTTCCTCAACGGCTTGCCCTGCATAGCAGCTCATGCTCCAAAAGGCAAACCGCCAAAAAGAAAAGCCGCGGTTTCCCGCGGCTTGCAGTGCGAAAAAGGATGACGGTCTACGGATGGCACTTGGACTTGGCGCAGCCGGTGAGGTCCTTCTTCAGGTCAGGCTTTTCGGCCACGACCTTGACGTGACAGGACAGGCAGCTCTGATGCTTCAGGGGAGCATCGGCCTTTTCCTTGGCGTGCATCACATAGTACAGGCTGTTGGTCCCCTTCTTGTCCTTCAGGTTGTCATGACAGCCGGCAGTGGCGCACTTGGCATAGCTTTCCTTGCCGTCCACAGGGTGGTGGCAGATGACGCATTCCACGGTCTTGTGGGTGGAGTGGTTGAAGGTCACCGGCTTCTTGGGATTGGAACCTTGCAGGACGAGACCGTCAGCCGGGACAGGGGGCTGGGCCGCGATGGCGGGCACGGACAGGGCCAGAGCCAGGACACCGGCAGACAACAGGGCGAACTTCATGACAACCTCCTCACAGGCTAGTCGAACCTTGGGACGCGCGGAACGGCTCCGGGACGTCACAGACAGATAACAAAGCAATACGCCGGGTTGCAGAATGTGTCAACGTGGATGGCGGAAAATCCGCACGGTCTTCGGCCAGGAAAAAACGGCGTAAACATGCTTGCCTGTCGTGGAAAGGAAATATGATTTCATGAAATTTTTCTTGAAAATCGGAAGATTATATGCTGCCGTCCTGTCCCCCTTCCGTACCGTATAGCGGCAGGGTCCGGGATGTGAGGTGGACACCGTCCGGCACAAAAATATTTTTTTCCAGCCGCAGGCCCGCATCCACGCGCACGTCACGTCCCAGATGGGCCCCTTCTTCCACCATGACGCCCGCACCCAGGTGCGTGTCTTCTCCCAGATGGACATGATCCCCCAGACGGCAGCCTGCCTCCAGGCAGGCCCCGGCCCGCAGCACACAGCCCATGCCGGTGCGACAGCCCGCTGCCAGTGAGGCACCGGCAAAGATGAGGCTCCCGGCGCCCACGAGGACATCCCGTTCCATGCGGACGTCAGGATGCACCGCGCTGACCAGGGCAAAGCCCAGTTCCCGCAGGGCGTCGTGCAGCAGGCGGCGCAGTTTGGCGGTCTGCTTGTGCGGGGCCGTGACCACGGCCCGGGAGAATTCCCGGCGCAGGCGGGCCAGATCGGCGTCCCGGCCCAGCGGAGGCACGCCCGCCTCTACCACGAAGTCACAACGCGGACCGTGGATGACGCCCGCAGGGACAAGCCCGGCGGCCAGCAGCAAGGGTACGGACGCGGCGCACAGGCTCCCGCCGCCCACCAGCAGGACGGCGTCCCGCCCTTGGTCCTTCACGATCTCAGTCATCATTCCTCCGAAGGCCCCTGTCCGACAGGGCCACGGCCAGGGTCAGCTGGCCGGCCACCTTGGTTTTCTCCACCAGCAGACGGGCGGCAGGAGCATCCGTGCCGTCTGTCTCAGATTCGTGTGCCCTTTCTGCCAGCGGGCCGTCCTTCAGCCCGCCCCGGCTGACAGGCAACGTCCCTTCATCACCCGGCGTCGTCGCCCCCGTTGTCCCCAGCTGTCGGGCCGCCAGCAGGCAGGCTGCCTCACAAACGCTGAAGGGCGTGCAGCCGAAGCGTTCTCCTGCCGCCGTGGACGGGTGGGGCGTGCGCAAGGAGCCTTCTTCCGGGGAAGACGGGGGTTCCGCCGCGCCGTGGACGGCGAGCCGGAGATCAAGCCCCGCCGCCAGATCGGGATGGACGTCCTTCCCGGCGTCCGCCAGCCAGCCGCCCGCGTTGCCGAGATTCAGGGAACCCGAAACAGCCAGCAGGGGCCGGGCCGGGCCGTCACCCTCCTGCGGGCGGGACAGCACGACGTCCACACTGTTGCGGAAATCCGTCAGCGGGCCGCCGCCTTCAAGGGTCGCGGTCAGCGGAAGTCCCATCACGTCCTGCCCGAGCCGGAACCCTTCGACGCGCAGACGCTCCACGGTCGCCAGCTTCAGATACCCCGCGATGTCGGAGCCGAGCGGCTTGAGGAACGACGGACGGAGCCACTCCATCGGATCGGAGGGAGGGGGCGGAGGATCGGCGGGCGGGAACTCGGGTACGCGCAGGAACGCCGGTTCGCGTACGGACAGCTCCTCCACCAGCAGGTGCCCGCGCAGCAGTGCGGCGGGGCCGACCCGGAGCGTGGCTTCGGGCACGTCCAGCCAGACGCCTTTCGCATCGGCCAGCTGGAAGCCGCGCAGGCGCAGGGTGAACGGCAGCGGGCCTTCCAGCGCGCCGACGCGCTCTCAGTTTCGTCCCGGCTGACCGGCAGGGGCGGATCGACTACGGCGAGTTCGAGCGGCTGATTCGCCCGGAGACGCGGGCCATCATCTGCACCCATGCCTCCAACCTCACAGGAAACGCCGTGGATATTGGCCGGGTGGGGGCCATCGCCCATGCCCACGGCCTGATCTTTCTTGTGGACGCCTCCCAAACGGCGGGAGTCCTGCCTATCGACATGGAGGCCCAGCAGATCGACCTGCTCTGTTTCACCGGGCACAAGTCCCTCATGGGTCCTCAGGGCACCGGCGGGCTGTGTATCCGGGAGGGGATCACCCTCCGGCCATGGAAAGTGGGGGGGACTGGCGTCCAGACCTACAACCCCGCCCAGCCGGAGCAGCTGCCTACACGGTTGGAGGCGGGGACCCTCAACGGCCACGGCATCGCCGGGCTGTCCGCCTCGCTGGACTATATCCGGGCGGTGGGCATGGAGACCATCCGGGAGAAGGAGGAAGCCCTCATGCGCCGGTTTTATGAGGGGGTTTCCGCCATTCCCGGCGTAACGGTCTACGGCGATTTTACCGCTCCCCGGACGGCGGTGGTGGCGCTGAATATCCGGGACTACGATTCCGGCGAGGTGTCAGACGCGCTGGCGCAGGACTACGGCATTGCCACCCGCCCCGGTGCCCACTGTGCCCCCCGGATGCACCGGGCCTTGGGCACGGAGCGCCAGGGAGCCGTGCGGTTCAGCTTCGGCTGGTTCAACACGGAACATGAGATCGACACGGCGATCCGGGCGGTAAAGGAGCTGGCGGAATGAGACCCAAAACCCTGAAACTGGTGGTGACGTTCCACACCACGGCAGCAGCCATGGCCATGGAAGCGCTCTGCAAGGCGCAGAACCTCCCTGGCCGCTTGATCCCCACTCCCCGGGAGCTGACGGCGGACTGCGGTATGGCGTGGTGCGCCCCCTTAGACGCCGAAGAAACGCTGCGGGCCTTGGCGGACGCCCATCATCTGGAATACGCGGACTGGCAGGAGCTGCTGGTCTGAACAAAACCGTACCTGACGCAAGTCAGGGACGGTGTTTTACGTTTATAAAATCAACAGCAGGCCCAGAGCCACCAGCAGTTCCTCGTCCGCCTTTTCCCGAAACAGAAAGTACAGCAGACCCAACAGCAGCATGTTCCATCCATTTGCTTCCGCTTCTGCCTACGGATACGATACATTTACTGCAGTCAGTGGCATCATTCTTTGTAACAATGCGGTATCCATCATCCAGCACTTCCAGACGTTCTACAGGAGTATTGAAATAAAAATCAACATGTTCTTTTAATTTTGAATATAAGTTCTCAAGAACTACATAGTTAATGTCTGTTCCCAGATGACGGACGGAAGCATCCAGAAGTTTTAGCTTATTCTGCATACAAAGCTTTTTGAATTTAGTTCCTGCAGT
>OHAJ01002437.1_pt1 | contig 12661 bp, 7 predicted proteins | sample 1577101 | NCBI WGS metagenome assembly OHAJ01 (sample SAMEA3541531, study PRJEB24748) | human gut metagenome | biome: human gut; feature: human-associated habitat; material: faeces | place: China | collected 2012
TCATTATGAAATATAAATATGCGCAGGGATTTGATACCCCGTATGTTCCCGGCTGGGATACCCATGGTATGCCGATCGAGCACGCCGCTATCAAAAATCTGGGACTGAACCGCCATGAGCTTGATACACTGGTACTGCGTAAAGAATGTCACGACTACGCTTTAAAATGGATCGACGAGCAGCGTACCGACTTCAAACGTCTGGGCGTTCTTGGAGATTGGGATCATCCTTATATCACCATGACCCACGATTATGAAGCTGTACAGATCCATGTTTTCGGCGAGATGGCAAAAAAAGGCTATATCTATAAAGGTAAAAAAGCTGTTTACTGGTGTCCGCACTGCGAAACCGCTCTGGCAGAAGCTGAAATCGAATACGGTGAAGAAAAGTCGCCGGCGATCTTCGTAAAAATGCCGCTCGTCAAAGACAACGGCATGCTGCCAGAAGCAGCTCAGGGCAAACCGGCCTATATCGTTATCTGGACCACTACTCCGTGGACCATGCCTGCCAACGTAGCGATCGCGCTGCATCCGGACTTTGAATATGCCTGGGTAGAATGCGAAGGCGAAATCCTGTTTATGGCCAAAGAGATGCTGGAAGCCGTTGGCAAGGTCTGCAAAAAAGACCTCAGCAATATCATCGGCACCTGTAAAGGTAAAGATATGGAATATGCTGAATGCAGACATCCGTTTGAAACTATTGACCGCAAATCCTTAGTCGTTTTGGCTGATTATGTTACGCTGGAAGCCGGCACAGGCTGTGTACATACCGCTCCCGGACATGGCGCCGACGACTTTGAGACCGGCGTTCGCTACAATCTGCCGATCATCTGCCCTGTTGACGGCTCAGGTAAACTGACAGCAGAAGCCGGTGTGGATTTTGCAGGCATGTTCGTTTTTGATGCCAACGTACCCATCATCAAATATCTGGCCGGGCTGAACCGCCTGTTTGGCAAAGAAAACATCCGCCATCAGTATGCACACTGCTGGCGCTGCAAGAACCCCATCATCTACCGTGCGACCGAGCAGTGGTTCGCATCTGTTGACGGCTTCCGTGAAGAAGCCCTGAATGCTATTGCCAATGACGTGCAGTGGATCCCGTCCTGGGGCGAAGCACGTATCCATAATATGGTCGCCGACCGTCACGACTGGTGCATTTCCCGTCAGCGTGTCTGGGGCGTACCGATCCCGATCTTCTACTGTGAAGACTGCAACGAACACCTGGTCAACGACGATACTATCAATGCTGTTGCCGACCTGTTTGCTAAAGAAGGCTCTGATGCCTGGTGGGCTCATTCTGCTGAGGAGATCCTGCCGCAGGGCACCAAATGCCCCAAATGCGGCGGCACTCATTTCCGCAAAGAATCTGATATCATGGATGTCTGGTTCGACAGCGGTTCTTCCCATGCAGCAGTCTGCAAAACCCGGCCCGAACTGGCATGGCCTGCAGATATGTATCTGGAAGGCAGCGATCAGCATCGCGGCTGGTTCCAGTCTTCACTGCTCACTTCCGTTGCTACCGAAGGCAAAGCGCCTTACCGCGCAGTTCTGACGCATGGTTACGTTGTTGACGGCGAAGGCCGCAAAATGTCTAAATCTGTAGGCAATACTGTTGCCCCGCAGGAAGTTATCGCCCAATATGGCGCCGATATCATTCGTTTGTGGGCAGCTTCCTCCGATTACAAGGCTGATATTCGTATCTCCAAAGAGATACTGAAACAGCTCTCTGAGGTTTACCGCAAGATCCGCAACACCATTCGCTATATCCTGGGCAACACCAACGATTTCAATTATGAAACCGATAAAGTTGAATTTAAGGATATGCTGGAGCTGGATCGTTGGGCTTTGATGCATATGCAGCTCTTGAAAAAAGAGGTTTCCGCAGCTTATGAAAGCTACGACTTCCATGTGCTCTATCATGCTATCCATAATTTCTGCAGCGTCGAGATGAGCAGCTACTATCTGGATATCCTCAAAGACCGCCTGTATGCATACAAGGCCGATTCCTTTGAACGCCGCAGCGCTCAGACTGCAATGTACGAGATCATGCTGGATCTGGTCGTAATGATCGCGCCCGTACTCAGCTTCACGATGGAAGAAGTATGGCAGTTCATGAAAAAACCTGCTTCCATGCCTGAATCCGTATTCATGATGCCGTGGCCCGAATGCAAGGAAGAATATATCGACGAAGCCCTGGAAAGCAAATGGGATAACTTCATCGAGATCCGCAGCGAGATCACCAGAGTTCTGGAAGGTGCCCGCCGCGCTAAAACTATCGGTCATTCTCTGGACGCTAAAGTCGAGCTGCATGCTACAGGCGAAGCGCTGGCGATACTCAGATCCGTTGAAGGTGATCTGGCGACACTGCTGATCGTATCGCAGGCTAAACTGGTGGAAGGTTTGGCCGGCGGCGTAGAAGCGACCGGACGTGAAGACCTGAAAGTAACTGTTCAGGCTGCGGAAGGCGAGAAATGCGAACGCTGCTGGATCTATAGCGATACCGTAGGTAAAGATGCTGAGCATCCGACTGTGTGCGCACGCTGTGCGGCAGCTTTGAAATAAGTAAAACTGCATAATAAAATTAAAATGCAATACCGGACAGATATCTGTCCGGTATTTTTTTGCTGCAGGCCTTATCGTTAGCAAAGGATCTTTATCATAATTGTCAGGCAGTGAAGAATAAAAGCTTTATTAAGATGAAAAATTAGTGTAATATAAAATCTGAAAGAGTGATAGCTGCAAAAATTGAAAGAGCAGGTGAAATGCAATGCGAAAAGTGAATCCTGAATACGCCAAAGCAATTATGGCGATTGCCAACAGAGCCCCGTATCTTAAACTGCTGGGCATGAAGATCTGTGAGCTTGACTATGGCTACTGCCGTGTCGAAACGCAGATCAATGACAGCCTAAATAATCCCTTTGCTTCAGTACATGGCGGCGTCTTTTCGTCAATTCTTGACACGGCTACCTTTTGGGCTCTTTACTGCTGCATCGGCGAAGAGGACGGCATAACTACGCTTGACCTGCAGGTGAATAACCTTGCCGCTGCTGCTTCTGGCAAAATAATTGCGGAAGGCAGACTGATAAGAATGGGGAGGACGATCGGGCTTGCCGAAGGCACGTTAAAAGATGAAAACGGCAGACTGCTTGTTCAGGGCACATCAAAAATGTTTGTTCTGCCGGGCCTGCAATCCATAGATAAAGTGGCAGACAGGGTTGGCTTTGAAACCTTGCCGCCTAAATTCCTTTGATCGCGAACAGCATAATATAAAAATCTCGGATAGTAATATGTCCGGGATTTTTATATTTATTAAAATTTTCCGAGAAACGACATTTTTATTATGCTTAATAAATTTAAAATAATTCATAATATTAGCTACTTTTGAATAATTAGCTATAACATAAAATTTAGTTTGAAGAAAAATAAAACATTTGTAATATAAACAAAATTGCGCTGAGAATATATACATGATATCATAATATAAGAAATTTGTTATATATAAAATTTATTATATGATTAAATTTATATTTTTTTTGGAGTTAAAGTAACCCTAGAAAGTCTACTTTCCTTTTACTGCAGTGAAATTTATTTATAAAAATTATAAAAATAAAGAAGGAATGCGATTCTATGAATTCAAAATTCTGCCATGACAGTGAAATGACATCACGTAGATCAGGCATTGAATCATTAATGATGAAATGCCCTATTTGTGGCCGTGAATTCAGCTGTAACAAAACATATCATGTTTATACGGCTTTTCTTGCCAGAAAAAGGCAATATTATTGCAGTTATTCTTGTTTTAATAAACGGCCAAACCCAAGAAAATAATTTTGCCGGCAAAAATGTTTGTTACTATTTGTTTTCGGAGGTGCTTGATAATGGAAAAAGAGCTTCAAAAAATTGGATACAGAATAAAGCTTTTGCGCATTGAAAATAAAATATCACAAAAGGTGCTGGCTAAAAAACTGTGTATATCGCAAACACATTTAAGCAATATCGAAAATGGCAGAGTTGGTGTGACTTTGTTGCACTTAATAAAAATAAAAGAATTGTTTGAATGTCCGATAGAATATTTTTTTGAAGAAAAAACACTCTCTGAAAACGAAGCAGAAAAAAACGAATGCCAAAAAATAAAAACTATAGTCGAAGAAAATAACTTTAGACTGGAAGATTTGTCTAAAGCCATAGAAATAATGAAAGTTTTACAGAAAGGCTGAAGATAAATACTTCCATTGTTGGAAGGAAGCTGATTTTTCATGAAAAAAATAAATAAAAAATTGAGCCTTTGCATTGCCTTAGCTTTGATGCAGTCTGTATATAGTACCGGTGCTATTGCGTCTATTCCTGAAGGAGATTCTGATAATAATTCAATTGCAATTGGGATAGGTAGTTCTTCTGCCCAAGAATCTTCTATCGCTATAGGCAAGCAGGCATCTGTTGAGAAAACATCTAAAAGTGCAATTGCTATAGGTGAAGATGCCAAAGTGATAATGGGGAATAATTCTAATGGGGCCATGAATGGAAATGGTGCAATTGCTATTGGATCTGGTTCTACAGCAGCTGGTTATTCTTCTATATCAGTAGGATATTTAGCAGGTAAGGGTTCTAATGGCCTTTTTAATTTTGCTTTAGGAGCAGAAGCAGGCCAAAATATATCAGGTGAAGAAAACATATCTGTGGGTCGCTGGGCAAACAATAATACAACAACAAGCTTGAATATTGCTATGGGGCTAAATGCCTTGAGAAATTCAACGGATTTGGTAAATGCTCCCATTGTGATAAGTCCTTATTATGCAAGTGGTGGGAATCTGGCACTGGGGAATAGTGCTTTAATGGATATTCATGGATCCAGCAATGTCGCATTAGGTACTCGAGCAGGTCTTGGGATGAAAGGTTCAGGCAATATTATTATGGGAACTGTTGCCGGCTCCAATGCAGGTAAAAATGCAGATGGTACAGATGGAACTGTATTGAGCAATTCTATTATTATGGGTACACAGGCCGGTAATAATGCTGGTGGTGATAAAAATATAATTTTAGGTAATTATATGAATAATGCAGTAATGGCTAATAATGTTGTTGCTGTAGGCTCCAATTCTCGTGTAACAAAACAGTTTGGACTTGGCTTAGGACATGGGATAATAAATGATGCACAATACGGTTTAGCTGTTGGTTCTTATAATAAATTATCTGAAACAGCAAAAAAATCTGGTGTTTTTGGTATTGGCAACTATGGAAAAACAACACTTTCAGGAGCAGAATCTTATGTCATTGGCAACAATAATGAAGTATCCACGAATAATACTTTTGTGTTAGGAAATAATGTAAGTACTACTGCTGCCAATAGTGTAAATCTTGGGAGCAACAGCGAATCTGCGACAGCTATTTCCACTTCTACTATGCAAATAAACGGAATGTTAAAACAATTTGCAGGAACAACGCCAGTTGGTACTGTTTCCGTTGGTAAAAGTGGTGAGGAACGAACATTGACTAACGTAGGTGCTGGACGCATTAATACACATAGTACAGATGGTGTAAATGGCTCTCAATTATATGCTGTTATTTCGACATTAGAAGATATTAATAATTCTAGCAAAATGAAATATTTTGGCGTAGGTACAGAACCTACCCTTGAAGATTTGTCCAAAAAAGGAATTATTGATTATAAGAAGGCCAGCCAAAAGTCTCAAAATAATAATGAGAATGGAGAAGGCGCAGGGCCTAACGCCTTAGATAAAAATAATTATGGCGCTTTGGCAGCGGGTATGGGTGCATTTGCGTCGCATGGATACAGTACTGCGGTCGGTTATAATGCAACGTCTGTTATCAGCTCTACGAGTTTGGGCGCTGCCAGTTATGCCACTAGTAACTCGGCTGCTGTCGGTGTTAATGCATATGCAACGAACAAAGGCACTTCTGTTGGCAATAATACGCAAAGTGCTAACGGCGTTGCCATAGGCTATAACGCAACTGCCGGTGATTTTTACAAAAATCTGCCTGGGGAATTATTTTCTTCCTACAGCGGCACAGCTATTGGCAATAATGCATTTGCCAGAGGCGGCGTTGCTGTGGGGGACAGCGCTTCTGCAGAAGCTTATGGTGTTGCGCTGGGTGACAGGGCTTATGTAGCATGGCGTGGCAGCGCGCTGGGCGATACTGCATCGGTTTTGGCAAACGGCGGTGTTGCGCTTGGCCCTGATGCAGTTGCCGATACGGCTGCTGGGAAAATTGGTTTTGTAGCGACTGATGCGGGTCAGCCTGCAACAGAGATGGAGCTTGCCGCATCTATTGGTAAAGCTGATGTTGTAAATCATTTCAATAATAAATGGGCTGAAAAAAATAACGAATATACAGATGTTATGAAAAACTATTACAGCCTTTATACCGAAAAGCAAAAGAACGACGATATCCTGCGCAATACAAAAGGCAGTACGGATGTGGAAAAACAAAAAGCTTATGAGGCTGCCTTGGCCAAAAAAGCAGATCTGTCAAATCGTATGTTAGAAGCTACTAAACAAAAAAATGCATGGTTAAGCCAAAATAAGGATTTTTTAAATGCTTTAGAAGAAAAAAATAATGCCCTTTCGGCATGGCGCAGCAGTGATGGCGCAATAAGCGTAGGTTCGGCGGCGTATACAGATGAGAACGGTAAGTTCCATGCCGCTAATACACGCCAGATCACCAATTTGGCGGCAGGTACAGAAGATACCGACGCAGTCAATGTAGCGCAGCTTAAAAGTGTAAAAAATCTGGTAGATGAACTTAATACAGACCAAACAACTAACAACGAAAATATCACAAAGCTGCAGGGCGGATTTACTGTAAGCAACGAAATTGGTACTAAAACAGATATCAGACTTGGCGGCGAAAACAAAACAGATATCAAATTTATCGGAGCCAAAGATAAAATCGATGTCAGTGTTGAAACTACTGCAGAAGGAGCTAAAATAACTATTGCGCCTAACGCTAAGCTTGGAGAAACTCTGGACATCAGTAATAATACCTCTATCACTAACCTGAATAACAGGGTTGATAATCTGGAGGTCCAATTTGGTGATATCAATGACCAGATCGCAGCCAATAAAGTTACTGTTGAAGGCGACAGCAACAGCGGTGTGAAGGTAGAAAATGTTGCTCAGGAAGGTGATCCTGTAAAATACAAAGTAAGTTTAGAAGACAAAGTCCAAGTTGGTAATGTCACTATAGAAGGGGGCACTGATAACGGCAATAAAATCGGTGAAATAACAGGTCTTACCAATACGACTTTGAACAGCGCTGATTTTGCAACAACTGGTCGTGCTGCAACTGAAGAACAGTTAAAATCAGTCATGGATACTCTTGGAACTGTTGGCAGTGTAGATTTAAGTGCCGGTGAAAATATCCAGATAGATAAACTGGGCAACAACGATTATAAAGTATCTTTAAAAGATGATATAAGCTTAAACAGCATCGAAGCCAAAGAATATAAGGTCGGCAACGAAACCTACATCGACAGCAACGGTATCAATGCCAATAACAAAACGATCAGTAATGTTGCTCCCGGACGTGTCGATGCGACCTCAACAGACGCTGTAAACGGCAGCCAGTTATATCAGGTAAAACAGGATATCCAGGGACTCAGTAACGATATCAGCCGTTTTGGAGAAGAAATAGACAGCGTTGGCGCATTATCAGCGGCAATGGCAGGTCTGCACCCACGCTTCCAGGATGGTAACAAAGGTGAACTGGCGATGGCAATGGGGTCATATGATGGCAAAAACGCTTTGGCCGTCGGCGGATTTTATGCACCAAATCAGGAAGTAATGTTTTCGCTGGGGATGGGTATAACCCAGGGCGGTAAAAAAATGGGTAATATTGGTGTAAACTTTGCTTTAGACCGCACTAAAAAAGGCGAAGTACCAAAACGTGATATTATTTACACACGCCGTGAAGTCGATACTTCCTTAAAAGCTCAGGAAGAAAAAATCCAGCTGTTATTGATGAAATTAGAAGCGCAAAGCCGTGAAATCGAAACATTAAAAGCAAAATTGCAATAAAGGGAATCAATTAAATTATAAAAAACACCGGATAGATAGTCTATCCGGTGTTTTTGTATTATACACCTAAAAATTACCAGTTGCAAGACCATTGAACAAATTTTTTAAAAAAGCGAACAAAAATGTCTTGCGGGGGGGGACGAATATGGTAATATTTGTATAATAAAAGAAAATATTAAATAATTGAAAAAATTGCAGAAAACAGCAAAATAACTTTTGCAAAAGAAGAAAAATATATAGTGGAAGAGGTGGAAAATGGAAGGCTTGGATTTATTAAAAATTGGTGAAGCAATAAAAATCAGAAGGATCAAGCGGCGTATACATCAGACGAAGTTAGCCGAGCAGCTGGGTATATCGCAAACACATTTAAGCAACGCCGAAAATGGCAGAGTGATGCTGAGTTTAAAGGCATTATTAAAGTTAAAAAGGATCTTTGACTGCACACTGGATGAACTCGTTGATCCTGAAAATTACGATGAGTTGGGTAAAAAGAAAGAAAAAGTCAAAAGATATAAGCTCGTACGCTGCAGCGAGTAATTTTAAAGGAGCTGCTTCAGATGTATAGCGAGATTTATAAGAATGCGGTATACAAGGATAATAAAACAGTATTTAGAGGATTAACTGTTACCTGTCCGCTCTGCGGTCGTGAATTTGGCTGCAATAAAACTCATCACGTTTACACAGCGCTGGTAGGAAGAAAACGGCAGTATTACTGCAGTTATTCCTGTTATAAACAAAGGCCTAATCCTAAAGAAAAGAGATGAAAGGGAAGTGAAAGAAGATGAATAAGAGAGTTTTAAGCAAAAAGGTAATGATATCGTTGCTGACAATATCGTGTGTATATCTGGGGGGGACATCTGCGCTCCCGATAGCAGAAGCTGTTATGGTGGATGGCAACACAGTACATGGAGTGGTAAAAAGCTACAGTGATAACAGCACATTGACAGGAGCGAATATCGTTATTTATGCTGGATCCAGCGAAACGACTGATATTACGGCAGAAGGTAAGCTGAAGCTGGAAAATACCAGTGCGAATGTCCCGGTTATTGGAACCGTGTCTAATGGCAAAATTAATTTGAATGGTGATACTATTACTGTAGAAAATACAGGGAATGATTATTCCAACAGTGTCGTTTTTGCTGAAAGTGGCAGTAATATTACTTTTAATAATGAAACCACAAATATTATAAGCAGCACCAATGACAGGAAAAAATTTATCGGCGGAGCAGGAAATATTGTATTTTCCGATACAGCCACGACTTTAAATATCGGCAATATGAACGAAAGCAGCAGTATCAGTGGTTGCATAGGTATTACTGTCAGTGGTCAGGGAAGTTTTGCATTTAATAATACTGATGGGATAGTGAATATTGGCGGTTTTGCAGGAACAGTATTTGATATGTCCGGCGGGACCATAAAACTTGAAGGGGCTGAGACGAATGTCAGCTCCAATGGTGGCTTTTTATTGTATCTGTCAAATCAGCGTTATGGTGGGACGCAGAATAAAATAGATTTTAATGCGCAGAAAACAACTATCAAGGGTACCAGCAAGGGCATATATGCGGACACCAACAGTATCAATAATCATGTCAGATTCAAGGGTGATGTCGATATTGAGGTGCAGGGTAATGGCTATTATGATGGTATTGCTGTGGCTTTAGGAACTAATGCGGCATTAGATCTTAATTTTGACAAAGGCGCGACTATTAAAGCGCACCAAAATTCGGCTGCTGATGATTTATTTGCTGTTAATCTTGCTGCAGGAAGCGACCTGAAGGTCAAAGGTGATATAGACTTAATCTCTACAGCTGTCGGTGGCGGAACTGGTAACAATTATGGTATTTATTCTGCTGGCGGTGATGCTGCTTTTGACGGAATGCGTTTGCAAGTAACAGGAGGCAAAAATGTTTATGGAGTTTATTTAAATGGTGGCAAGGCAGATGTAGAGGGTGCATTAGTAGTTGATGCACAGGGGCAGGATTATGTTTTTGGGATAAACAATGCCAATGGCAGCAAGATAGACATAAAAGGGGTTGCCGCAATTACTGTAAATTCTGCCAACACAAAGAACGCTTATGGAATTTACAGTACAGGTGCAAACAGTGACATTGCATTTCATAGTGATACTATTTTGACGACCAATGGCCCTGCTGCAGTGCAGGTAGAAGCTGGTGGGAAAGTGCTTTTTGCTAGAGGTCTGGTTTCGGAAAGTGGTGCCTATATTTTTGCCGTTGACAGTGGCAGCAGTATACAAATCAATAGTGAGGGCGGCGGTCTTGTCAAAGTAATTGGCAATATTTTTGCTCAAGATGGGGGAACATTAGATTTTAAGATGGACAATAGTGAGTCATACCTGGAAGGTGCTGCGGATGGGGTCAATATGGATATGCAGAATGGTTCTGTCTGGAGAGTGACAGGGGACTCAAACAGCCAAAAGCTTAATTTGGAAAATGCTGCTGTTGATTTAACAACTGACGGTGTTGGGGCAACAAAGTTCGTTATTGCCGATTACAGCGGCACCGGCGGTAACTTTATAATGGATACCGACCTTGCAGCTGAAACCGGCGATAAGGTGAATATTACTAGTTCGGCAGGCGGTACGACCTATGTACAGGTCAAAGATGCCAGTCTGGTCAATGGGCATATGGTTACCGGTGCTAAGAATTTACTTTTAATAACCGATGCCAGCCAAAATGTAAATTTTGTAGGCAAAAACCTTAATGCCGGCGGCTTGTGGGATGTGACACCGACACTTGAAAATGGTGAAAATGTTACGTTGACAGATGGCTCGCAGGGAACCAAAGATCAATGGTATTTAACGAAGATGGCCAAACAGGTCAACAATGATACAAAAGTTTTGTTAGAAAGTGGAGATGGTAATTATGCGCTTTGGCGTAATACTGGCGATACTTTACGTAAGCGTTTGGGCGATCTGCATAATTATCGAGATACTAAAGTAGAGAGTGACGGTATCTGGAGCCGTTATATCGGTGGGAAGTTTGGCAGCGGTAATTTTGACGGCAGCTTTAATATGTATCAGCTTGGTTATGATAAGGCAGCCAATGCCAAAAGCATTTATGGCTTTGCTGTTGAAACCGGCAGCGGACATACGAGTTACAGTTATGGCAGCGGTAAAGACAAGCTTTTTGCAGGCAGTATTTATGGAACCTGGCATGGGGATAACAGCAGCTATACAGATGTAGTGGCTCGCTTCGGACAGTTTGATACGGACATCAGATCCTATGGCGATTATCCGGATAAGGCCAAGGCAAAAAGCCATGCGTATAGCCTGAGTGTGGAATACGGAAAAACCATAGAGCTGAATAAAGCACAGGGGACTTTTATCGAACCGCAGGCTCAGCTTATCGTAGGACGATTAGGCAGCAGCAGCTACACGACTGATCGTGGCAATAATGTTTATATGGGCGGTGTAAACAGCTGCATCGGACGTTTGGGCGTAGTAGCAGGCAAAAAAGATGCGTCAGGCAACGATGTATATCTGAAAGTGAATATGCTGCATGAGTTTGGCGGTAACCGTGATGTCAGGATGCTGGCGGGCAATGGGGAAACATTGAGTGAATCGCAGGATTATGGCGATACCTGGTTTGAGCTTGGTTTGGGTGGTAATATCAAGCTGGGCAACAGCAGTCATTTATACGGCGATATCGAACGCAGCTTTGGCGCCGATATCCAAAAGAAATGGCAGGTAAATGCAGGAGTAAGGTTTGAATTTTGATTGATTTTTTTTGATAAAGATATCGTTTCTTTATTGCAGTATTTAGATTTGAGAAGATTATAAAAGCACAGACTATATTGGTCTGTGCTTTTTTTAATTATTTTATTATGCGTAACTTATTATAACTTAACAGTTATATTTACAATCTTTTAGTGGTAATAATTTTGTTAAAAACGAAAAGTATTAAAGGTGAAGAACGGTTAAAGCATCTTTATCACACAAAAATTGCTGTGATAATTCAGAAATGAAGTGATAAACTGATGAGAATAACTTGTTAAAGCAGTTAATTTATTATACTATAAGCGAAGTATCTATGGTTTTAGTTGATTTGCATAAGCGAATGAAAAACCAAGAGCAATTGTAAAGGAGAGGGTTAAACTATGAAAAGGAAAAAAGATGTAATTAAAAAAGCAGTCTTGGCAAGCGTTTTAGCAATGTCATTAAATAATGTGGTGTGGGCTGCTGAAGGTGTCGATCAGCCATTTTCGACAGTAAGTGAGTTGGAGGCGCTTGGGGGAATAGCGTCTATCGACTCCAGCAGCATTAGCCATGTTACGAAGGGCATTTATGCCAGTGGTAATGATTTTATTTATAATAGCGGTGCTATCAAGCTGGATATTAATGGTTTTGCCAACTCTACAAACAGTGGCTACGATTCTATTGGTATTTTTGGCTATAACAGCACGATTGACCTGAAGCAGATCGAGATGAATTTTATTGATACTTCAGGAACGGTACATAATCTGGATGTTTATGGTATTAAGACATATGCTTCCGGAGTTGTAAAAATCGGTGATGATTCTAAAATCACTGTTTCCGGTAATGTCAGCGGTCTGGATTCCAATAATCAGCCTAATGTGATGAAGGGTATGTATGCCGGTGATAATGCG
>OHAJ01002458.1_pt1 | contig 12582 bp, 14 predicted proteins | sample 1577101 | NCBI WGS metagenome assembly OHAJ01 (sample SAMEA3541531, study PRJEB24748) | human gut metagenome | biome: human gut; feature: human-associated habitat; material: faeces | place: China | collected 2012
ACAGCGAGAAAGGCCGCGCTTTGCTGGAACGCTGCAAGGATAGGCTGCAAACCTGTCCTGCCGCAGAGGGCGCGCTTACATGGAATCCTGCTATGCTCCGGCCTATTCAGAAACCGGCGCGGTACGATGAGTTCTGGGCAGGATATGAACAGAAACCGTTTGCGGAACTGGTTTCCGCCTGCTGCGAACCGACAAAGGAAGAGGCAGCGAAGGAACGCTGGAACAGAAGCCTTCTGGCCCGCGTCATTCGCCGCCTGACGCGATAAATATGATATTTCGCCAAATCTATGCGATGAATCCATGGACGGTGTGCCTCCTGATGCTGTTGGCGTTTGCCGGATGGACGGTGCTCTGCAACTGCCTCCGCGCAAAGGTCAGAATCGCCGTCAATGTGATCCTGTTCTGCGTGTCCGCAGCGATCATCCTCCACGCCACCCTTCTCTCCCGCACGCCCGGGACCTATGCCGCCGTCCTCACCCCCTTCGCCGCGCTTGCGGCCGCGCGGCAGCAGCCGGAGCTTTACCGGGAGATGCTGATGAACGTCTTCCTCTTCTTCCCGCTGGGGCTGACGCTGTCCAACGCCCTGCCGCGAAGGTGGCACCATTGGCTCCGCATCGCCCTCACGACGCTGACCGGCTGCGTCCTCAGTGCGGGGATCGAGTACGCGCAGTACCGCTTCGCCCTCGGCATGGCGGAGACGGACGACGTGATCTGCAACACGCTGGGGACGTTCGCTGGCGCGGCCTCGCTGCTGCTGGCCCACAAGATCGCCAAATATTTCGGGAGCTCCATTGAGGAGATATTTCTGTTCGAGGAGGAAGAGACATGAAGAAGCTGAAACCGATCCTGCTCGCCGCCGCCGCGCTGGGCGGGCTGGCCCTGATGGCGTCGGCCGCCCTGCTGGATCTGCCCGGCGGGATCACCGGCCTGATGTGCGGCATGGGCGGCGCATAATCGGGCTTTACATGAACGCCGAAGGGCTTATATGTATAGCCGTCACGGATGAACACATCGTGTGAGTCACCAAGCTCAATTGTAAAGAAGTCGCTGTTTGTTCCTATCCTGGAAAGCTCACTGCAAGCGACTATCGTACTGTTTTCATCGATAACACCGATAACACGACCGATAGTATCTCTCATCTGATGAACTACGCCCTGAAATAATCTGTTTGACATTTTCTTACCTCTTTTATCTTAAAAATGGTTTGCTCCTGTGTCCGCCGAAGGCTATAACCCTGTGACTGCCTTGTATGCGGAAATTACTCTTATAATTGTATCTTTGAATCGGCCTGTGAAAAGTCTCGGAAAAAGGCATAAAACGGCCGAAAATAATACACCAAATATATTTTACTAGAAAAACCGAAAAAAATCAAGGGTTTTTTAGACAAAATGTAAAAATTGCTTCAATAATTTTTGCGTTATTGCAAAACCGACTAAATAGTGGTATACTAAAATTTATGTATAGGCATCAGGAACTTATGACCTGTACCATAATAAACATATAAATTACATTCGGAAGGACTGATTCTTATGATCCTGAAAATTAAAAACGCAAAGAACGGTGTGTATGCACGAATGTGCAGTTTGGCACGAATGTAAAAATATAAACTGTAGAAAGCTTTGTCTTTAAAACGAACTACTATTTATTATCCCTATCCCCCTTACCCCCTTTCCCTCGGAAAGGGGGAGAAAACGGGGACTGGCGTCCCTGCGACCCGCCTTGGGGCTACGCCCCAAACCCCATTTTTGATAACTATAGAGGTTTTTCGACAGTCTGTGCCGGCCTTTTATACAAGGTCGGTTTTTTGTTTTTATAAAGCCGCTCGGTTATCGGGCGGCTTTGATCGTATTTACTTGCTGATTATCTTTTCGGCGGCGGAGGCAAGGTAAAGCGAGCCTGTGACCATCGCTATATCCTTTGTTCCTGCCTTGAGCGTTGCCTGTGATATTGCGCTGTTAAGGTCACTGCAGGCGGTAGCGCGTACTCCCTGCTCTATGGCAAAGCGTGTAAGCTGAGAAGCGGGTACGCATCCGGGCATAAAGCCGTCAACGAATATCACGTCTTCGAAGCGGGGGAGAATTATTTTAAGAGCGGTCTGCCAGTCCTTGTTTGCCATCATGCCGACTACGGCGTGTATTTTTCTTTTGTCGCAGTTCAGCAGTTTTTCGGCGGCTCTCATTGCGGAGGTTTCATATTATTTTCCATGAATTAAGGAATCAATATATTCCGTTAACCGGGTCATTGCCCGGACACCGCCATCTTCCTTGAAGTCCAGCCGCTCTTTCCGGCAATAAGCCTTCAACTGCTTCTTGTATGTAGGAAAAAGTTTCAAGAAACCCGAACGGGAAGTTATCACATAATCGGTTCCGCCACTGCGAAGACTGAAATAGCTCTTTTTCTTGAACCGGCTGTAATAAAGATCGTTTTTCTTCACCTGAGACTCCATTGTGGATACGATATACTGTGTCAGGCACATTTGCGGACTATCATATAGCAACGCAGCGAAACAGTCACCCTGCGGTACAAACTTCTGTCCTTCTATGACAAAATAATCCACTTTCCGCATATCTACCTGCAAGGTTATCCGTTTCTCCGGAGTAACCACAATCAGACTCTTTTTATAGGTATCATAACGGAGCTGCAAATCCGAGTAAAGCCATCTGCCATAACAGACAGCCCCCTCGCGAAATTCATCCGTATTCCAATAGGGATGGTTAAGATACTTCTGCTGGTTATAATTTTCCTCTGCCTTACCGGAGTAAAGAGCAGCATAATCTCCTGCCGCTTTTCTGAATTCATCAAAAACGGCTTGTTGTGCACAAACCAAAGATGGAAAACATAGGACGCATAGTAGCGTGTAAAGGTGTGTTTTTCGCATATATGTGAAGTGTTATAAATGAGGATGGGACAAATATAACATTTCACTTTTAAAAATAAAATTATTATTATATATAATTCAAATAAAAACAAAAAATAGAACCATAATCGGATGCTAAACACAAAGCTAAATATTTAGCATGCAAGCAGAAGCACATTACAATAAGATTAAAGCACCATTCATCCTCCGCCATCAATTATACTTACATATATTTATAAAAAAACGATACAGCACAATCGCTCAAGCCGCAACAATATCCTTCCCGAAAGGAGTCAATGCCAGCCCTGCCAGCTTAAAATGTTGGATACCGAACGGAATGCCTATAATGGTGATGCACAGCAATAACCCGAATCCCAAGTGCGAAAGGCAAATCCAAATGCCGCCCAAGAATATCCAAAGAATATTCATCAGCACATAGAGGCAACCGTTGGAACGTTCCCCGCTACGAACCTCTTTGCCGAAAGGCCACAAGGCAAGGCTTGCCATTTTCAAGGTCTGCATGCCGAAAGGGATGCCAATAATGGTGAACATCATCAATAAACTTGCAATAAGATACTCCACAGCAGTGATGATACCTCCAAACATCAACCACAAGATATTCATAAAACAGCCCATAACTTTCCTTTTTTTGATACTGAACACAAATATAGCATTATTTATTTGAATGTTCCGTCTCCCAGTCACTAAATTCAAAACTCAGCTGTTCCCAGACTCCTTTCTCCTCCCCCTCTTCACGGGGGTTGGAAACGGAAAGCCCAATCAAACGGATAGGATGATGTTCATAATCCACTTCCTGCAGCAATTGCTTTGCCAAAGGCAGAATCACGTCAAGGGCAACCAGCTCCTTTGCTTGGGTCATACTGCGGGTAATCTGGCTAAAATCATGAAACTTGATTTTCAGCGTCAGCGTATTCCCGCGGAAATTGGCGTGCTCCAGTCGCCCCACCAGCTCCACTGCCGCATGGTACAGCTCTATAATGACGGATGAACGCTTGCTGATGTCCTTCTCCAACGTATGTTCGCAACCCACAGACTTGCGGATGCGGACAGCCTCTACCGGACGGGTATCGATGCCACGGGCAAAATCATAATAAATTGTCCCCACTTTGCCAAATTCGCGGGTCAGCATCTCCAAAGACTGCATACGCAGCTGTTCCCCGTTGTGAATCCCCAAAGTGTGCATCTTCTTCGCCGTTACCGGTCCCACTCCCCAGAAACTTTCAATGGGCAGCCGGGCAACAAAGTCCAGTGCCTGGGCAGGATGTATGGTGCAAAGCCCGTCCGGCTTGCGGTAGTCCGAGGCTATCTTGGCAAGAAACTTATTATAGGATATGCCGGCGGAAGCCACCAGATTCAACCTCTCCCGCACCTTCCGCTTTATCTCCTTCGCGATGTCTACAGCCAATGGAATGCCCGGTTTATTCTCCGTCACATCCAGAAAAGCCTCGTCCAGCGAAATGGGCTCGATGACATCCGTATATTCATGAAAGATTTCGTGTATCTGGCGGGAAACGGATTTGTAGACTTCCATCCGTCCCGGGATAAAGATAAGTTGGGGGCACAGCCGCTTTGCCTTCAGTGACGACATGGCAGAACGCACCCCGAAACGCCGTGCCTCGTAACTGGCTGCCGCCACCACTCCCCGCTCCTCCGCATGGCCCACGGCAATGGGCTTGCCCCGCAATGCAGGATTATCACGCTGTTCTACGGAGGCGTAGAATGCGTCCATATCGATGTGTATAATTTTTCGTCCGGTCATTCTTCTTTCAACTCCCCGATACAAAGATACACTAATTTTTCTTCATCCGAAGTATCCGCCGATAGACATAAATGAAGGCTGGTATTAAAAAGGCATCTGCAAAAATCCATGCAGTAGGGTCACCAAAACACACGGCCAGATAGCCGAAAGCCGGAACAGCCAGCAGGCTGACCAGTATCCGGGCAATCATCTCCGAGACACCGGAAAGCATGGCAAGATTGGTATATCCCACCCCCTGGATAGTGTATCGCAGGATGCAGAGCAGTCCCAAAACCGGGAAAAAGGAAACGGAAATGTGCAGGAACAACTCCGTATTCTTTAAAATCTCCAACTCAGAGGCATCTACAAAGAGCAGGGCAAAAGTCCTGGCACCGAACATCAGTACACAGAAAGTGAACGCCCAATAAACAATCATCATCAAGGCGCTCGCCTTGACTCCCATCCAGATACGTTCCGGCTTGCCCGCACCGTAGTTTTGCCCGCTATAGGTGGCCATTGCCATGCCCAGACTCTCGAAAGGACACATGAAAAACATCTTGATACGCATGGCTGCCGTGAATGCAGCCACACAAGCCGTACCCAAAGCATTATTGGCGCTTTGCAGCATAATGCTGCCAATGGCAGTAATGGAAAATTGCAGTCCCATGGGTACGCCGATGTACATCAGTGTGCGTGCCAAAGCACCGTCGAATTTCCGCTCGGCTGGCGTTGTCTTCAGAATGTCGAAACGACGCATCATATAGATGTAGCACAATATGGCCGAGACGCCTTGTGAAAATACGGTAGCGATGGCAGCTCCTGCCACTCCCCAACCCAGTACCAGAATGCAGAACAAATCGAGCAGGATATTCAGTACCGTAGAGAGAAGTAGAAACCAAAACGGCGTCTTGCTGTCACCCAATGCACGGATAATACTGGACAGCAGATTATAGAAGAAAGTAAAGGGAACCCCGATAAACGTGACAAGCAGGTAATAATAGGCTCCCGTGAATATGTTCTCCGGCGTACTCATCATGTGCAGAATATCTGCACAGTAAATGCTGGTAACCACGGCAATGACAACAGACATCACCGCAGCCAGCTGCAGGCTGACAGCCACATAACGGCGCATCGTGACATAATCCCGCGCACCGAACTTTTGCGCCACGGGAATGCCGAAACCTCCGCAACAGCCATTGCAGAATCCCAGAATAAGAAAAACGACCGAAGTGCTTGCCCCGACTGAAGCCAAGGCGTTGATACCCAGAAAGCGCCCCACGATAGCTGCATCTACCAATGAATAGGTCTGTTGCAGCAGATTGCCGAGCAGTAAAGGCAAAGTAAAGTTGAAAATCAACGGAAGAGCCCGTCCTTCCGTCATTTCTCTGGATGTTGCCATAAATCTGATACCTCCGAAATTGGGTGCAAAAATACGAAAAGATAGCGTTTACAGACTTGACGAAGGTCAAATTTAATAGGGAAGCTTAAGAAGAAGGAAGGCGAAGGACAAATCATTCCATCATGGGGAAAATATTATTCCACCACTAGGAAAAAATCGTTCCACCATGGTGGAACGATTTTTCCTCCACGATGGAACGATTAAATCTATGCAGATTCGGAGCTTAGTATTTACACTCGCGAATTATCTCTATCAGCTGCCGGAAATCTTCGGGATGAACATCTCCGATATTGCCGATACGGAAAGTGTCGGCTTGCGAAATCTTTCCCGGATAGATGACAAATCCACGTTCTTTCAGTTGTGTGTAGAAAGTTTTGAAGTTGAAATCGGCATGAGGATAGAGGAAAGAAGTAATAACGGGCGATTGAATCTCGTCCGGCAGCAACGTTTGGAAACCGAGGGAACGCATGCCGTCCACCAGCACGCGGTGGTTCTCGCAATATCTGTTGTGACGGGCCTCCACACCGCCCTCCTCTGCCAGTTCGTCCATGGCTTGCTTGAAGGCGCGGACCACGTGTGTAGGAGAAGTAAAACGCCATTTGCCATGTCCTTTCTCCATGGCTTCCCATTGGTCGTAAATGTTGAGAGAGAGTGACTTGGAGACGCCCTTGCAGTGCAACAGCTCGGAACGGCGAGCGATGATGAAGCCAAATCCCGGAACGCCCTGGATGCACTTGTTGGCACTGCTGATGAGGAAGTCTATGCCCAGTTCGTGTACATCGAGGGGAACACCGCCGAAGCTGCTCATGGCGTCTACAATCAGTTTCTTGCCGTACATCTTGACGAGGTGGGCTATCTCCTTGAGGGGATTGAGCACGCCGGTAGTGGTTTCGCAATGCACCACGGCAACGTGGGTGATTTCGGCATTGTGCGAAAGATAGTCGTCGACGTAGCTGACGGAGACTTGCTCTGTTTCGTCAAAAGCAAGCATGTCGTACGAGATGCCGTGATACTCGGCGATGTTGCCCATGCGGTCGCCGTAGGCGCCGTTGCTCAGTATGAGAAGTTTGTCGCCAGGCTTGATGACGCTACCGATGACGGCTTCCACACAGTACGTGCCGCTACCTTGCAGGAGGATGGAAGTATAGTCGCCGGTATGCTGGGTGGCGAGGGAGACGAGGGACTTGCGGATTTCTTCCACAATGTGGAGGTTGTAGTCTTCGTCCCAGGTACACCAGTCGGTCAGCATGGCTTCCTTGACGGTTTGTGAGGTGGTAAGGGGGCCGGGGGTAAGGAGAATGTAGGGTTTCATATGCATTGAGCTTTTAAGTTTATACGTTTATAAGGGTTACAAAATCTCAAGTTTACGGTTTATCTCGGCGATGACTGCGGGGAGCTCGGCAATGGTATCGACCACATAGTGGGCACCGGCGGCAAGCATGCGGCGGCGGACATCGGCCTTACGGGCTTCGAGCTCATCGGCAGGCAAGGAGGAGACTTCCTCTTGTGCCAGTCCCAGTTCGTTACTGCCGAGGACTACGCCGACGGTCCATGCTTTGGCATTGATACCCTCCTTGATGTCGGCGATGGTATCGCCATACTTCAACACACAATCTACGGAGGGGATGGCGAGGTCTGCCATATTCTTATATATCATGTAGGGAGCAGGACGGCCTGCAGGCAACCCGTCGGGAGTGACGCAATTATCTACCGCATAGCCTTTGGCTGTGGCGGCAGGCAGCACAACATCCATCATAGAACGGGTATAGCCGGTGGTGGAGCCAATGCGGATGCCTTGCGCACGCAGTGCGGAAATCGTTTCCACCACACCGGGAATAGGGTCGGTATAATCTTCGAGCGAGGCAAACAACACCCGTTGGAATTCGGCATAACGTGCCTGCACGTCTTCCTCACCGGCGGGACGGCCGAATTTCCGTTCAAATTCCGCACGGACACGCTCTATATCGAACAGCGCACGGATTTCTTCTACTTTGGTCAGCCCCATGTGCGCACGTGTTTCGGCAGCAGTGACGGGAACGCCGATGGCCCGAAAGCTCTCGACAAAGGCGGCGACGGGAGCAAAGCAACCGTAATCGACGGCAGTTCCTGCCCAGTCCATAATGATACATTCAATTCTTTTCATACGATATATTATTATTATTCAGTCTCAAGAAGCAAGGAATTGCCCGGCCGGGACCAACGGCGCAAACGGAAAAGGGAAGAGCCCAACGGTCCCGAAGCATTCTCCTTGCGATAGCGCTGCACCAGGTAGACAGCCGAGCATAGGAAAGCCACGCTGCACACAATGCCGACATAGCCCGACATCAGGTTATAGAAATCCAGCCAGTTGATGTCCGGATTGAAGAATTCCTTGAATACCAATACCACCACCGTACCGGTATACCCGATAAAATCGAGTGTGACAATAAAGAACCCCACATTCCCCTTGATGCGGAAGCAGGCGATGAAACGCTCGAAGAACAACGTCTGGAAGCTGAGGTAAACAGTATAGAGCGACAAACTCTGGAGGAACAGCCACGTCATGGGTGGCAGTTGCAACCCATCGTAATTGAAGGCCACGAATCCCAAGGTCGCTGTGCCGCACGTCACAAGCACCAGCAGCAGGCACAGCACCTTTATATTACTCCTCACCGCGGACATCAGCCCGAAAAGCAACAAGATAATCAGTGTCACCACCGCATCTACCTTGGCAAATGCCCACGACGACAGCCCCGCCGCCTCCACATCCAGAATCTTCACCAGGAAGTCCTCCTTGATGTCCTGCAAGACGGTGATGAACAAGTTTGCCGCAAACAGCATCAGCAATACCGGCATGAAGCTCTTGAAGAGGTCCGCACGCGCCCTGCCGTCCAGCGTCACCCGTTCCGAGCGTAGTGCCCGGTCTGCCGCGGTAGGTTGCGGCATTCTCGTCATCAGCCAGCCCAGCAACGACAGCAGCGGGAAGGCAAAGGCACCGATAAAGGCAGGCATCCAGAACTCACTGATGTGGAGATGCTCCATCACAAACAGCCCGACGGACTTTGCCGTGCCCGAACTGATGGCAATGCTCAGCCCCATTAGGCTCGCCAGCAGGTCCGTCACCCGCCGCCCCTCGAGGAAACTGAAAATCACTCCCCACATGCATCCCAACGAAAGCCCGTTGAAGAACAGCGCAAAGACATTCAGCGGCCGGGGCAACGCTCCGAACAGCACCAGCGAAAGCTCGGCCACCGCCACCGAGAGGATGATGAACTTCAGACGGTTCTCCTTCTTCAGTTCCGAAATTACCTTGATGCCAATCAGCTTGGAAATAAAATAGCCGGAAATCTGCACGATGCTGGTTGCCGTCTTGTAATCCATCCCGAAGAAGTCGAGCCCGTCGAAGCCCGCAGCCGTAAACGGCTTGCGCAGCGCATAGACCAGTGAATAGGAGAGCAAAGCCGCTCCACCCGCCCAAAGGATGAACAAGGCATCAGCCAGTCTCTTGCTCTGTATTATCTGTTTTTTCTCACCGTTGAACATAGTGTGTCGTTTAAGTTCGTTCTTGATTTCGGCGGCAAAGATAGAGGCGGGTGCTGACAGCAAAAATGAATTTCCATTATTAATAAACTTCATGAGATGCTCCACTCGGCGCAGGAAGTGTACAATTACAGCGGCATCTACATCAGTTACAGCCTCTCTTCCTCCTCCAATGCCTTAAAAGTGGAGCCTTACCTGATAACCCCTGCCGACAGCAACGACCACGTCAAAGTGGTGCACATGAGCGCCTACAACACCACACACTTCGGCACTGCTGTCTTCAACAACCACCAGAATGCCTATATCTTCTTCAACGAACGCGAGGCACCCCAACTAGCCTTGTTCACCATCTACCTGCAACTACCCATGTACGACTTTCCCCACCTGCTCAAAGGGCTCTACCTCTGTCTGGACTACAACCGCAACCCCATAGCCCGCCGCATCCTCTTCATCAAACACTCGGACAGCACCTCCATGGACGACTTCCTGGAACTGAAAGGCCAACTCATCCCCCAAGACCAGCTGACCGACGAGCAACGCCCCTACTACAACTACACCTGCCAGCCGGGCGACTTCATCAAAACCTGCTCCGTCCCCTCTCCCCTGCTGAACGAGAAAGACCTGGAACGGGAGAAGCGGATGCTGGAAATCTAAGACAGCCCGGACAGTCCGGGAATTTTCACTTTGCAACCAAGTTGCATCTCCTTCCCGCTACCTTTGCTGCAGAAAATAGAAAATAGGAGGAAACAATATGAGTTGCAAATGCTGCTGCACACACGGACATACAGCGATACAAGAAAAAAGAAACAGTCTGCTGAAAGATTATTGGAGAATCATCCTCTCTGCCCTATTGCTCTTCGGAGGGCTCATCCTGAATGCTACTGACGCCACCTTCTTCAAGGGAGAGTATGTACCTTTTATATGGTACTTGCTTGCCTATCTCCCCGTAGGCCTCCCGGTGATGAGGGAAGCCTGGGAAAGCATCCTGCAAAAGGACGTGTTCAGCGAATTCACCCTTATGTCCATCGCCACCCTCGGCGCCTTCTATATAGGCGAATATCCCGAAGGCGTTGCCGTCATGCTCTTCTACTCCTTGGGAGAGCTCTTTCAGGACAAAGCCGTAGACAAAGCCAAGCGTAACATCAGCGCCCTGCTCGACGTACGTCCCGAAACGGCAACGGTCATCAGAAACGGCAGTACGCTTGTCGAAGCTCCCCAACGTGTGCAGGTAGGCGAAACCATCGAAGTAAAAGCCGGAGAGCGCGTCCCCCTGGACGGAACGATGCTGGACGAAGTTGCCGCCTTCAACACCTCCGCACTGACGGGAGAAAGTGTTCCCCGCAACATCCGCCAGGGCGGGGAAGTGCTTGCCGGAATGATTGCGACCGACAAAGTCATACGCATCCAAGTCACCAAACCCTTCGAGAAAAGTGCTCTTTCCCGTATATTGGAACTGGTGCAGAATGCCTCCGAGCGCAAAGCGCCGGCAGAACTTTTCATCCGTAAGTTTGCCCGTATCTATACGCCCGCCGTCACCGGACTGGCGGCATTGATTGTACTGCTCCCCTTCCTCTATTCGCTGGCAGATGCACAATTCTCGTTCATCTTCAATGACTGGCTATACAGGGCATTGGTCTTTCTGGTTATCTCCTGCCCGTGCGCCCTCGTCGTAAGCATTCCGTTAGGCTACTTCGGAGGAATCGGCGCCGCCTCCCGCCTGGGTGTCCTCTTCAAAGGTGGCAACTACCTCGATGCCATCACCCAAGTCAACACGGTGGTATTCGACATAATTTTTATAGTAAGAAGCGGCATAAGACAAGAAATCTTCTGAGGTGCTTGCCATTGCCAAACGCCAATTTCCGGTTGAATCTTCTCGGATGGAATCTCTGAAAGTTACATCCAGATCATTGACATCTTTATCACTCACGCCAACAATTTCATCACCTGTACGATGGGGAACGCTCTCATCGGTTTTGACAGGTGCTTTTTCTTCTGTTTTTTCTGTTGTTTCCCCGCCACAGGCGCAGGAACCAAAAGCGATTGCAGCGGACAGTAGCATAACAAAACACTTCTTCACGATTTGACCTCCTTAATTTGACAATATTCATACATTGTGATATTTTGACAGTGAAGGTTAATAGGTAATACCTTTATTTTCCTCTTGCGGTATGGCAGCGCCGCAGGGGAATTTTTTATTTCTGGTAATTTCTGATGAAATCATCGAATTGTTCTCTTACTTTTCTTTCTGCCGGATGCAGATTAAATTTATTCCTCCGGTAGAGCTCCTGCATCCGCTGTGCTCTGATTGCAGCTGATTGGCGGCTAACATGGCAGAGGCTCATAATTTCTGCGGCGGTATGTATATCTAAAGCAGCAAGTACAGTTGCGGGCATTAGGACATCTCTTGCAAAGATATTCGCCTCTAATTCCTGCATATCCGTCTGGCTGTCGATTTCACTGTTGCGATAATGTACTTGGCTGATTTCGTGGTTTAGGATACCGTGACCGAGTTCGTGCGCCACAGTGAAGCGGCGGCGGTTCCGGCAATGGATTTTATCGTTTATGAAAATCTCCTTTTTACCATCAAGATAGACAATGAACCCATCGCCCTGTGAAACATCTTCTTTCAGCAGTCCGATGAGGTTAGTTTTAGAATATGGGTGAATATGTAAATCGAAATGCTTTGCGATTTTCCACAAATCAACAGGCAAGCTGTTAATACCGCACGCAATCAGGACTTCCCATGATTTATTTCTTGCATTTTTGTAGTGTTCATACATTTACAATAACCTCCTATACTCGATAGAGATTATTGTAAATTGTTGCAGAGATTACTTCATTAGGGGATTACTGGAAATCAGCAGAGGTCATGATCTTCCTCATAATCATCTAGGTCAAGCTGCTTCGCCCATTTGATTACGTCTGCTTTCTTCACCCTGTATTTGCCGCCCCGGGCAACCAGTTCCATGTATTCAGAATCTTCATCTTCAGAGACTGTTTCGGTTCTTTCCAGTTCCTTTTCTAAAACAGTATCCACCATATCTTTGC
>OHAJ01002459.1_pt1 | contig 12579 bp, 12 predicted proteins | sample 1577101 | NCBI WGS metagenome assembly OHAJ01 (sample SAMEA3541531, study PRJEB24748) | human gut metagenome | biome: human gut; feature: human-associated habitat; material: faeces | place: China | collected 2012
ACTTGAAAACGACCACAAACGATTAAAACGCCGACAAGCAGACATAAAGAAAGGCGCTCATTTTGAGTGCCTTTCTGATATTTGGTGATATATTTTAATCGGTTTTAATACTATACCTATTTCCCGATGCAGAAGCGGGTGAAGATGGTGGTGAGGAGGGTGTCGGTGGTGACGGCGCCGGTGACGGTGCCGAAGTGGTGCAGGGCCTCGCGTACGTCTTGTGCTATGAAATCGGCTGATAGGCCGGTCTCCAAACCCTCTCTCACGCGACGCAGGGATTCCAAGCCAGATTGAAGTTCGGCGTGGTGACGCGCATTGGTCACTATCAATTCGGATTCGGGATCGTGCTCCGATTTAGCCATATCTACAAGCGTGCTCTCTAACATATCTATATTCTTGCCTGTCCTGGCTGAAATTCGCAAAACCTCTACCCTAACCTCATCATTTCCCGAGGCGGCGTCACATAAAGTATTATCCGCTAAAGATTTAACCCGTGTCCCGCATATCAGATTTTCAATCACTGAGTCTGCGGCAAGGTCGCATTTGTTAAATACGATCAGATGTTTCGGTTGAAGATATGCATTTAATTGCTCTTTTACATATTCAAGCTGTGAAATCATATCTTCTTCTCCTAATGAGGCATCAATCATCCATATCACGGCGGCGGCTCGTTCGATGGCGTCATGAGCGCGGTCTATGCCTATGCGCTCCACCACATCATCCGTATACCTCAATCCTGCCGTATCATAGAATCTGAACAAGACCCCAGCGATCTCTTTAGTGTCGTCGATCACATCGCGGGTCGTGCCCGGTATATCACTGACTATGGCCTTGTCCTCGCCAAGCAACGCATTGAGCAGTGTCGATTTACCGGCATTGGGACGCCCGGCTATGGCTACAGGCACACCTTCTTTGAAGGCCTTCCCGGCGGCATAGGTCGAGGCAAGCCGTTCGATAAGGGTTATTGTCTCGTCGGTTATGGACCGCAATTTGGCACGGTCGGCAAATTCTACATCCTCTTCGGAGAAATCAAGCTCAAGTTCAAGCAGCGATGCAAGGTCTATGAGGCGTTCGCGCAATTCGTTTATCCGCGTCGAGAAACCGCCCGAGATCTGAGACATGGCAAGCCGATGCGCGGCTCTGGATGAGGCTGCAATAAGATCCGCCACTCCTTCGGCCTGCGCGAGGTCCATGCGGCCGTTGAGAAAGGCGCGCCGTGTAAACTCGCCAGGTTCGGCCGGACGCGCGCCGAGCGAAACAAGCCGGTTGACCACCTGCATCTGTATCCATTTCGATCCATGAACGGAAAATTCTACCGTATTTTCGCCGGTGAATGAGTTGGGAGCCTTGAAAACAGTAGCCACGGCCTGATCAAGCGGCGAACGGTCATCGCCGGAAGTGATTGTGCCGAGATGCGCGGTGTGGGATGTCGCATCCGCAAGACGGCACCCGATCCATGCTCTGTCGGCTATACTGAAGGCATCCGCACCGGAAAGCCTGATAACCGCAATACCGCCGGTGCCATATGGAGTGGAAATAGCAACTATTGTATCCATCTTTAAACAATTTCTTTGAGAATCGTACGTCTCTAAGACACGCTTAACGCCTACTGTTCCAATCGCGGAATGACGATACTGTCTCTAAGGCGTTTTCGACATCATCGGGCAGACAATGAAAAAAGTCATATCCCGTGAGTTTCTCCACATCACGGATAGTGACGACATAATTTTCCATATTTCCGGGCGATGTCATGTTGGGATAGACAAACGCTATGCCGCGAGGTTCGCTGAGATAGGGAGCGGCGAGCACTTTGAAAAAGGCGCCGGGCACACGCACGCCGGCCGCACCGATACGCTGCGTGTCAGACTTCTCATAGATCGGACCGGCTATGATTATTATGGCCGAATCACGCTGCGCCCACTGACGCTCCTTGTTCTCGAGAGTCTTCCACGCCCCGGTATTCAATGCGTTTGCCTGAGGCACGATATTGGCAAGCGAGAAGCAATCGACCATAGCCTCCTGACTCCATTTCTGATCAGCGGCAGGGCACATGTGGCCTCTGTCGTAGCCTGAATTGGAGTAGTCGCGAGTCGTCGGACAACCTTCCAGATCCGTATCCTGCCAGAATTTATTGTAACGCCCCACTTCGCCTGTGGCTTCTGAACCCAACAATTCCCACGCCACCCAGTTGGGCGTACGGTTCTCTTTGTTGAACGACAGTGTAAAACCGGTATAATCCTTCCGTTCGCCAGCTATCGAATCCGGAATCCTGACATCGAGAAGACATTCTCCCGAAAACGAACCGACATGCGGCCCGGCAGTTGGAACAGCATTTTTAGCTGTAGAATCACCGGATGCGGCATAGGAGGCGGTGGATTTCGAATCCATGGCACCGATGAGGCCGCCCACCACCAGACATATGCATAAAATTAATAAAATGACAGGGAAACTCTTTTTCATAGAACAAATTTAGCTATAATCTTGTAAAAAATCACTATATTCGCGAAATAAAACAAAACTATGCGTCATCATGGCCCCTACCAGGCCCCGATCCGCACAAAAAAAATCAAACCATGACAGTAACCGACAGATTTCTTGACTTTGTTAAATTCGACACACAGAGCGACGAACTGACAAACATGACACCCTCTTCGCCAGGTCAGATGGAATTCGCCAAATACCTTAAAGCAGTGCTTCTCGGCATGGGACTCGATGAAGTCTGCCTTGATGACAACGGCTATCTTTTCGCCACCCTACCGGCCAATACCGACAAAAATGTACCCGTCATAGGCTTTATAGCGCACATGGATACAAGTCCCGACATGTCGGGACGTCATGTAAAGCCACGCATTGTCGAGAATTATGACGGCAAGACCATAGTGCTCAACGAAGCTGAAAACATCCTGCTGAGTCCGGAGGAGTTTCCCGAGCTCATGAATTATCTCGGCAATGACCTGATCGTCACCGACGGCACCACTCTTCTCGGAGCCGACGACAAGGCCGGCATCGCCGAGATCATCACCGCCGTGGCTTACCTTCAGTCCCATCCGGAAATCAAACATGGCAAAATCCGCATCGGTTTCAATCCCGATGAAGAGATAGGACTCGGAGCGCACAAGTTCGACGTGGAGAAATTCGGATGCGACTTCGCATACACCATGGATGGGGGCGCGCTCGGAGAACTCGAGTTCGAGAACTTCAACGCAGCCTCGGCCAAAGTCACCATCAAAGGGCGCAACGTCCATCCCGGTTACGCGAAGCACAAGATGATCAACTCCATACGTGTGGCCAACAATTTCATCGCCATGCTTCCCCGCTGGGAAACTCCCGAACACACCGAAGGCTACGAGGGCTTCTATCATCTCGTAGGCATCGAGGGCAACGTGGAGCATACCACACTTACATACATCATCCGCGACCACGACCGCGCCCGCTTTGAAAGCCGCAAACGCGAGATCGAGCATCTCTGCCGCAAGACCAATATGGAATACCCCGGCTGCTGCACCGTCGAGATCAAGGACCAATACTACAACATGCGCGAGAAGATCGAACCCGTTATGCATATCATCGAGACTGTGGAGAAAGCCATGCGCGAAGCCGGCGTAGAACCCCGTGTACAGCCGATCCGCGGCGGCACAGACGGCGCACAGCTATCGTTCAAGGGACTTCCCTGCCCCAATATCTTCGCCGGAGGCGAGAACTTCCACGGCCGCTACGAATATGTCTCCATCCAGTCTATGGAAAAAGCGACAGACGTCATAGTTAACATCTGCCGCATCGTTGCCGAACAATAATACAGCACTTTTGAAAACAGCATTAAACGAACAGACACTTATCGTCATAACAGGGCCGACTGCCTCCGGGAAGTCGGCTCTGGCTGTCGATATGGCCGAACGACTCGGCACAGAGATAATATCGGCCGACAGTCGCCAGATATATCAGGGAATCCCGATCGTTACCGCTATGCCTACCGATGAAGAGAGGACGCGGGTCCGTCACCATCTCATCGACATGCTGCCGCTCGACGCCTATTACAGCGCAGCGGAATTCGAACGGGACGCGCTCGCCCTGACACGCCGGCTGCTTGATGAAAAAGGGGTGGCCATAGCCTGCGGCGGTTCGATGATGTATGTCGACGCCCTCTGTCATGGCATCGATGAACTTCCCACCGTACCCGACTCTATACGCGAGGAACTGAAAAAAGAACTTGACGGCAAAGGCGAGAAATGGCTGCTTGACAAACTCAGGCGTCTTGACCCGGAATATTATCAGATTGTAGACCGCAATAATACAAAACGCGTCTTCCACGCGGTAGAGATCATCCGCACGGCCGGAGTCACATATTCCTCACTTCGCACGGGCGTAAGAAAAAAGAGAGATTTCAGAATAATGAAGATACTCCTCGAACCACCCCGCGAACTGCTCTTCGACCGGATAAACAGGCGTGTCGACGCCATGGTCGCGGCAGGACTGGAGGCAGAAGCGCGAAGCGTATATCATCTGCGGCATCTCAATTCACTCAATACGGTCGGACTCAAAGAGATGTTCGCATGGTTCGACGGCACTATGGAGCGCACCACCGCTATCGAACGAATCAAAAAAAATACCCGCGTCTACGCCAAGAAACAGATGACATGGCGCAAGCGCGAGCAAGACTGGATCAGAAGAGAATCAGGCGAGGAGATTCTGTCACTCCTCGCTGTTTGACCGGCGCACATTCGCCTTAGGGTTCTCACCCTCGGCCGGAAGGGCCATATGGATGCGGCTGTCGGTACGATGGGTCTTTTTCATCTTTATCTTCACCTTGTCGAATCCCTGGCCGTAGACACCGTTCACTGCCCCCTGGGTGACAAACGCATCCTCGTCAATACTCTTGACAATGCGAAAAATTGTCACCGACTCGATCTTGCGGCAATACACCATCAGAAGTTTAACCTCACGCTTGGTGTACCAGCCCTGACCGTCAAGCACGGTTACGCCGCGATGCGCTTCCGAGAGAATGCGGTCGGCGATTTCCTCCCATTTAGGCGAGAAGATGAAAAACTGTGTCGCCTGCCGATTTGTATTTATAATCTGGTCTGTTATAAAAGAGACTATAAACGTCACCATTATACCATACACGATAGTAGGTATACGCGTCTCGATACGCTGTTCCACAGTGCCGTCGAAAGGAAGGAATATCGAACATGACACGATAAGCATATCCGTATAGATCATGATGCGCCCGATGCTCGCGTTACTTACCTTCGAAACGCATGCGGCGACAATATCCGTACCACCCGACGATCCGTTATGGATAAAACATGTTCCCACTCCGACACCGCATAGTATAGCGCCGAGAACGAGCGAGACCGTACGGTCCGGTATCAGGGGATGCCCGAGACCCATGAAGAAACCCTCGCACACGCCGATGGCCAAAGCCACTACCGTCACACCGAAGATAGTGCGCAACACGAAAGTCCGTCCCACTATCTTATAAGCGATGGCCAGAAGCATGAGGTTCAGGGCATAAGTCGAGACAGCCACCGGAATCAGGCCGTTCGTACCGAAATATACAAGCGTTGACACACCGGCCATACCACCGATCACGACCTCATGAGGCAATATGCAGGCGGTGAAGCCCAAGGCATAAAGCGAAAGTCCGAAGATAATCGACATGTAGTCCTTGGCATTTACCAGAAGACTATTATATTTATAGTTATGTTGAGTCATCGAAAATAATTGATTAAATTTGTTAACAGATCAGAATATAGAAATGCAAAATTAGTAATAAAACTAAATATTAAGCCATAGTATGCAAAAAATTTCTTAAATTTGTAAAAACAATATCCGCTTCATGCCCGACGGGCATAGCGGACAACAAATTCAAACCGGACATCAAATGAAAAAATTTCTCATTGGGGCCTTATGCGCGGCAACCTCGATATGCGCGTCGGCGGCAGATTTTTTCTCGACTGAGAAATGCGACGAGCTCTTCACGTTCGGAGCCCGCATCGGAGTCAACACATCCAACCGCACAATCGGTGACAAAGCCTACCCGTCGTGTTATCACAACGAAAGCTGGGGCACAGGCTTCGATGTCGGTGCTGTGGTAAGTCTGAACATACGCGACTATCTGTCGATCAAGCCGGGATTCTTCTTCGAATCGCGCAGCGGCGGCTACACCATAATGGGTACAGGCGAAGGAAGCGCATTGCCCACCGACGGCAGCGAGATCGCACAGACGGGCAAACGTCGCAGCTATAACTTCACGATTCCCGTGATGGCGGTCTTCGGATTCAACGTAACCGACGATGTGCGGTGGAATGTAGAGGCCGGTCCATATGTGGCGTTCGTTCTCGACTCCAAACTGAAAAACAAACGTTTCGTTGTCAACGGCACAGCCGACGAACCGCTGTTCTCCCAGAAAGCGGCCGGCGTCGATTTCGGATTCAAGATGGGAACCGCATTCGAAATTCTCGACCACTACTATATCGGCGCGCACTACATGGCCGGATGCCTTCCCGCATGGAACGACCGTAAAGTCGGCAACATCACCAAAACATTCGGAGGCGTCACAAAGGCATGGGTGTTCAGCATCGGCTATAACTTCTGACAATACTCCGGTAAAATAGAATATGGAATCAGGGCGTCGGGAATGAATCCGACGCCCTGATTATTTTTTATTCCTACGCGATCATTTACGGACCACGACGCTTCCGCTTGCCTGATGAGTGGCGAGAATAAGCATCTCCGCCAGCTGCACATGTGCCGGCGCCTGCACAGCGTAGACCACGGCGTCGGCAATGTCATCACCCGTGAGGGGTGTTATTCCGTTGTAGACACTCCCCGCACGCTCCTTGTCGCCATGGAAACGCACGTTACTGAAATTCGTCTCTACAAGACCAGGCTTCACGAGAGTCACGCGCAGGGCGGTATGCGCTACGTCTATACGCAGGCCGTCTGTAATGCTCTTGACCGCGGCCTTGGTGGCACAATAGACACTTCCATTGGCATAAGCGGCATCGCCCGCCACAGATCCGATATTGACGATATGTCCCCGATTGCGTGCCACCATGCCGGGCACTATCGTACGGGTCATGGTCAGAAGACCCTTTATGTTGGTATCGATCATCGTATCCCAGTCCGAATAATCGCCTTCATACTCCGGTTCAAGACCCAGCGCAAGGCCGGCATTGTTGACGAGTACATCTATTTCACTCCACTCCGCGGGCAGAGAGGCGACAGCCTCCTCGCACGCCTTGCGGTCGCGCACATCGAATTCAAGAGAATAGACATCATCTCCGTGTGCGGACCTGAGTTCCGCAAGGACGGCTGCATTGCGTCCGGTCACAATGATCCGATATCCCGCCTTCACAAGATGTTCGGCGCACGCACGGCCGATACCGCTTGTGGCACCGGTCACCATAGCTATCTTTTTCATGGTAAGTAAATCGTTGAATTATTGTTTTGAGTCAGTTTCCTTATTGTCTCCGAGTTTTTCCACCGAATAATCGATCTTGGAGAAAGAGTCCATGATCTTCTGCTCCGAAGTCTTGTCGGCGTCATAAGTTATAGTGACACGCTGTTCCGGCACACTCGTCTCGATTTTCTTTATACCCTTCTCGAAACGAAAAAGCTGCCAAAACAGAGTATGAGCCATCAGAGAGACTCCTTCATTCGTTTGTATATAAATGTTTTTCCACGCGACATCTGTTCGCCTGCAGGTTTCTTTATACCGGGAAGGCGCACCGCGCCGTCTTTCTGTATCCATTCCACCGCAGAGTCCATCCATTTTATCATCCCCTCCCGTGTCGGGTGCGGATTTGTCTTGCTCTGCCGCGGAAGTGTCAGATCGAAACTGCGGTAGAAATGGCCTTCTCCAAGATTATCGGCAAGCCATTTGTTGAGTGTCTCACCCTTGTTATGTCCGGGCCATGACGGAGGTCCAATCCATATCACGGGAATATCTCCCGCCGCCCCGACGATAGCTTCAAGTCTGGAACGCAACTGCGATTCAGGATTAGCCTCGAAGAGCTCGTTCATGCCGAGGCTTATGAATATGGCGTCCGGATCCTGCCGGGTTATCATGGAAGTGAGACGTGGACTGCTCCCCCACTTCTTGATAGTCGAGCCGTCCCACACGACCGTCGCTACTTCAAATCCGTTTTCTTTACCATAGGCATTGAGGCGTTCGGAAAGCCATCCCGTCATGGAGTCCCCGAGAAAAAGAATCTTACGTGCGACAGGTCTGTCGGCGGCCGCCGACTCCTGCGCTCTTGCCCACACCGGCAACAGTACGCTCAGCAATGCAATCAATATACTTATCTTATATTTCATCGATAAAACTGTTCAAATGTTAGAGGGTGTTTCAAAATGCGACTTTTAAAAAGTCAGTCCTGACCCCATTATAAAACGTGTAAAACGCATTTTATTCCTTATCAATCTAAAAAAACTTCAATGTAAGGACATATAATGCCACGGTGCCGCATGACAGAGTGGTCAATGCGGCACCGTTATTATGTCTGAATAATATTTTGTCAGGCTTTGGCTCTGCGTGAATCCCAGATGAGATAACAGATCAGAATCGCGTAGGCCACACAGCCGAGTATCTGGGTAAGGCCCTCCGAACCGGGAGTCGTATACTCGAATCCGGCAAATCGGGTTATTGCGGCGAATACGCCGAACAACGCACCTCCAGCTATAAGACCGGATGCAAGAAGAGTACCGCGGTCGCGGCGCGCATCGTTGACTTTCTTGTCTTTCGATGAATTGCTTACGAAATAAGAAACAGCTCCGCCGACAAGCATCGGAGTATTGAGCGACAAGGGTATGAACATACCGAGACAGAAAGCAAGCGCGGGCACTCCCAGCCAGTTGAGGATGAGGGCCAGGATCGCACCGACCATATACAGTATCCAGGGAGTGTCGCCACCCATCATAAGAGGTTCGATCACCTTGGCCATTGCGTTGGCCTGAGGAGCCACAAGCGCGTTGTCGCCTGTAAAGCCATAGACCTTGTTAAGGACGATTATGACACCGCCTACAGTGGCAGCAGAGACCAGTGTTCCGAGAAATTTCCATGTCTCCTGTTTTTTAGGAGTGGAACCGAGCCAATAGCCGACTTTGAGGTCAGTCACAAAACCGCCGGCCATGGAAAGGGCCGTACATACCACGCCACCGATCACCATCGAGGCCACAATACCGCTTGTGCCGCTGAGACCGATACCTACGAATATGGCCGACGCGATGATAAGGGTCATAAGAGTCATTCCCGACACGGGATTGCTGCCTACGATAGCGATGGCATTGGCAGCCACCGTAGTGAAAAGGAAGGCGATCAGCGTCACGACAAGCCACGCTACGGCAGCCTGCCAGAATGTGTGGATCACGCCGAACCAGAAGAACAGCAACACTGCGACAAGAGCGATAACGATGAAGAACACTACTTTCTTCATGGAGAGATCAACCTGCCAGCGCACTTCCTGCGCTTTTTCCTTTGTGCCCTTGAACTCGCGTCCGGCAAGACCGACAGCATTGCAGATGATAGGCCATGACTTGACTATGCCGATCACACCTGCCATCGCGATACCGCCGATACCGATCATTCTCGCGTAATCCTTGAATATGGCATCTGGAGAGAGAGCCGCCATCTCAGGAGCGCCATAGGTGCCGAGCAGAGGGATTATGATCCACCACACGAATATGGAACCTGCGAATATGACAAAGGCATATTTCAGACCCACGATATATCCGAGTCCGAGCAACGCGGCGCCGGTGTTGCATGTCAGCACAAGCTTTGTCTTCTCCATAACGGTCTGCCCCCAGGAGGATGCGGTCGATGTGATTGTCTCGGCCCACCAGCCGAACGTGGCGACAATATAATCGTAGATACCGCCGATAAGAGACGCGATGACGAGAGTCTTGGCCTGTCCGGAATTGTCACTTTCCGCGGAATCGGACTGCATGCCGGAAGCAAGCACCTGAGTTGTTGCGGTGGCTTCCGGGAAAGGATATTTGCCATGCATATCCTTCACAAAGTACTTACGGAAAGGAATAAAGAACAGAATTCCCAGAATACCGCCGAGAAGCGAGCTGAGGAATATCTGATAGAAATCGACCATTATGTCGGGATATGATCCCTGGAGAATATAAAGAGCCGGGAGAGTGAAAATCGCTCCGGCCACGATAACGCCCGAGCAACTTCCTATCGACTGTATGATAACATTCTGCCCCAGGGCATTCTTTTTGCCGAGAGCATTGCTGAGTCCGACAGCGATGATCGCAATCGGTATGGCAGCCTCGAATACCTGGCCGACTTTCAGGCCCAGATAAGCCGCGGCCGCACTGAACACTATTGCCATCAGCAGACCCATGCCGACAGAATAGGGAGTAACCTCTTTCTGATCACGGGCCGGATGCATCACCGGAACGTACTTTTCATCCGCGCCGAGTTCGCGGAACGCATTTTCGGGGAGTCCGGTCTCGGTGGTGTAGACTTTTTCTTCCTCTTTCATATGTCTGGTTAGTTTGGTTATCGGTATCAGGACGGCGCATATCCGGGGAGTAAATACTCCCGAAACCGCGCGTCAATCCGCAAAGGTAACAAAAAAAACCGAAAGTCATGAGACTTCCGGTCTTTTTGTTTGAAAGAGGCTTCTGTTTTATACCTTCTTGATTTTCTTGTAACCGTAAACTGCGCGGTCGCCAAGTTCCTCCTCTATGCGGAGAAGCTGGTTGTATTTTGCCATACGGTCGGAACGGCTTGCGGAACCGGTCTTGATCTGACCTGCGTTTGTAGCGACAGCGATATCAGCGATAGTAGCGTCCTCGGTCTCGCCTGAACGGTGAGAGATAACGGCTGTGTAGTTGTTGCGCTGAGCCATCTCGACTGCGCGGAGAGTCTCGGTGAGAGAACCGATCTGGTTTACTTTCACGAGGATCGAGTTTGCGCAACCGTTTGCGATACCTTTCTCAAGATACTTCACGTTGGTTACGAACAGGTCGTCGCCTACAAGCTGGCAACGGTCGCCGATGAGGTTGGTAAGGATCTTCCAGCCTTCCCAGTCATTCTCGTCCATACCGTCCTCGATAGAGTCGATAGGATATTTGGTGATAAGTTCCTTGAGATACTTGGCCTGCTCCTCGCTTGTGAGCTTCTTGCCGTTAACCTCCTTGGCAGCGCCGTTCTTGAGGTGGGTGTAGTCATACACACCGTCCTGATAGAACTCTGAAGACGCGCAGTCGAGACCGATAGTCACGTCCTTTCCGGGTTCGTAACCGGCCTTCTTGATAGCCTCCATGATAACGTTGAGGGCATCCTCCGTGCCTTCGAGCTTGGGAGCGAAACCACCTTCGTCACCTACAGCTGTGGAAAGGCCACGTGCCTTGAGCACGCTCTTGAGGTTATGGAACACCTCTGTACCCCAACGGATAGCCTCCTTGAAAGTAGGAGCGCCTACAGGACGGATCATAAACTCCTGGAAGCAGATAGGTGCGTCAGAGTGAGCACCGCCGTTGATGATATTCATCATCGGCACTGGAAGAACATAAGTGTTTGTTCCGCCTATGTAGCGGTAGAGAGGCATATCGAGATAGTTGGCGGCAGCTTTTGCTACGGCAAGAGACACGCCGAGGATGGCGTTTGCACCGAGATTAGACTTGGTGGGAGTGCCGTCGAGAGCGAGCATGATCTCGTCAACGCCGATCTGGTCAAGCGCGCTGTGGCCTTTGAGAGCCTCTGCGATAGGACCGTTCACATTGGCTACAGCCTTCTGAACGCCCTTGCCCATATAACGGCTCTTGTCGCCGTCACGAAGTTCGAGAGCCTCGTTCTCGCCAGTCGAAGCACCGCTCGGCACTGCTGCGCGGCCCATAACGCCGCTTTCAAGGATTACGTCTACCTCTACTGTCGGATTGCCGCGCGAATCAAGTATTTCGCGACCGATAACTTTTTCAATTCTCATGTCTTGATAAATTTTTATTTGGGTTTTGTTAATTTTTTACCTAACTTTGAAGTCATTAAGATGACCTGTCTGATTCATGTTTCCCTATGGCGGGATCAAGTCTAATACTTTGTGGTGCAAAGTTAACAAATTTTTCGCAAATATCGTTGCTCATTTTCTCTATATTTAAAAATCTTTTCAAAGACTTAACATGGAAATGTCACCGGGACGCCAGATTGCACTCGCGGCGCTTGATATTCTGCCATTCGAACCCAATGGATATTGTAGGAAAATAATTCCGAAAAAATGATTAATACGCAAGGCGGGGCTATCCTAATAAGGATAGTCCCGTTTTTTATTAAAATAATGATGTATCTTTGCCGGTAGATAAAACCAACGAATATGAGATATTCCGTCATCATACCTGTGTATAACCGTCCCGACGAGGTGGACGAATTGTTGCAAAGCCTCGTAAAGCAGCATTTTAAAGATTTTGAAGTGATTGTAGTCGAGGACGGTTCTTCTGTTCCTTGTCTGGCTGTTACGGAAAAGTACAAGGCGGTGCTTGACTTGAAATATTATCAGAAATCTAATTCCGGGCCGGGGCAAAGCCGCAATTATGGAGCTGAGCGGAGTCAGGGGGATTTTCTGATCA
>OHAJ01002474.1_pt1 | contig 12505 bp, 9 predicted proteins | sample 1577101 | NCBI WGS metagenome assembly OHAJ01 (sample SAMEA3541531, study PRJEB24748) | human gut metagenome | biome: human gut; feature: human-associated habitat; material: faeces | place: China | collected 2012
GAGGAGGGGGCAATGAAAACAGACGAAGTCTGCGGTCGCCCCCGACACCCCTTCGCAGTGCACACCCATGTTTCTTGGTCTTTATTGTTGCAAGGGAATTCGCCTCTGCGGAGGTGAGGAAGGGGCAATGAAAACAGACGAAGTCTGCGGTCGCCCTTTGGAAACCTTCGGCGCCGCCACTTTTGGGGTTAATCCATCTTGACGACAACCGAAAGCGTTAGCCGGGAGAACCGGAATTGTCCCCCATCTGCGCCACAATCCTTTCCACATGCCGACGCGCCTGATTCGCAAACTGCTCCGCCTGCTCCGGGGACTGCGGCGCGTCGCCCATCAGCCCCACAAACTGGCTGACCTTCAAGCCCAGCGCTTCCTGCATCACCGCGTCCGAACCCTGCGGCGCAACGAGGTAGTAGCACAAAAGCGAATCCTCCTGCCCCATGCGGTGCGCGCGGTCCTCCGCCTGTGAATGCACTGCCGGCGACCAGTCCAGTTCGCCAAAGACTACGCACGTCGCGCGCTGGAGATTGAGACCGCTTGCCGCGCGCAGACTGATGCACAGCACGTCCGTCCGCCCGGATTGGAAGCGGTCAACCGCGTTCATTTTCGCCAGCGTCGTCTCCCGCCCGGTGATGAACCCCGGCGAAAACGTCTTCAATTCCTGCTTGTAGATGTCCATCACCTGATGGTGGTGTGCAAACAGCAGCACTTTTTCGCCACCGTCCAGCAGCGCGCGCACAAATTGGCACACATACGGCGCTTTCGCCACGCCCGTGGCCTGCCGCGCGTGCTGGCTGATGGATTCCTCCAGCATTGCCCGCTCCTGCGCCGAAAGCTGGTCGTCCTGTTTCCAGCGCAGCACGTCGCGCATCACGGGCGCCATCAGCTGGGCGTATACCTTGTCGTTCCAGTCCAGCTCCTGCACCAGCCGGCGCTTCGGCGGCAGCTCGCGCAGCACCTCCTGCTTCGTCCGGCGGAGCATCAGCCCCTCCCGCCGCAGGTACGCGCCCAGCAAATCGGGCTTCAGCACAAGCTGATTGCCGTAGCCGCTGCACCACTCGCGCGAAAACGACTCCCAGTCGCCTAAGAAGTGGTAGTCGAGAATGTTGATGACGTTCCAGATTTCGCCGCCGCGGTTGTAAATCGGCGTGCCGGATAGCCCGATAACGCGCTCGCAGCTTTCCGACAGCAGCGACGCGGCGGAGTACTTTTCCGTCCCCGCGTGGCGAAGCTCCTGAATTTCGTCGAAGATGACCGAGCGAAAAGGCAGCGTCGGCAGCACGCTCTTCCACCCGCGCAGAAGCAGATAGTGCATGATGTACACGTCCGCTTCCGGCAGGTCGTAGGGCTTCAGCCCACGGATAGTGTGCACGCGCGGCGCTTTGCCGTCCACCCGCAGGAAACGCAGCGTTTCCTCCTGCCAGTTGCGGGTCAGGTGCGCGGGCGGAATCACCAGCGCGGGCAATGAACCGGTGGAGGATAGAAACGCCAGCGCCTGCACCGTCTTGCCTAAGCCCATTTCGTCCGCCAGCAGGCATCGGTCGTGGCTGCACAGGTACGACAGCCCCTCCTCCTGAAATGGGCGGAGCGTGCCCAGAAACGCGCCGTCGGGCGGGGTCATGCGCACGGGCATGGTCGATAACTTTGCCTGACGAACCGCGTATTCGCGCGCGCCCGTGACGGCTTTTTCCCACAACGCGCGGTCGCTGGACTTGATTTCCAGCGGGAAGCGCATCATCAGCCAGCAGAGGTCGCCGACCGCCCGCCGATGCGCCGTGAACCGCGCTTCGCCGCGCCTGCTGCCCGCGCTGCCCGGAAACAGCCGCTTGCACACCTCCGTCACCGACGGGTCGCCCTTCACCACCCAGCACTTGCTGCGGCGGTTGTAGCTCAGCGTTCCCAGCGGCGCGCCGGCGGGCGGATACGGGCGCAGGTACGGCGGTAGCAGTTCCGCTTCTTCTTCATTCATAGTGCAATTCCCCACAGCCGGTTCAGGCATACGCACGAAATCGGCTTTCCGTGAATTCGATTGGGTACGGCGACTGTCCGCTCAGTCACGAGAATTAAACTGCTGATTTGCCCGCACGCGGCGTAGCGGGTCAGCTGCATCACAATGCGCTTGCGGTCAGGCTGTCCGCGCTTGATTTCGATGCCGATGCCGCCGGGGCAAAGCAAGTCGATGCGGCAGCGCGGCGCGAGCGAGACTTCGTGCGCGCAGGGGATGCCTGATTCCGCCAGCGCGGTGCGCACGAGGGCGTGCAGGTCGTATTCGCCCTGCTGGATGGGGGCGCGGATGCCGCGGAGGGCATGGAGGATTTCTGCGAGAGAATCCGCCGCCGTGTTTGTTTGCGTATCCATTAGTAGAGACCCGCCATCGCCTGTGTCAGCTGCCCCATCGCCGACGCAACTTCCGCCGTCGTCGGGGCGGGGAGGGAGATGACGTATTCCAGATTCGTGATGGCGGACTGAATCGCGGAGTAGCGCTGCGCGTCGTTTACAATGTCCATGCTCTGCAATTGCGCGTAGGCTTGCGAAAGCAGAATCTTCGCATCAGGAATCAGCGTGTTCTCCACCATCGTGTTGCTGCCGGAGCTGGATGCGCTCGTGTGGTACGGGCAGGTGCCGCTTGCGCCTAAGACCGCGTAGCTGCCGAGGTACTCAATCAGCACATCCTCATATTCCGTGCCGATGAAGGAGGCCAGCGGGTGTCCCGACGGAATCGTCAGCACGCCGCGCGTGACCGTGTCCGGGCAATAGGGGGAGGCGAGCAAGCCGCTGACGGAGCAAATCGTCTGCGTCGTGTGCATCTGGCAGGAAACCGTCGGTTCTGTGCCGGCTTTCCAGTAGTCCGTCACGACCCCGTAGCCCATCGCGTCGCTGCGGCAAGCGTCGGTGGCAAGCTGCCCCGATACCGCGCACGTCGTCACCTTCACCAAGCCGTAGTCGCTGGCGCTGCCCTCCAGAATGTCGCGGTTGGACAGCCCCTGATGAATCTTGCTCATGTAGCTCTGCCACAGCGGGGCGGCGGAGCGGGAGCCGGTGGATTTCGACGACAGCGCCTTGTAGTTGTCGTGCCCGACCCACAGGGCGGAGGAGTAGTAGCCCGTCATGCCGGCGAAGAAAACGCCCTTCTGGTCGGAGTTCGTGCCAGTTTTGCCCGCGACGGTCTGCCCCTTGATTTTCGCGTTTGTGCCCGTGCCGGAGGAAACCGCCTGCTTGAGCATGTCCACGACCATGTACGCCGTGGATTCGCTGAACACGCGGTGACGCTCCTGCTGCTGGTGGCCGTCCCAGATGACCTTGCCCGTGCTGTCCGAGATGCCGAGGACGGAAATAGGCTGCTGATACACGCCGCCGTTCGCCAGCACGCCGAAGGCAACCGCCATCTGCATGGGCGTAATGCCGCTGGAGCCGAGGGACAAGCCGAACGGCGTTGCATCAATGTGCGCATCGTCAATGCCCATCGCGTGCAGGAAGGCAACGGAATTGTCCACGCCCACGAGGGTCATCAGCGCCTGCGCGGCGGCGGTGTTGTGGCTGTTGACGAGCGCCTTGCGCAGCGTCTCCGGGCCGGCGTAGGAGCTGCCGCCGTAGTTGCGCGGCCACGAATCCTGCCCGTTTGACCCGCGCCAGCCGGAAATCGGCAGCGGCATGTTCATCACGATGCTCGCGGGGGATGCGCCAAGCTCAATCGCGGGGGCGTACACGGCAATCGGCTTGATGGACGAGCCGACGGGCATGGTCATATCCACCGCGCGGTTGAAGGTTTTCATGGCGGTCGGGCGCGTGCGGCTGCCGACAATGGCTTTGATTTCGCCCGTGTGGTAGTCCACAACGACGGCGGCGGCCTGCGGCTCAATCGTTTCGTCGTAGGTGCCGTCGGAATTGCGCGTGCGGTATACTTTATCCGACGGGTCGCGCAGGGAAGGGTAGTTCGTCCAGTTTTCCAGCGTATCCTCGACGGTGGACTGAATGGAGGTGTCGATGGCGAGCTGGACGTGGTAGCCGCCGGTGCGCAGCTTGTTTTCCATGGCGTTGCGGTTGGCGGAGGTGTCCTCAAGGTTGTTCAGCTGCAGCAGAATGTCGATGACCTCATCCACCGCGTATTCGACGTAGTGCGCGTAGGCGTACATGCCGGTAGCCGTGTTCGGGTCTTTCTCCAGCACATGCGCGGTCGCCGGGTCAAGCGCCTCCTGATACTGCTCGTAGGTGATGTACTGGTTTTCGTACATGCAGCGCAGGACGTAGTTGGTGCGGTCGTTGGTGATGGCGGGGTAATCCACGCCTTCCTTCTGCCGCGTGTAGAAATTCCGGCGCGGATTGTAGTAGTAGGGCGAGTTGCATGTGCCCGCCAGCATGGCGCATTCGCGGAGCGTCAGTTCGCCCAGCGATTTGCCGAAATACCCCTGCGCGGCGGTGTACACGCCGTAGTAGTTTTCGCCGAGGTAGATGGTGTTCAGGTAGCTTTCGAGAATCTGATCCTTTGTGTAGCGCGTTTCCAGCTGCATGGCGAGGTACGCTTCCTGAATTTTGCGCTTGTAGCTCTGCTCGGAGGAAAGGAGCGTGTTCTTAATCAGCTGTTGGGTGATGGTCGAGCCGCCCTGCGTGGAGGAGGAGGACAGATTCGACACGAACGCGCCGATAATGCGCTTGATGTCCACGCCGTTGTGCGTGTAGAAGCGCGCGTCCTCCACGGCGATAAAAGCGTGCTGGAGGTATGTCGGCATGGCTTGAATCGACACGATGACGCGGTTCTCCGAGCCTTTGTATTCGGTGATGAGGTTGCCGTTGGCGTCGTAGATGAAGGAGGTCTGCGCCTGATCGTCAATCGCGGCGAGGTCAAGCGTCGGGGCAGTTTCCATGTACCCCTTCGCAATGCCGACCACCGCGCCGACTGCCGCCAGCCCTGCCACCAGCACCAGCACCGCGAAAATGCGGATGACGTTGACGGCAATCGACAGCACGAAGTTCGGCTTCTTCATCTCCGGCTTGAAAATGGAGTGCTTGTAGACCTTTTCCTCCTCCGGCAGCGCTTCGCTATCATCCGCCGAAGCGTTCCAGAAGTCCTCGTGCGCGAACATGTCCGCCTGCCCCGCAACTTCCACGGGGTCGTCGTCGTCCGCCCAGTTCGGGTCGTACTCGTCAGGATCATCGCCCTGCGGGTTGTCCTGATAGCCGTCCTGATAGGAAAAATCGTCGTTTTCCGGCACAAAGTCCGGGAAATTGCTGCGTTTCTTCACTGCTTCAGCCCCTTTGCGCCGTAAGCGGCATAATGCGCGCCCCGGCGGAATATGAAGGAATGTGCTATTTCCGGATTCACCCGCGCTATCGTGGCGCATTTTCATCCGAAAATAGCATAATCCGCAGAGCAAACAAAATTGCATCCTATATTATAGCACATATTCGCGCATCCTGCAACGGCAGGTCAACGAAAGGAGGATGCACCATGCCCCAGACAAACAACGAATCAGAAGCGAAAATTCCTGCAAAGCGCCGAAAATCTCCCCGGCGGCGGTGGAAACGCGCGCTGCTGCTGCTTGTGCTGATGACGCTGCTGATTCTCCGCGTCGAGCGCAACGTGACCGACGTCGTGCTGACGCTCTCGCAGGCGACGGCGCGGTCGCTGGCGATTCAGGCGCTCAATGAGGCTGCCTCTGAGATGCTCGGACTCGGTGTGCATTACGCCGACCTGATGACCGTCGAGAAGGACGATCAAGGGCAAGTGCGCCTGATTCAGGCGAATACGCCGGAGATGAACCGTCTGGCGGCGCAGGCGTCCCTGCTTGCGCAGGAGAGATTGACTGCCATGGGGCAGAAAACCGTCGTCGTGCCGCTGGGCAGTGCCATCGGGCTGACGCTGCTGGCGGGCGCGGGGCCGGGCATCGCCGTGCAGATTCTGCCCGTCGGCTCGGTGCAGGCGGCGTTCAGCACCGATTTCACCACCGCCGGCATCAACCAGACCCGCCACCGCATTTCCCTCGTCCTGACTGCGAACGTGCAAATCGTCATTCCGACCGGCGCGAAAAACGTGCAGGCCAGCACGCAGATGGCGATGGCGGAAAGCATCATCGTCGGGCAAGTGCCGGATTCCTTCGCCGAAGGCGGCAGCGACAACAGCATCATCGACCTTGCGCCGTGAGGGGGAATGGGGTATAATAGAACGGAAATCCCGCTGATTTCAGCAGAAAGAAGCATTACCATGCGCGTTCTCGACATTGACCTCGACTTTTTCCTCGCCGACTGCTGTCCTCTTGCCGAATTAGGACACCGCCCGTCCCTCCCCGGACATGAGCCGTGGGAAGCATCCGCCGTCCGCGCGTTCCTGGAAAACCAGTGCGGTCTGTCCCGCACCGCCCCCAAGCCGGGGCGCATTTTCGAGACGCATGACCAAGCCCTCACGTTCTGGGAGGAGCAAATCGCCGCCGGACGCCTGACCGCCCCCTTCGATGTCACCCACGTCGATGCCCACAGCGACCTCGGCATCGGCTATCCCGGCCCGAACTTCGTGCTGTTCAACGTCCTGTCCATGCCCGTCCAAAAGCGGCTGGATTACACCGCGTTCTATGCCCAGAAGAAGCTCGATGAGGCGAATTACCTGCTTTTCGCGCTGGCGATGCGGCGGATTTCGGCGCTGGAGAACGTGCGCAATCCGCGTTCGCGGGCGGACATTCCGCAAGTGCTGCTTGACGCGGACGGCAACATCCATCTCAATTCGCTGACCGCGCAGATGTTCGCCGCGAAAAACGGCGCAGAGCCGACCGTGCCCTTCCGCGTGTACGACGACTACCGCGATTTCCGCGCGGCGGGGGCGTATGACTTCGTGACGCTCGCGATTTCGCCGCGGTACGCGCCGAAGGAGGCGGATGGGCTGGTGGAGGTGGTGGGGGAATATATTCGTCACATCTAATATGCTACAAAAAAATGGCAGCATGACTTGACAAAACAAAAAACACATGCTATATTACAAATGAAGATACTGGCATGAAAAACGAACGATACAGAAAGGCGTGAATCCCATGGGGCAGACAGCGCGGCAATCGTAATCCCACTGTGACAGATAAAGGAGAAGCCAATGAAAAAGTTTCTGTCGCTGATGCTCTGCGCCGCTCTGACCCTGTGCGCTTTTGCCGCCCACGCGGAAAATGCAGAACTGAACATTGCCACCAATCAGTATTATGCCTTGATGGAACGCATGGAGCAGTTTGAACAGGAAAGCGGCATCAGCATCACCTGCGAAAAGTCCGTAGACATCATGGACACGATTTCGACCGCCTACGTTATCAAGAATCCCGACATTGATTTGTTTGTTTTCACTGCTTACGACGGCTTATATACCCTCAAAAACATGAAATACTACGCGCCGCTAACCGGCAGCGCGATTTTGCAGGACGCTTTCCAGCATGTCTATCCCGCTCTGCGCCCCGTCTGCACGGATGACGATACGCTGATGGGCTGGATAATAGATGCTTCCCCGATGGGCATGATGGTCTTGACGGAATATCTGGACGAATGGGGAATGAAGTCGCCCGAAACCTTCGACGAACTGCTGGATGTGTGCAACGAAATTCTGGAAGAAGGGCTTCTGCCGGAAGAGACAGGGCTTCTGATGCAGGAATACACCCAGTCGGGCATGATGGACTTGTTCATGAAGTATTACATCATGACCTCCCTGCAGGAGGGACGCAGGCTGGACTTTACGGACGAAACGTTTCTGCATTACGTCCAGCGCATCAAGGACGAACTGCCCGCGGAAGAAGAGCCGCGCATGGCATTTGAAAATATTTTCATGATTCCGGGTGCTTCGTCCGCCCCGTCGCAGATGATTCAATTCGTGCCGCGCATTTTCCCGGAGCAGAACAGCGCGGTTGAAACGTATGTGACCATTGCTGTGGTGAACCCCTACGGCAAGAATCAGGAAGCCGCGATTCAGTTTTTGGAATACTGCGCGACACATCTGACAGATGGAAGTTACTTTATCTATGACAACCTGACCGAGCCGATTGAAAATCCGTCGATGGTGGCGCAGCTGGATGAACTTGCGGAAAAAATCGCACTGCTGGAACAGAAAGCAGATAAAGAGCGCGCGGACGAGGACACCCTGCGCGACTTGCAGGATCAGTACGCAAACATGGAGCAGTGGCGTTATTTCTCTTCGACGGAGGATATTGCCTACTATCAGGAGATGGCAAAATCGCTGTATGTGTCAGAGGGTTCGCCGCTGACGTATGATGACGCGCTTCAGGTGTTGGTGCAGCGCTATCTGAACGGCGCGTTTGATGCGGCGACGTTCGCGAAGGAATGCCAGAATCATGTGGAAATGATTTACGCGGAAATCGGCGAATAAAATCAGCAGAATCAAACCAATAGAAAAACCTCGCGGCATCACCTGTCGCGAGGTTTTTATGTGCAAATCAAATCCCCGTTGCGGATTTCGCGGACGTGGCGATATTCTCCGCGTGGTCGCCAATACGTTCGAGGTTCGTCAGCATGTCCAGATAAATCATGCCGTTCTTCGCGGAACACTTGTGGTTCTTCAAGCGATCCATGTGGTGGCTGCGGAGGGCTTCGGTCGTCGTGTCGATTTCGTCCTCTACGCCCTCCACTTCGCCCAGCAGCGTGTCGTCCGTCACCTGCGCCTTGAACATGTCCAGCGAGCGCTGCACCTGCGCGCGCACAAGGTTCGACAGGCTTTCCAGCTCCTGTACCGCCTTGGGCGAGAATTTCACCTCATCCTGATTCTTCAGCTGCGCGGATTCGAGGATGTTCTGGCTGTGGTCGCCAATGCGCTCCATGTCGTTGACGACGTGGAAGAGCGAGCCGACCAGCTTCGTGTCCTTCTCGGACAGGTCAAGCCCCTTCACTTCCACCAGCGAATCGGTGATTTCGCGGTTCAGGTAGTCCAGCACGTCTTCGTTCCGCGCCAGCTCTTCGGACTTCTTTGCGTCCCACTCGTTGAAGCACTCCATCGCGCGCTGGAAGTTGCCCATCGCAATGCCGCCCATGCGCTGCACTTCGTTGAACAGCTGCGCCACGGCAATCGGCGGCGTTTTGAGCATACGCGCGTCAAAGTAGAGCAGCTTCATTTCCTCGGCGGTCGAGCCGTCGCCCTTGATCAGCAGGCACGCCAGCTTCTCCAGCCAGCTTGCGGCGGGCAGCAGCAGCGCCGTCGTCGTGACGTTGAAGAGAATGTGGACAATGGCGATTTGCAGCTTGAGGTTGCCGGGGGAGAGCATCTCGACCCAGCTTGCCAGCGGCAGACAGCAGGCGATGATGACGAAAATCACCGTGCCGATGACGTTGAAGAGCAGGTGCACCGTCGCCGCGCGCTTGGCGGTGGAGTTTGTGCCCGCGCACGCCAGCAGCGCCGTAACGCAAGTGCCGATATTCTGCCCGAAGAGGATGAAGATGGCGCTGTCCAGCCCAATCAGCCCCTGCGCGACCAGCGTTTGCAGGATGCCGATGCTGGCGGCGGAGGATTGCAGGACGGCGGTGATGCCCGCGCCAATCAGCACGCCCAGAATCGGGTTGTTGATGGACGCCATCGCCTTCTGGAAGCCCTCCCACGTCCGCAGCGGCTCCATCGCGCCGGACATGGTGTTCATGCCGATGAACAGGATGCCCAAGCCCATCGTGATGGTGCCGAACTGCTTGGCGGTTCTGTACTTGTCGGGAAGATTCGAGAGAATCAGCCCCAGAAACGTGAAGATGGCGGCGAAATCAATCTGCACAGACAGCAGCAGCGACGTGACCGTTGTGCCGATGTTTGCGCCCATAATCACGCCGACCGCCTGCGTCAGGGACATCAGCCCCGCGTTGACGAAACCGACGACCATGACCGTCGTCGCGGAGGAGGACTGCACCACCGCCGTGATGGTGATGCCCGCGAGCATGGCGAGGAAGCGGTTGCCCGTGACCATGCCCAGCAGCTTTTTCAGCCGTGTACCCGCCGCTTTTTCCAGCGCTTCGCCCATCAGCTGCATTCCGAACAGGAACAGCCCCAGTCCGCCGAACAGGGATAAGACATTCATAATCGTCATGGTGGTTCGTTTCCTCCGAGCGTGCCGCAATGCAGCAGAATTCCGCCTGTGCGGGGAAAAATCGCATACATACCTACTTTACCACACTTTGCGCTTGTTTTCAACTGAATTTTACATATTCATAGAGATTTTAGGCGGCGTTCAGCGGTGGAAAACAAAAAGCCGCCCCGAAAGGCGGCGAATGTCAAATTCGCAGCGGATGCCGCTTGGCAAATCAACATCTTGCGCGGAATGATCCCTGCGCCTGACGCACCATATGGTAAAACGTCCCTTCTCCGCTGTGCGTCACCCGCTTCACCGGCTCGCCCACCACCCGGAATCCCGCCTTCTCGTAGCAGCGAACGGCGCGCGTGTTCCACGTCCGCACTTCCAAGTACATCGGCTTGCCCGGATACAGCCGCTGGGATAAATCCCACGCCAGCGCCGTCATCTGCGTGCCGTACCCCTGTCCGCAGTGGTCGGGATGCGCCCCGATGCCGAAAAACACCTCGCTGCCCTCATCGGACAGGTTCACGAAGCCCACCAGCGTTTCGCCATCGTAAAAGGAATAGAAATTGTTTGCCGGATTCGCAAAACCGTATCCGTGCTTCTTCTGCTCGGCATACGGCGGATTGTTGTACATCGCGTATTCGCCGGGGTACTGCCACGCGCAGATGGCTTCCTTCTCGGCTTCGGTGGTCGGATGATACGTCAGCATGGGCGTTTTCCTCCTTGGGGATATTTCTGATTATGCAAAAAACCGGAGGCAGCCTGCGCCGCCCCCGGTCAAATCCTCGATTATTGCAGCACAATGCCTTCCGCTTCCAGCTCCGAGCGGGTGCAGAGCCGCAGCGTCACATAGTTCTGCTGGCAGATGATGTAGCCGCCGCCTTCACGCGTGTCCTTGTTCTCCAGCGTCACGATGCCCTGCGCGATGCAGTCGTGGTCGGCGCAGCTGGCGTCGGTCATCTCGATGCTCGTCTCCGTGACGTGGATGATGTTCACGCACACGCCGTGGATCAGCCGGTAGTACCCGTCCTCCAGCAGCGGAATCGGCTCGTACGTCTTTGTGCCGACCGTCACAAGCAGGAACGCGACGGCTTCCGACGGGTCGCGAACCGCGCTTGCCATCGGGGAGGGCGCGATGCCGGGGTCAGTGCCGCGCGTCGCCGGGTTCAGCTTCGCGAAGCTCAGCGATTCGTTCGATGCCGCCAGAATTGCCTGCGCGTCGGCGAGGGTTTCCTGCGTCGTCGTCAATTCCGCCTCTGTCGCGGCAAGGGTTGCCTTGGTGGCTTCCAGCTCCGTCGTGGCGGTGGTCAGGCTGTCCTTCGTTGCGGAGAGTTCGGCTTCCTTCGCGGTCAGGGTGTCTTTTGTCGCGGAGAGTTCGGCTTCCTTCGCGGTCAGGGTGTCCTTCGTCGCGGTGAGTTCGGCTTCCTTTGCGGTCAGGGTGTCCTTCGTCGCGGTGAGTTCGGCTTCCTTCGCGGTCAGACTGTCCTTCGTCGCGGTGAGTTCGGCTTCCTTTGCGGTCAGGGTGTCTTTCGTCGTCGTGAGTTCGGCTTCGGTGGCGGTCAGCGCCGTCTTGGTGTCGGACAATTCCGTCGTGGCGGCGGCAAGGGTGTCCTTCGTCGCGGTCAGCTCGTTTTCGGTGGCGGACAGGCTGGTTTTTGTGTCGGACAGCTCCGTCTGCGCGGCAGTCAGCGTGTTCTGCGTCACCGCCAGTTCGGCTTCTGTCGCGGCGAGCGCTTCCTTCGTGTTCTCCAGTTCATATTCCTTCGCCGGCAGGGATGCTTTCAGCGTGTCCAGTTCGTTCTGCGTGGTGGACAGCGTGTCCTTCACTGCCGCCAGTTTGGTCTGGGTGATCATCAGCGTGTCCTTCGTGGATGCCAGCGTGGTGTCGCGGCTGTTCAGAGCAGTCTGCGTTTCTGCGAGGGTGGCTTCGGTGGACGCGAGGGTGTCCTTTGTGGCGGACAGTTCGGTTTCGCGGTCAGCAAGCGTGCCCTGCGTTTCGGCGAGGGTGGCTTCGGTGGATGCGAGGGTGTCCTTTGCCGCGGACAGGCTGTTTTCGGTGTCCGCTAAGGAGGATTGGGTGGAGGACAGCGCGCTCTGCGTGTCCGTCAGCTGATTCCGGGTGTCCGTCAGCGAATTGTGGCTGACGATGAGACCGGCACCAAGTGCGATGGAGGAAACTGCCAGCACGATGGCGGCAATCATCCAGATGATGGTCTTTTTCCGGGCGGCAATGGGACTCATAGCAATCCTCCTAACAAACGACGAAAATGGGCAGAAACCTTCCGTTTTTTCCAGTTTACCACCATCGGGGGAAGTTGTCAATCTCGAATTTCGCGGAAGCACAAAAAACGCCCCTCCGCCGACAAAAGCAGAGGGGGCAGGGGAAGGCGGATTAGGGCACCACCGCACAATTCGGCGGCGCGTCTGACGATGTCTTTTCCGCCATCTGCGGCATGCAAATTTCTCGATTTACATCCAGTAAA
>OHAJ01002479.1_pt1 | contig 12489 bp, 10 predicted proteins | sample 1577101 | NCBI WGS metagenome assembly OHAJ01 (sample SAMEA3541531, study PRJEB24748) | human gut metagenome | biome: human gut; feature: human-associated habitat; material: faeces | place: China | collected 2012
GCAGGCATCCACCAGTTCTTTATGAATCGGATACTGTCTTTCTATCACACGCTTTTTATCCTTGCTCAGGCTGAAGCCCGTAACAATATTTCCATAATTCAGCTCTTTCCATGCTTTATAGAGCCTTATCATACCAGTCATCTCTACAAGCAGTCCATGCATCTGGTTATCATAGACAAAAACCTGGTCAAACTGCTCTTCATCCAGTTTTTTCATTTTTTCTAGCACTTCTTCCATCCGGCAAATGGTATCCTCCGGAACGTTTCCGCCCATCAGCTTCACTGCCATGGTTTCGTAATTCGCCCGCATAAGGTAAATTTCAAATGATTCTTCCAGTGTAATTTCTTTTACAGAACATCCTGCATTTCTTACATATTCTATAAGCCCTTCATTTTCCAGCTGTCTAAGTGCCTCACGAATCGGAGCCCTGCTTGTCTTAAATTCCTTTGCCAGATCCTGTTCCACAATCTTCTGTCCCGGCTCCAGCTCCTGGTAAATAATCCTCTTCCGGATAATATCTGCAATATTTTCTCTTAGTGTTCGATATATTAATTCTGCCATTCCTTTTACCCAACCTTGTTACTCATTCTCTGCCATTTCGGTGATCTGACACCATAATTATTATAACAGGACAGTTTCTTTCCTGTCTATAAAAAAATTAGAATGCACTCTGAATTTTATTTTTCTATCGTTCCTCGAAATACGCCTTCTTCAAGATTCGGAAAAACTTGCAGAGAGTTCTTCCGGAACTCCCTGCAAATACTTCTTTATGCAATTTCAAACACACCATCGCCTGCTGCCTTGATATGACAGCTGTAAAATTCTTTGGATGCCTCGATCAGATAACCGGTATCCTTTACACCGGAAGTCTCATAAGCCGAATGCATTGCGAGCTGCGGACACAATCTCCGCCAAACGGTTGGATGCAACGATATTATGCCACTCTGTTCTTTCGGGAATCTGGGTTCCATTAGCCAACGTATATCCACGATCCGTTGTAGCCAACGGGAAAGTTGCTACTGCCGAACCTGTATCGAAGTATTTTACCCGAGGATCTTGTCCTACGTTTCCTATCAATATCACTCTATTTACTGACATATCTGTATCAAGTTTATGATTCTTAAAATTAAATCTGCTGCCAAAATTAAACAGAATAACAATAGGATGCAAGATTTTAAGTATAAAATCAAGTATTAAGTTTTAAGTATTAAGTATTAGGCTGCGCCATAAACTGCATGGGTAATACTCAATACTTATTACTTAATACTTATTCTAATGCTTATTCTAATGCTTGTAGCAAGTCTTGTACTAATTTAGAAACAGCGTATTGCTCCAGTTCGTCCACCCTTATTTTCAGGAAATCACTGAAAGAAGTCAAATTTTCAGACAAGGTCACTTCATATAGATTAGCATAGATAACCCGGTGAGACAATACATGCTTCACCTCCCTGCAAACCGAACGTACCACCGGTACTTCCCCCGGCGCAAAGAGTGCACGAAATTCCGGTAAAGTCAAAAAATCTTCTTCCGAAAGAGCCGTCGGAGTTTCTATCAAGGGCAGTTCGAACAGATTTTTCCAAATATCATTGCCCGTCCGTTTATTTATAAAGGTATACGCGCCCGCACGTACATAAATATAATTAAAGTAACGGTTCGTTGTCTTTGTTTTGTGTTGCTTCACCGGAAGTTTTGCCACCAAGCCTTTCGAAAGTGCCGAGCAACTGCCCACCAACGGACAGAACAAACAATCAGGCGACTGCGGAGTGCACTGAATCGCCCCGAAATCCATTATTCCCTGATTGTAAACAGCCGGATGCTTCTTATCCAGCATCTCATCCGCCAATGCTGCAAAGAGCTTTTTTCCTTCTGTCGAATCAATCGGAGTATCGATGCCGAAATAACGGGAAAGCACCCGGTACACATTACCGTCCACTACCGCATAAGGCATACCGTAAGCAAACGAACAGATCGCTGCCGCTGTATACTCCCCCACTCCTTTCAGAGCCAGCACTTCCGGATACGTTTCCGGGAAAACCCCATTCATGCTTTTGGCGGCGGCATGAAGATTGCGGGCACGTGAGTAATATCCCAGTCCTTGCCAGTATTTCATCACTTCATCCTCCTCCGCAGCGGCTAAAGTCCGCACATCGGGAAAACGTTTGATAAAACGAAGAAAATAATCATACCCCTGCGCCACCCGCGTCTGTTGAAGAATGATCTCCGAAATCCAGATCAGATACGGATCGGCAGACTCCCTCCAGGGCAGTTCACGTTTATTCTCTTTATACCACTCTACAATCGTTTTAGTAAACTCGTTCATATCCTCGTTCCTAGTGTATTATCTAACATTTATCTTGCCTATCCTATCCAAAAGGCACACAAAAGTAACTCTTTTGGTTCTAAGAAAACCCTATGCCACTATTTTTTTAGAAAAATGTGCAGAATATATTTTTTTAGGAGCTTAAAAAGCTATATATTTGCAGTCCAAAAAATTAGCAATAACATAGTAATAATATTTTTTTTAAGGAAAAATGACTAAAGCAGATATTGTAAACGAGATTACAAAGAAAACTGGAATTGATAAGCAGACAGTTCTTACAACAGTTGAGGCATTTATGGATGCAGTAAAGGATTCATTGTCTAACGATGAGAACGTATACTTGCGTGGGTTTGGTAGTTTCGTAGTAAAGAAAAGAGCACAAAAGACTGCTCGTAACATTTCTAAAAATACTACGATCATTATTCCGGAGCACAACATTCCGGCTTTCAAACCGGCTAAGACATTTACAATTTCAGTAAAGAAATAATAAACAAGAGTATTAACCCATAAAATGTGAAGCTATGCCAAGCGGAAAAAAGAAAAAAAGACATAAAATGTCTACGCACAAGCGTAAAAAAAGACTAAGAAAGAACAGACATAAAAGCAAAAAATAATTTTTAAGTCTGGATCACACAGAAATAAAGAACAAACTTGCGAAGCTAATGTCTTTCAAGTTTGTTCTTTGTTTAAGTAGCTAACCCAAAATGAACAATTTGTCAAAAAAGTTGTTCATATAAATGAGATTCAATCAATAATAAGGAAACAAAACAGTGACAAGTGAACTAGTAGTTGACGTACAGCCCAAAGAGGTCTCCATCGCCCTTCTCGAAGATAAGAGCCTGGTGGAACTTCAAAGCGAAGGAAGAAATATTTCTTTCTCTGTGGGCAATATGTATTTGGGACGTATCAAGAAATTGATGCCCGGACTGAATGCATGCTTTGTAGACGTTGGTTACGAGAAAGACGCTTTCCTTCATTATCTGGACTTGGGTCCTCAATTTAACTCACTCGAAAAGTTTGTAAAGCAGACTTTAAGCGACAAAAAGAAGCTGACCTCCATCAGCAAAGCAACCCTGCTTCCCGATCTTGACAAGGATGGAACAGTATCCAACACCCTCAAGGTAGGACAAGAAGTAGTGGTGCAAATCGTTAAGGAACCGATCTCCACTAAGGGACCGCGACTGACGTCCGAAATTTCGTTTGCCGGACGCTATCTCGTACTGATCCCTTTTAATGACAAGGTTTCTGTTTCACAAAAAATTAAATCGAGCGAAGAACGCGCCCGCCTGAAACAATTGCTGATGAGCATCAAGCCGAAAAACTTCGGTGTCATCGTCCGCACGGTAGCCGAAGGCAAACGCGTAGCCGAACTCGACGGAGAGCTTAAAGTCCTGGTTAAGCATTGGGAAGATGCGATGGTAAAAGTACAAAAAGCCACCAAGTATCCGACGTTGATTTATGAAGAAACCAGCCGCGCCGTAGGTTTGTTGCGCGACCTCTTCAACCCTTCTTTTGAGAATATTCACGTCAACGACGAGGCTGTGTACAATGAAATTAAAGACTATGTATCACTGATTGCGCCCGACCGGGCTAATATCGTGAAACTGTACAAAGGTCAACTTCCCATTTACGACAATTTCGGTATCACCAAGCAGATTAAATCATCGTTTGGTAAAACAGTCTCTTACAAGAGTGGTGCCTATCTGATTATTGAGCACACTGAGGCGCTTCACGTAGTAGACGTGAACAGCGGTAACCGCACCAAGAATGCCAACGGGCAGGAAGGTAACGCACTCGAAGTAAACCTGGGAGCCGCCGACGAGCTGGCCCGCCAATTGCGATTAAGAGATATGGGTGGTATCATTGTCGTGGACTTCATCGATATGAATGAAGCCGAAAACCGTCAGAAGCTTTATGAACGAATGTGTGCCAATATGCAGAAAGACAGGGCACGGCATAATATTCTGCCGCTTAGCAAATTCGGGCTAATGCAGATTACACGCCAACGTGTGCGTCCGGCAATGGACGTCAACACGACCGAAACCTGCCCCACTTGCTTCGGCAAAGGCACTATCAAGTCGTCCATTCTTTTTACGGACACTTTGGAGAGTAAAATTGATTACCTGGTCAATAAACTGAAGGTTAAGAAATTCTCGTTACACGTCCATCCGTATGTTGCCGCTTATATCAATCAGGGACTCGTTTCCCTGAAACGGAAGTGGCAAATGAAATACGGATTCGGTATCAAGATTATTCCAAGTCAAAAACTCGCATTTCTGCAATATGTGTTCTATGATACACATGGAGAGGAAATCGATATGAAGGAAGAAATCGAAATCAAATAAACAGAAAAGGCGGCCCGGTCAAAACGAGCCGCCTTTTTGTTTTATCTATTTTTCTTCAACTATCCATTTTTCAATATTACGGGTTTCCGCACTGAAATTTACTCCTATTTTAAAGAGTTTCCGTTCATCCATCTCGAAAGGAAGAGCGTAATGCTTGTCATTTATCTGCTGCAATGCTTCTTCTGCCGTACCGTTCAGTTTAAATTCCATGATATAGATGAATTTGTCTGTCTGCAAGACAAGGTCGATGCGTCCTTCGCTTGTATGATATTCCACTTTGGCATAGAAGCCGACCAGTTTAAAAACGATGAAAAGCACGTTCTCGTAATGCAATTCCTGATCGCGAATCACTTCGTAGGTGGTATCTGCAAAGAAGCTTTGCAAGCGACGGAAGAAAGAACTGTAATCGCCGGAACGTACTTCACGAACAAATTTCTGAATTTCAAACGGAGATTCTACCTTATTTACATTCGCATAATAAGGAAGCAGGAAACGGACAAATCCTTCTTCTACTTCACGATTCGGGAAACCTAACCGATACATTCCAAATTCTTCATCATACCCTTTAATGGTGAGGTAGCCACTCTGATAAATCACCGGAATGGGATTAGTAGATTCAGAGTCTATGCTATTCAATACTTGGGCGTCGGTTTCTTCATGCGTCATCCGCTCCAAGTCATAATGATGTTTTTGCAGCAATTTCACCAGATAGGTCGGTGTGCCCGTTTCAAACCAATAGCTGCCGAAATCCTTACGTTTGAAAGCATTAAGCAAACTGAACGGATTGTACATACCAATAGAATTGTGCGTAAAATGGTAACCGTCATAGCACTCTCTCAACTCTTCACAAAGTTTATCATACGTTATTCCGCGCGCAGCAGCAAATTCATGAAGCTCTGTTTCCAAATTGTTGTGGATTTCACGCTCGCTAATGCCACAGATTTCGACATACTCATTCCACATGGATATATCATCCAAGTTGTTCAAGTCACTAAACACACTGACTTTGCCAAACTTTGTCACACCGGTAAGGAATGCAAACTTGATGCAACCGTCCATTGTTTTAAGCGCTCCATAAAAAGGCTTTAATGTATTCCGAAATTGCTTTTGCAATTCTTCATTACCGATGGCTTGCAACATGGGTTTGTCATATTCATCGACAAGAATAACCACACGTTGCCCCGCCAACTTACAAGCGCGCTCTATGATACCGGCAAAACGCAAGGAAAACGAACGTTCGGACGGCTCGGCACCATATAGTTTTTCCCATGCTGTCAGCGATTTATCAAGTATATTATCCAGACTTTCGGATGTATCATATTTCTCGATATTAAGGTCCAGATGCAGTATAGGATATTTGATCCAGTCCTTTTCCAGTTTTTCCACAGCCAGCCCTTCAAACAGTTCTTTCTTTCCTTGAAAATAGGCCTCTAAGGTGGAGACGAGCAGACTCTTTCCGAAACGGCGCGGACGACTCAAGAAGTAATAACTTCCGGTCTTGACCATTTGATACATCAATGCCGTCTTATCAATATAGAAATAACCGTCATTACGAATCTTTTCGAAATTCTGAATGCCGATAGGATAAATTTTATTGCTCATAATCTCTGCTTTTATAAATTAACGCCAGTCACCTGTCTTGCAAAGATATATATTTTTAATAGAACTCCTTCTCACGCAAGGTTAAAAGATTCTTTTCCTCAAGCCACTATTACCTCTAATTTTCCCTACAATAAAGTTTGAAAAATAAAAAAACATCTGCCACCTGCAACAAAATCGAAATAACAAACTGACTGATAAACAATTATAGCGTTGCAGATACCGTTGCAGATACGTTGCAGATAAAAACATCTGCAACACAGCGGTAAGAAGAAATGTTGCACACCAAGCATCAAAGTTTATTTTCCTATCATTGAAGCGCTCGTTTCCTGCGTCAGAACTCCGGTTCCCAGGCGGGAAACTACAGTTTCCGCGCATGGAAACGAGAGTTTCCAGCCAGAGATACTAGCGTTTCCCGCTAGAGACACTGGAGTTTCCATATAGAGAAACGACAGCGAAACCGTAGCTAAAGATTTTCAGAGAAGGAGATATACAAGACTAACCCCAGTTATAATCCTCCACGTAACCGTCGAAATACTCATCCAGACTAACGCCAAGCTCCTTGGCTACGGCAATAATCCGCCGTTGTTCGACCGGACTAAGGTTCATGTCTCCCCTACGTTTCAAATAATAGTTCTTTCTACCCATATATTCAATCATACGATAGCGAAAGGTATCTGCCACACGAACCGTAAGAGCACTAATCGTACGCATAAAGCCGCGTGCATAACGCACTTTCTCATTGGAACGGTAATAATCACAAGCACTTTTCATCGCTTTCAGCCGGTTGGGATTCATTATTGACAGGAAAACCCGCTCCGCCGGAGCATACTCTAAGGCGATATGCCGCAGACAAGTCGTGGCACGCGGACATTCTTCGGCTGCACACAAGCCGAAAGTATAAGGAACGATGGAATAATCGAATGGTTCTTTCATTGCTGTTTATCGGTTTTTATTGTTATTAAATTCTACAAATGTACGGATAAAAAGGATAAACAGATAAAATATCCATGTTTATTTGCAAGAGCGGGCAAATATGACTAACTTAGCAGAATATTATTAACAAAACAAAAGATGAAAATCACTCAATTAAGAGACAAGGACAAAACTACTGCGCTGACTACAATGGATATGGAAACGTGGATAGGAAAAACACGGACAGAAACAAAGACACAGCCTGTGTCCGCTTTCAGAGAAGTGTTGCGATATTCCCTGCCCGACTCACGCTGCTACGAAGCAGACAAGCTTCCGAAGATTCTTCCGGCTGCGGAATTCCGCAGGGCGGAAGGTGGAAAACAAATGAAAAGTTATAACGGAATAGTAGAACTGACCGTCGGACCGTTGTCAGGCGGCCCGGAGATTGCATTAGTAAAACAATTGGCATGGGAACAGCCGCAGACTCACTGCGTCTTTACCGGTTCAAGCGGACGGACAGTGAAAATATGGGCGAAATTTACCCGCCCTGACAATTCGCTTCCACAGAAAAGAGAAGAAGCGGAGATATTTCACGCGCATGCCTATCGTTTGGCCGTGAAATGCTATCAGCCGCAAATTCCGTTCAGCATTTTACCCAAAGAGCCTAGTCTGGAACAGTATTCACGACTGTCATACGACCCGGAACTTATGTACAGACCGGATTCCGTTCCGTTTTATCTCTCGCAACCGTCAGGGATGCCCGAAGAACTGACTTATCGGGAAGCGGTACGCTCGGAAAAGTCACCGTTGACACGGGCCGTACCGGGATATGACACGGAGCGCGCTGTATTCATGCTTTTCGAAGCGGCTTTGAGAAAGACCCATGAAGAAATCTACGAAGCGGAAGATGAAGGTGCACCCGAAAGAGGGGAAGACTTTCAGGCTATGGTGACACAACTGGCAGTCAACTGCTTCCATTCGGGCATTCCCGAAGAGGAAACGGTGAAACGTACTATTTTCCACTATTACCTGCGCCGTCAAGAGGTGCTCATCCGCCAGTTGGTCAAGAATGTATATGAAGAACAAAAAGGGTTCGGAAAGAAGAGCAGCTTAGGGAAAGAACAGTACCTCTCACTCCAGACAGAGGAGTTTATGAACAGGCGCTACGAATTCCGTTACAACACCCAAGTGGGAGAAGTGGAATACCGCGAACGGAACTCATTCCATTTTTACTTCAATCCTATCAACAAACGGGTGCTGAACAGTATCGCACTAGATGCGCAAGCCGAAGGTATTCCGCTATGGGACAGGGACATAAGCCGGTATATCTACTCCAACCGCATCCCCGTATTCAATCCGTTGGAAGATTTCCTCTACCATCTCCCCGTCTGGGACGGCAAAGACCGTATCCGCGGACTGGCACAAACCGTTCCCTGCGAAAACAAGCATTGGGTAGACTTGTTTCACCGCTGGTTTCTCAACATGGTCATGCACTGGCGCGGGACAGATAAGAAATATGCGAATAATGTTTCGCCCCTGCTGGTAGGCCCGCAAGGTTGCCGTAAATCGACATTCTGCCGCAGCCTCATCCCGCCCGCCATGCGTGCATACTATACGGACAGCATCGATTTCTCACGAAAGACGGATGCCGAATTGTATCTCAATCGTTTTGCGCTCATCAACATTGACGAGTTCGACCAGATCAGCGCCACCCAACAAGGATACCTGAAACATATCCTGCAAAAACCGATTGTAAATATGCGCAAACCTTATGGAAACGCCGTGCTTGAAATGCGCCGTTATGCTTCATTCATCGCAACGAGCAACCAAAAAGACTTACTGACCGACCCTACGGGCAGCCGTCGCTTTATCTGTATCGAAGTAATCGGAACGATAGATACAAACAAGGCGATAGATTATGAACAGCTTTACGCGCAGGCCATGTATGAGCTCGACCACGGCGAACGTTACTGGTTCGACCAGTCCGAAGAGCAGATTATGACCAAAAGCAACCGTGAATTTGAGCAAGTTTCACTCGAAGAACAGTTGTTTTACCGTTATTTCCGTCCGGCCAAAGAGAAAGAGGACGGTGAATGGCTCTCACCGGCGGAGATTTTGGAAGATATAAAGAAAAACAGTGCCATACCGTTGTCAAACAAGCGGGTAAGTGTGTTCGGGCGAGTTCTCCGTAAACATGAAATCCCGTCGAAACGTGTACACAGAGGTACTGTCTACCATGTTGTACGAGTTTTATAAGACCAACAGATGCGTTGCAGATACTACATCTGCAACGTATCTGCAGCAGGTATCTGCAACGATGTAATACGTTTATTTTCAATAAGATAATTCAATTTCGTTGCAGGTGGCAGATAAAACAGCACTTTACAAACTTATGTGTAGGTAAAGCTATCTTTCTGTTAAATTCTCAATGAGCCATAAACAAAAATCTCCCCTGCCTGTTACATAGGCAACTTAAACATAGTAACCTAAACATAAAAATTATGGCTAGAGAAAGTGTAAAAATTCTACAAGGGAAACTAGATGTAGAAAGTTTGATCGCACAGTTGAACGCAGCATTAGCTGAAGAATGGTTGGCATACTATCAATATTGGGTAGGTGCATTAGTAGTGGAAGGTGCCATGCGCGCCGATGTACAGGGTGAATTTGAGGAACATGCCGAAGAAGAGCGCAGACATGCGCAACTGCTCGCTGACCGTATCATCGAGTTGGAAGGAGTTCCGGTGCTTGACCCGAAGCAATGGTTCGAGTTGGCAAGATGCAAATATGATGCTCCGCAGGGGTTCGACTCTGTCAGTTTGCTGAAAGATAATGTAGCCTCCGAACGCTGCGCAATCCTTCGTTATCAGGAAATTGCAGATTTTACCAATGGGAAAGATTTCACTACCTGCGACATCGCCAAACATATTCTTGCCGAAGAGGAAGAACATGAACAGGATTTACAAGATTATCTGACGGACATCGCCAGAATGAAGAAATCATTCCTCGACAAGTAAATTCTAATATAATAGTGATTAGGTAAAAGAGGGTGTATCCTGCAGGGGATATTCCCTCTTTTATCTATTATAGTACGATAAAAACAAAACTATTTTAGAGTAAATCAAGAAGAAATCTTTCTTTTTTCGTATTTTTGTCCCAATATGCACGTTTAATCCAAGTAGATAACGAACATTAGCAAAAAAAAGAATGAAAGTAATTGATTTAATACATAGCAACAAGAAAACTGCTTTTTCTTTCGAAATACTTCCACCGCTGAAAGGAACGGGAATAGAAAAGTTATATCAGACAATCGATACGCTTCGGGAATTTGACCCGAAATATATCAATATCACTACCCACCGCAGCGAATATGTGTATAAAGACCTCGGTAACGGATTGTTTCAGAGAAACCGCTTGAGAAGGCGTCCGGGAACGGTTGCCGTGGCTGCCGCCATTCAGAACAAATACAATATTACGGTAGTCCCGCATATTTTGTGCAGCGGATTCACCCGCGAAGAAACCGAGTATGTGTTGCTCGACCTGCAATTTCTGAATATCACGGAATTACTGGTGTTGCGTGGTGACAAAGCGAAACATGAGTCGGTATTTACACCGGAAGGTGACGGATACCATCATGCTATTGAGTTGCAGGAGCAAATCAATAATTTCAATAAAGGTATTTTTGTGGACGGTTCGGAGATGAAAGTCAGCAGTACACCGTTTTCTTACGGGGTGGCTTGTTATCCGGAGAAGCACGAAGAAGCGCCTAATATCGAGACTGACCTTTACTGGCTGAAGAAAAAAGTGGAGAACGGGGCGGAATATGCCGTGACGCAGTTGTTCTACGATAACAGGAAATATTTTGAATTTGTGGAGCAGGCGAAGGCGGCAGGTATCAATATACCTATCATTCCGGGAATCAAACCGTTCAAGAAGCTGTCTCAATTGAGCATGATTCCAAAGACTTTCAAAGTGGACTTGCCGGAAGACTTAGTGAAAGAGGCTTTGAAATGCAAAAATGACGCGGAAGCCGAGCAAGTAGGTATCGAATGGTGTGTAGCCCAGTGCAAGGAGTTGATGGCTCACGGAGTGCCGAGTATTCATTTCTACTCTATCGGAGCAGTAGACAGTATCAAAGAAGTAGCCAAAATCATTTATTGATATGTTTTTTAGAGACGTAATCGGACAAGAAGAAATCAAGCGACGGCTCATTCAGGAAGTGAGAGAGGGACGGATTCCGCACGCCCAGCTCATCTGCGGCCCGGAAGGAGTCGGAAAAATGCCGTTAGCTATTGCTTACGCACGTTATATCAGCTGCACCAACCGGGGCGAGACTGATGCTTGCGGCGTCTGTCCGTCCTGCGTAAAATTCAATAAGCTGGTACATCCGGACGTACATTTTGTTTTCCCTATCGTCAAAAGTGCGAAGGGGAAAAAGGAGGTATGCGATGATTATATCGCCGACTGGCGGCCGTTTGTTATCAACAATCCCTATTTCAATCTCAATCACTGGCTGAACGAAATGGACGCCGAAAACTCGCAAGCATTGATTTATGCCAAAGAGAGTGACGAGATATTGAAGAAGCTCAGTTTGAAATCCAGTGAAGGCGGATTTAAGATTACGATTGTATGGCTACCGGAAAAAATGCACCCGGTATGTGCCAATAAATTGCTGAAATTACTGGAAGAACCACCCGAGAAGACGGTTTTCCTGCTTGTATCGGAAGCGCCGGATATGATTCTGCCGACTATTCTGAGCCGTACACAGCGTATGAATGTTCGGAAGATTGACGAAGCCAGTATCGACCGGATATTACAGTCAAAATATAGCATTCAGCCTGCCGACAGTCTTTCCATTGCCCACCTGGCAAACGGTAATTTTATAAAAGCGCTTGAAACAATTCATCTGAACGAGGAGAACCAACAGTTCTTTGATTTATTCGTCAGCCTGATGCGGTTGTCTTATCAACGGAAAATCAGGGAGATGAAGATGTGGAGCGAGCAAGTGGCAGGTATGGGACGCGAACGGCAGAAGAACTTTCTGGAATATTGCCAGCGCATGATCCGGGAGAACTTTATCTTCAACCTGCATCAACGCGACCTTACTTATATGACTATCAACGAACAGAATTTTGCAATCCGCTTTGCTCCTTTCGTCAACGAACGTAACGTCATGGGTATCATGGACGAGCTAAGCGAAGCACAACTGCATATTGAACAGAATGTAAATGCTAAAATGGTATTTTTCGACTTCTCATTGAAGATGATCGTACTGTTGAAGCAATAATAAATATATAAACTATGGAATATAAA
>OHAJ01002483.1_pt1 | contig 12474 bp, 9 predicted proteins | sample 1577101 | NCBI WGS metagenome assembly OHAJ01 (sample SAMEA3541531, study PRJEB24748) | human gut metagenome | biome: human gut; feature: human-associated habitat; material: faeces | place: China | collected 2012
AAAATACATAACGGTCGTTCAATTCCTGACGGGCATTTTGTACAATTAGTAGTTCGGCCTTAGCTTTTTCAAACAACAGAGTTTGTTCCAGCCATTGGTCGATGATATTGGTCCGGCTGGCACCTTCTTTGGTGTATTTGTGACTTACGTAGGAAGTGGTTAAATCATTCAGTTCCTGTTTAAGTTCGCTCAATCGTTTTTTGTCACCTGTCAGAGATCCGGTATCTTTTTGTTTGGAGTCGCTCATCGCTTCCACCTCCGAGATTTTACTGGTGATATTGGACGCTTCTCTTAATTTGTCCACAAATTCCATATTCTTGAGCACTTGCTTGGCATTGCTGTCCATGTGCTTCTCCAGTTCTTCGAGCATTGACTTGGTACTGTTGTATGCAAAAAGTGCATCTTGTTCCCGCAGCTCGAATTCTTTACTGATGGCCGCGATTTCTTTGGTTTCGTCCAGATAGTTGATGATACGTTTTTCTACGTTGTACTTGGTCAGGTCGTCTTCCTCCGAGTTGAGTTTTTTGCCGATACGTTTCAACTCTTCCTCAAAGTATTTGATGACTTTGTCTGTTTCTCCGTAGCGAATACGGCGGTATTCTTCCACAAATTCGTCCATCAGGATGCTTACCGTGTTGTAGGCTATGCCGGGATCGCCGGAAGTATAACTGATGTCCAGCAAATCACTCGTGAGCCGGCGTTGCACTTTGATGTTTTTCAAAGCGTTGTAGCTATAGAAAGGGTGATTGTAGTAGAACATTTCATAGATGTAGTTACCTTTTTTCGGACGCATATATGCTTCCAGATTGGCAACTGTTTTATCTTCGCTCGATTTGTCGATCAGCTTTAATATTTCCGGTCCATGCGGACTGTTTTTTAAGTGGTTATAGGTGTAATTGTAGCTGGATGGGGTGACTCCGTCGTTGTCATTGTCCGGATTTCCCTGGATAAGTACACGGGCAAATAATCGCAGGAATACTCTTTTCAGCGTGCTCTCGGCTTGCATGATACTTATCAGGTTGTCCATCGAATTTTGTACTGTCGCCCAGTCTGTGCGTTTATCGCTTTCCAGATTATATCCTGAAGCTACTCCCGTATAAAGTGTTGCTTTCACGTCGTATCCACCTTGCATGTGACGCGTATAGTAGAAGACGAGTAACGTGAAGATAGCGGTTCCTACCAGTATTAGCCAACGGTGGCGAAAGAGGGTCCGTATGATAGAAATGATGAAGTTCATATCTTAGTTTTTTTATTTTCTTATGATGGGAGTTCGCGAAATAACCTCGAGTATCATCAAGCTCTTTGTCAATTCAAACTTGCTATTCTCATATGCCTCACGTGCAGTTGACTGCCTTTCTTTATCTACGGCCAAGTCGGAAGAATCTATGGTTCCGTTGGCAAAATTCTTTTCAGAAATTTCATATTGCACATTAGCAAGTACCAAACTTTCACTTCTCATTTTAAGTACTCTTATCTGTGAGGTAGCCATCGCATACATCTCAATAATATTCTTCTTGATTTCGTCGTACTTCACTTCCCGTTCCAATTCTGCACTACGTAATGTGAGCCTTTGCCGGCTGATTTTACCCTTGAGGTCGAATATACAGCCGGATAAAAATGGTAAGTTTGCAACTATATATAGCGGAAAAAGTATAGTCGCGATTTTGAAACAGTTTTATATGATGAAACATACGTTGAAATTTATATTAATCGGGTTGTTTTGTTGTCTATGTAATTTTACAGTGCAAGCGCAAACCCGTAACCGGCAGTATGAGGAATATATTCATAAGTATAAAGATCTCGCTATCGATGAGATGAAACGGTATCGTATTCCTGCCAGCATCACTCTGGCTCAAGGATTATTGGAATCAGGAGCGGGAAAAAGTACACTGGCTCGTAAATCCAATAATCATTTCGGTATAAAATGTGGTGGTGACTGGACTGGTCGTACTGTACGGCATGATGATGATGCCCGTAATGAATGTTTTCGTGCCTATAAGCACCCTCGTGATTCATATGAAGATCATTCTAAATTTTTAAAAGGACGTTCACGTTATGCATCTCTTTTTAAATTAAAAATCACCGATTATAAAGGATGGGCGCATGGGCTGAAGAAAGCGGGATATGCTACTGACCCTCGCTATGCATATCGTTTAATTGATATCATTGAATTATATGAATTACATAAGTATGATACCAAGGATGGTATAAAGTGGATGAAGGAATTCCCAAACCCGCATCAGCCTTATTTGGCTAATGATTTACTCTATATTGTGGTACGTCCGGGGGATACATTTAAAAAACTTTCTAAAGAATTTGATATCAGTCAACGCAAGTTGAGGAAATACAATGATCTTTATAAGGGATATGTATTGAAGCCAGGCGATATTATTTATTTGGATAAAAAGCATCGTCGTGCGGATAAGGAACACATAGTTCATGTTGTCCGTGGGGGAGAATCTATGTATTCCATTTCCCAAAAGTATGGTATTCGTCTGAAAAATTTATATAAGATGAATAAGATGAAACCGGAAGACCCTTCTCCTAAAGTAGGTGATATATTGCGTTTGCGTTAATCATTATTGTACGGTAACTGATGTTTAAAAGCGTACAGGGTGTCCGATATCGGACACCTTGTACGCTTTATTTGTTATTGATTATCAATAAGTTGTTTCCTTGGCACGGATGTTGTTTATTCTTTAGCACAAAAATGATAATAATAAAATTACAATAAGTTATGGACAGAGAAATTCCTAAAGAAGTGCGTGATAAGGAGCGCAAAAAGAAGTTCATTAAATATGGTGCAATAGGTGTGGCGGCAGTGGTATGTATAGCTGTATTGATTTCGTTTATGCGAAGCAGCGTCAATAGGAAAGATTTGGTGTTTTCAGAAGTGGACAATGGAACTATTGAAGTAAGTGTCAGTGCTTCCGGTAAGGTTGTTCCGGCTTTTGAAGAGATTATCAACTCACCTATTAATACTCGTATCGTGGAAGTTTACCGTAAGGGAGGAGACAGTGTGGATGTAGGTACGCCGATTTTGAAACTTGATTTGCAGAGTACGGAAACTGAATACAAGAAATTACTGGATGAAGAACAGATGAAACGTTATCAGTTAGAGCAGTTGAAAGTGAATAATAATACGTATCTGAGTGATTTATCGATGCAAGTGAAAATTTCCGCCATGAAATTGAACCGTATGGAGGTGGAACTTCGTAACGAACGTTATTTGGATAGTTTGGGCTCTGGAACAACGGACAAGGTTCGTCAGGCTGAACTGAACTTTAATACCGGAAAATTGGAATTGGAACAGCTCCGTCAGCAATACGCGAATGAATCGAAAGTAAAAGAGGCTGATTTGAAAGTGAAGGAATTGGAATTCAATATTTTCTCAAAGAGTCTTGCTGAAATGAAACGTACATTGGATGACGCTCAAATTCGTTCACCGCGTAAAGCGATTCTTACCTATATAAATAATCAGGTAGGTGCGCAGGTAGCGGAAGGCAGCCAGGTAGCTATCATTTCTGATTTGAGCCACTTTAAAGTGGAAGGTGAAATAGCCGATACATACGGTGACCGTGTGGCAGCAGGTGGACGTGCCATAGTCAAGATTGGCAATGAGAAACTGGAAGGAACGGTAAGTAGTGTGACACCGTTGAGTAAGAATGGGGTGATTTCCTTTATTGTACAATTGAATGAAGATAATAACAAGCGATTGCGTTCCGGCTTGAAGACGGATGTATATGTAATGAATGCCGTGAAAGAAGGGGTTTTAAGATTGGCGAATGCTTCTTACTATGTCGGTCGCGGTGAGTATGAATTATTTGTTCAGGATAGTAAGGATGAAATAGTAAAGCGTAAGGTTCAATTGGGTGATAGTAATTTTGAATATGTGGAAGTCATATCGGGGTTGAAACCGGGTGACAAGGTGGTTGTCAGCGATATGAGCAGTTACAAAAACAAGAATAAGCTGAAGTTGAAATAAGAAGCAGCTATGACATAAACAACAAGATAAAACTCTCTCTTAATTAATACATTGATTGTTACGGGAAATGAAGTGTTTTTTCATCCTTTTCACTCATTTCCCGAACATAATTTAATTTGTTCTTAGGCTATGTCGTTTTTTTGATCGTTTACCTTTTTATATTATTCATAGTGCTTGTTGACATTTTTTTCCGGCATACAGCATCAGTCGTATTAGTCCGGTAAAAACGGTCACACCGTCTGTTATCGGACAGTATGTAGAATTAAAATTCGTTGAATATTAAATGATTATAGCTTTGGAATGTCTTTTGATTCATGAAAATAGAAAGTGTATAAGATTAACAATTTAAATAAGAAAAAAATATGGCAATGATTAAATTAACCGGTATCAATAAAATCTACCGTACGAATGAGATTGAAACATTAGCGCTGGAAAATGTAAATTTGGATGTGGCTAAAGGGGAGTTTGTCAGCATTATGGGTCCTTCCGGTTGCGGCAAGTCTACCTTGCTGAATATTATGGGGCTGCTGGACGCTCCCAGCAGTGGAAAGATTGAAATAAACGGCACGTCTGTAGAAAGCATGAAGGACAAGGAACTGGCTGCTTTCCGTAACAAGACCTTGGGCTTTGTATTCCAGTCGTTCCACCTGATTAATTCGCTGAATGTGATTGACAATGTGGAGTTGCCTTTGCTCTATAGAAAGATGGCTGCCAAGGAGCGTACCCGTCTGGCAAAAGAAGTGTTGGATCGTGTCGGTTTAAGTCATCGTATGCGGCACATGCCCACACAGCTTTCCGGAGGACAGTGCCAGCGTGTAGCGATAGCCCGTGCTATTGTGGGTAATCCTGAAATTATTCTTGCGGATGAGCCTACCGGTAATCTGGACTCAAAGATGGGTGCAGAGGTCATGGAATTGTTGCATAAATTAAATAAAGAGGATGGACGGACCATTGTGATGGTAACCCATAATGAAGAACAAGCCAAACAGACTTCCAGAACCATTCGTTTCTTTGATGGGCGTCAGGTGCAATAACTACTGATTACTATGAAAAGGAATTTATTAAGAAATAACAGAGATGATTAAACAGTATTTTAAGCAAGCTTTGGCGCAACTTCGCCAGCATCCGCTTATCAGTGTCATCAGCATTGCAGGAACTGCTCTTAGCATTTTCCTTATTATGTTGGTAGTGATGCTACAACAAGTGAAGGTCGCTCCTTTTTCTCCCGAGTCAAACCGGAATCGTTTTCTGCATGTGCATTATATGAGCATAAGTCATAAGGATTGGGGGGACGGAACAAGTAACGGACCGATGAGCGTGCGGACGGCGCGTGAGGTATATAAATCATTGAAAACCCCTGAAGCTGTCACTATTTATTGCAGTATGCCGATATCGACTCCTGTTTCATTACCCGCTATGCCGGCTATTGGAGCGGATGTGCGGGAAACGGATGATACTTTTTTTAAAGTGTTCGATTTTCGTTTTGTGAATGGAAAACCATACGATGAAGCTACTTTCAATGCAGGCACTCCTGTGGCTGTGATTACTGAGAGCATATCGCGGGCTTTGTTTGGTTCCACAGAATCTGCGGGCAAAGAGTTTTTGTTGAATCATGCTCCCTATCGTGTGGTAGGGGTAGTGAAAGATGTATCTACTCTTGCCGATGCTTCTTATGGCCAAGTATGGATTCCCTTTACTTCGACGGATTTGCCTAATGATACGTGGAGTGACCAGCACATGGGGATGATGAGTGTCACTATTTTGGCTCGAAGCCATGATGATTTTGGAGAAATCCGTGCTGAAGCCAAGCGGCGTATGAGTGAGTATAATTCTATTCTTGCCGATCAGGGGTATACGTTGATAGACCGTAACCGGCCATACGATCAGGAAACTCAGTCTATTTCATTTGCAGCTAACTTGGAGCCGGATTTGAAGTCGGCTCGTCGTGAACGTGCTATCATTTTTATCATTCTGTTGTTAGTACCTGCTATAAATCTGAGCAGTATGACGCAAAGCCGGTTGCGCCAACGTGTGGCGGAAATAGGAGTACGCCGTGCTTTTGGGAGCACCCGCATGGAAATGGTTGGACAAATAATCATGGAAAACCTGGTCGTGACTTTGTTGGCTGGTGCCGTAGGTTTGTTTATCAGTATTGTTATGGCTTATTTAGGTACCGATATCCTGTTTGCACAGCCTTATAGTGCGACATTGAATGCCCCTACAGTTGATTCCAGTATTTTATTGCACCCTTCCACTTTCCTTTATGCATTGCTGTTTTGCTTTGTTTTGAATTTGCTGAGTAGCGGCATTCCTGCTTGGAGGGCTTCAAGGACTAGCATTGTCAATGCGCTGGGAGGAAGGATTCAATAAGGTGATAACGAATTAAAAGTAAAGAATCAAGATGAATAAGAAACTATTTACTCAGATAAAAAATGAATGGCGGTCTAATCTTTGGCTTGTCACCGAATTATTGTTGGTAAGTGTCGTTTTATGGTATATTGTGGACTATATGTATGTGCAGACCTCAATTTATAATGAACCACGGGGATTTGATATTTCTCATTGCTATTTGGTGCAAATGGGACGTCTTACGGACAAAAGTCCAGACTTTATTCCCAATCAGACAGACGAGGAAAAGCGGCAGGATATCAAGGAACTTCTAAGTCGTCTTCAGCATAGACCGGATATAGAGGCAGCCGGATTAGGACAAAATTCTTACCCGTATAATGGCAGTAACAGCAGTGCGTCAGTGGTGTATGATACATTACGTTCGCCGGGATGGACTATACGCAGATTGGTGTCTCCCGATTTTGTCCGTGTGTTCCGTTATCGTGGCACCCGTGGGGAGACCCCTGAACAACTGGCTGAGATGCTGAAACATCCGAAGAATTTCTTAGCTTCAGATAATCTTTATAAACGGCGCTATGGATGTGATTTGACTTCATTGGTAGACAAACAATTTTATTTGTTCGGGGATACAACGAATACATATAATTTAGCAGCTTCTTTGCAGGTTGTGCGTTATGAGGATTATTTTGAGGCATGGAACAGTTACTGCATGGTGGCTCCTATGCCGGAAGAATGGTATGATTTGGGCACGGAGCTTTGTGTACGCGTAAAAGAGGATCAAGATCGCGATTTTATAGCCCGTTTGAAAGCGGATAGTGAGAAACTGTATCGCGTGGGCAATGTGTTTATCGCGGATGTGCGTTCTTTTACCGATATCCGTCGTAACTTTCAGCAGTCACATACGAATGCCTGGAACAGTTACCTTTTCGGAATGGGTTTCTTGTTGTTGAATATATTCTTGGGATTGCTAGGTACTTTCTGGTTCCGTACTCAGCAACGACGTGGTGAGATTGCATTGATGAAATCATTGGGTGGAACAGATCATAGTATCTTTGTCCGTCAGTTGGCAGAGGGATTGATATTATTGGCGGTGGCCACAATTCCTGCGATTTTTATTGATTGGAATCTGGCAAATAGTGAATTGAATGCTTGGATGAATGGCACTACTATTGAAGGTGGACGTTTCATAATAACAGTTCTTATTTCCTTTATTTTGATTGCATTGATGATTGTAGTAGGCATTTGGATTCCCGCACGTAAGGCTATGAAAGTTCAGCCGGCGGAAGCATTGCATAATGAGTAATCTCTTTTTTGTTAAAAGGTTTTAGAGCATAGCACAAACATGATAAAACTATATATTAAACAGGCTTTTTACCAACTTCGTGAGAATAGGCTCATCAGCTTGGTTTCTATCATAGGAACGGCATTGGCTATTTGTATGATCATGGTCATTGTCCTGGTGTTGGAAGTACGCATTACGGATTGTGTGCCCGAGGTGAACCGTTCACGTTCTCTTTATATGAAAGCGATGTCTATTCATCAGAAAGGAGATACCAGTGATAATTCATCAAACGGCTGTATGTCACTCACAGTGGCTAAAGAGTGTTTTAAGGCACTTACTGTTCCTGAGGCGGTAACTATAGTGTCTACAGGAGGCAGGATGCGTATTTCTGTACCTGCTGGAAAAATGATGACAGTGGATAACCTTGAAACTGACGATACCTTTTGGAAAGTGTTCTCTTTTGATTTTATTGCCGGAAAGCCGTTTACGGCTGCCGATAGTGAAAGCGGACTTCCTAAGGTTGTACTTAGTGCTTCTGTGGCCCGGAATTTGTTTGGTACGGTAGAAGCGGTAGGACGTACGGTCCAACTCAACTTGGCCGATTATACGGTAGTGGGTGTTGTGAAAGACGTATCCAAACTGGCTGTTTCTTCTTATGCGCAGATTTGGATACCTTTCAATTCAACAGAAATAGCCAGGAAGTGCTGGTATGACAATGCGATGGGAACTTTTCGTGTGGTTATTCTGGCACATTCGGAGAAAGATTTTCCTGCCATCAGAGAAGAGGCGGAACGCCTGCGTCAGAAATTCAATGACGGATTGCAGGATTCCGAAATTTTTTATCGTGGACAACCCGATGATCGTTTCTCTTTTATCTTTCGTCACTGGGGAAGAGAGTTACAGGCGAAGGAAGCTTATTTGCACTACCTGTTGGTGATTGTTATTTTATTGCTGGTACCGGCTATAAATTTGAGTAGCATGACTTTGTCCCGTATGCGGAAGCGCATGTCGGAAATAGGGGTGAGGAAGGCATTTGGTGCTACTGCCAATGTCTTGTTGAGGCAAGTGTTTTATGAAAATTTATTATTGACGCTCATAGCCGGAGCAGTAGGAATGCTTTTCAGTTATGCATGTACTTTTTTATTGAATGATTTCTTATTTTCCAATAGCGAGAACCGTGCCCAAATAGGAGAAACCAGTCTTTCGGCAGATATGTTGTTCAGTCCCTGGATATTCTTGGCCGCATTCATTTTCTGCCTTCTCTTGAATTTGCTGTCAGCGTGCATCCCTGCCTGGAGGGCATCGCGCATGAATATTACGGACGCTTTAAACCAACGTTAGATCATGAACAGGAATTTATTGAAACAGATATGGAACGAGCGCCGCAGCAATGCGTTTCTGTGGATGGAACTTTTTGTGGTGTTTGTCATATTATGGTATATTGTGGATGTGGTATATGTCACATTGAGCATCTATAATTTGCCGATGGGCTTTGATATAGAAAATACGTATGTTCTTCGTTTTGAGCGGATGACTTCGAAGGCGGCTGCTTATCAGCCTGGCCGTACTATGAAAGAAGATGTTGCCGATTTGCATGAAATTGTAAACAGGCTTGCGCATCGTCCGGATGTGGAAGCAGTCAGCCTCTCGCAAAACTGTATACCTTATAATGACGGTGCAAACAGTTTTTCATTTTATCTGGATACAGTCCCGGTACGTAGTTTGAAACGATGGATAACTCCGGAGTATTTTAATGTATTCCGTTATCGCAATATAGACGGTTCGGGTAGTGAAAGCCTTGCTGAGGCACTGACACCGTCCGGCATGGTCTTATCTGTGAATATTGCCGATGTTTATCAGGATGCACCTTGGCATGGTAAGGAACTTTTAGGGCGTAGGGTGCCTGTTTGGCGGAATGAGCCGGAGGCGGAGCATCTTTCTATAGCTGCTCTTACCGAGCCGGTCCGTTATGACCATTTTACAGCTCCGGATGATTACGGCTCCCGTTATGCTGCTGTGTACCTGACAGATGAGGCGTTGGAATCCTTAGGTGAGACGGTTTATATAGAAGTTTGCCTGCGTGTTCGTGAGGGACAGAATGATGGATTCATAGACCGTTTGATAGTGGATGCCGACCGTCAATATCAGGTGGGCAATCTATATCTTTTGGATATAACTCCTTTGAGTGATGTACGCACAGCTTATGAAACGGATTCGGTGAATGAGTTGAATACGCAATTTTGTATCATATTTTTCTTATTGCTGAATATCTTTCTAGGCATTATCGGAACTTTCTGGTTCCGGACACAGCATCGGCGTGCCGAAATAGCGTTGCGTATGGCTTTAGGATCTACCCGTTGGGGAATCTGCGGTCGTCTGATGGGGGAAGGAGTCTTGTTATTGCTGATATCTGCTATTCCTGCATTGGTTGTGGCGTGGAATTTGGGATATGCCGAACTGGTGGAAGTTACACGTATGCCTTTTACGGCAGGTCGTTTTGCGATTACGGTTCTGGGCACTTTTATTCTGATTGCTGGAATGATTGTCATTGGAATAGGATACCCTGCCCGTCGTGCCATGAGTATCGAACCGGCTGAGGCATTACATGAAGAATAAATAAAATGAAGAGATAAAACGAATGAAACAGCTATTATTACAAGCATTTAATCTGATACGGCAGAATCCTTTTTATGCTACAATCAGTATTATAGGAACAGCTGTCACTATCGCTTTTGTTATGGTAGTAGTGATGATTTATGACTTCCGTACAATGGATATGGCTCCGGAAAGTGATCGGAGCGATATGATGTATACAGGTTCGGGAATGACCTATCGTAAGCTGGATCATACCAACCAGAACAGCGGTATGGGACGCAAGGCTTTTGAAGCATTGTTTTCAGAGCTTCCTGGTGTAAAAGAGGTTACTTGGTATCGTGGCGTTTCCAAGACCCCTTGTAACTTGTCCGCTTCGAATGAGATATTCAACTATTATGTGCGGCCTGTGGCTGATAACTGGTTTAAGTTCTTTGATTATGAATTTATAGCGGGACGTCCTTTCACACAAGAGGAGTATGATGCCCGTCGGTGGGTCAGTGTGATAACCGAGCGTATGGCCTTGCAGCTTTTCGGCACGACGGATGTGGTAGGAAAAGAATATCAAAGTAATTTTTTTCCTACTAAAGTGGTAGGCGTGGTGAAAGATGTCAATGCTATTTTCCAGACAGCATACGCTGATGCTTTTGTTCCTTTCTCATTGGAAAATGAAGACTATTATGCTACTTGGACAGGGGGCTTGGGAGGAATCCGTCTGGGATTGCTCAAACTGCTGCCGGATACTCGTCCTGCAGAGGTACGGACTGAAGTACAGCATCGGCAGGATCGTTTGAATAGTTCAACGGCAGAATATGCTTTCGAGATGAACGAACTCTATACTCATACGGAATACACCTTTTTTCGTGGAAAAGATATTAGTGCACCGTTGGTTTACAGTATGTTATTGATGGTCTTGCTGATTGTTCCTGCTATTAATATCTCAGGTATGACCAATGCCCGAATGCAGGAGCGTGTGACAGAAATTGCAGTTCGCAAGGCGTATGGCGCATCACGTATTTCCATTATGGTGAGGTTGTTTTTAGAGAATCTGCTTACGGTCTTTTTGGGTGGAATTTTAGGATATCTGTTTTCGTGTGTTTTGGTTTGGCTGGGACGTGTATGGTTGTTTGGTAGCGGCGAGGTAGAATTATCAGGTATCAGTCTGGATGGAGGTTTGTTGTTGCATCCTGCTTTATTTGTGTTGGTTTTCGGCGTATGTGTTGTTTTTAATTTATTGTCGGTATTGATTCCGGTATGGATGGTCACACATCGTAATATTGCAACTACCATTAAAGGAGAATAGTGACTCGTGCCCATGACTTGACGAAAGAGATCGAACAGAATCTGCGTGATAAGTTCGGTCAGGCTACGCACATCGCTTTGCACGTGGAACCGATTAAATAAACGAATTGTTATTTGACCATGATGAAGAATTTATATAGGGGAGAAGTGTTCTATTTGATCGCTTCCCCGCTGGATCATGTGGAGGCTTACCGCTATTTTGAGGATGGAGGGCTGGCTGTTGTCGATGGAAAGATTGTAGAGGCAGGGCCGTTCGAGGAGATACGTTCCCATTACCCGGATTTTCCGGTGACAGACTATTCCGGTAAATTGATTACACCCGGCTTTATTGATTCCCATATCCATTTCTCCCAGTCGGAGATACAGGGAATGTATGGCAAGCAACTTCTGGATTGGCTGGACGAATATACGTTTCCCGCCGAGGAAGCTTTCTCTTCCATGGAATACGCTCAGGATATCGCCCGTTTTTTCGTGAAGGAACTAGTGAAGAACGGAACTACGACTTGTGCCGCTTATGCCACGGTTCATCCTGCTTCTGTAACTGCGTTATTCTCCGTGGCCTCGGATTATAATATGTGCATCTTGGCTGGAAAGGTGATGATGAACCGGAACGCTCCGGATTATCTGATGGATACCACGCGTCAGAGTGAGTTGGATTGCCGTCGCTTAATCGAGGATTGGGACGTGATCCAGGAAAACGAGTACAACGAGGGCGAATGGATCAACGGCGGAGATATTTGGAGCTTTTCAAAAATGGAGATCGAGGTCGTAGACAACGAGACGCTGGAGCTGATCTGCACCGCGGAGAACTACGAAGAGGCGGAAAAGATCGCCGAAGACTACGCGGAAGAGGCAGGAACGCACCTGATGTTTTGACACTCCCCACAGCTAAAGCAGGGGGGAGTGTCAAGGGGAATTTGATTGAAAAAAGATAGTGTAAAGTGCATCGCTGCTTAGTTTCTCT
>OHAJ01002487.1_pt1 | contig 12451 bp, 12 predicted proteins | sample 1577101 | NCBI WGS metagenome assembly OHAJ01 (sample SAMEA3541531, study PRJEB24748) | human gut metagenome | biome: human gut; feature: human-associated habitat; material: faeces | place: China | collected 2012
CCCCCAGTTCTGTCCAAGCCGCCGTAAAAGGGTTACTAGAGAAAGACTTTATCACTCTCTTCAACGGCAGTTACAGCATCTACGACAAACTTTTTGAGATTTGGTTACGAGAGAGTTATTAATCCTTATATCTTATTATAAAACAAAGACATATGCATTCAATGCTTCTTACATCCGATAAAGACCCCATGGGCGCCGCTATACTCGATTATCTCGCACATAGGAAAGCGAGCAAGCTTCGTGTATTCTCCTCCATGTTCGATGAAGATGAGATTCCCGTGAATCAATTATTCCGGACTTTCCAAGAAATGCCCTCCTTGGAACAGAAGGCCCTTCAACTCAGTACGGGCAAAATATTGGATGTGGGTGCCGGAAGTGGGTGTCACACCTTGGCCTTGCAGGAAATGAGTAAAGAGGTTACCGCTATCGACATATCCCCTCTTTCCGTAGAGGCCATGAACAAGCGAGGCGTGAAAGACGCTCGTTTACAGAATTTTTTTGACAAGAGCTTAACCGGACCATTCGATACCATTCTTCTCTTGATGAACGGTTCCGGGATTATCGGTAAACTGGAAAATCTCCCGGCTTTCTTTCACCGCTTAAAAGAGGTTCTAGCCCGGGACGGACAGCTTTTACTTGATTCTAGCGATTTAAGTTATTTATTTGAAGATGAAGACGGGAATCTGGATATCGCCCCCGAGGATGATTATTTCGGAGAGATCGATTTCCGTATGCAATATAAGAATATCAAGGGAGATTCATTTGATTGGTTATACATCGATTTCAACACGCTCAAACTATACGCAAGACAAGCCGGCTTTAAAGCGGAAAAAATAGAGGAAGGGGAACATTACGATTATCTAGCCCGTATCTCCTATTTTTAACCCCGCAAATCCCGGTAGATATGTATTTTCTTTTATATATTTGTCCGGTAAAATCGGATCGAAAAGAACAGTTATGCGTTTATCCCTTCATTTTTTAGGTATATTATTATTGTCCCTCGTCTGTTTAAGCGCAGGGGCGGAAAGCCAGCGCAAGCTGACTTCCTATCAAAAATACATCAGTAAGTACAGCGATTTGGCGGTTCAGCACCAAAAGAAATATCGCATTCCGGCAAGTATCACCTTAGCGCAGGGATTACTGGAATCCGGAGCTGGGCAAAGCGACTTGGCCAGACGCTCTAACAATCACTTCGGCATCAAATGCCATTCGGACTGGCGGGGCGGCAGGGGCTATCACGATGACGACCTGCGGGGAGAGTGCTTCCGGAAATACAAACGAGTAGAGGATTCTTATGATGACCATTCTCGCTTCCTCGCCGAACGCTCCCGCTACGAACGCCTGTTCAAATTAAACATCAAGGATTACAAAGGCTGGGCCAAAGGACTACAAAAATGCGGTTACGCCACCGATCGTGCTTACGCGAATAAATTAATCAAGGTTATCGAAGATTATGAGTTATACCGCTTTGACTCCGGTAAGGGAACAAAGAAGACCTCTACCAAGAAGCAAAATCTTCCGGTGTTCAATTATCAAGTCTATCGTACCCACTTCACTCTCATTGATAGGAATTGCCTCAAGTTCCGTATTCAAATTGTTCCAATAAGAGCCGATATCCGCACTTGTGAAATACTTAAAACCGCCTGCTGCTGACTTCAATTCGCCGTTTTTAACCCCATAGCAGGCGTAAATCAAATCGTAGCTTGTTCCATCTGAGAGGTTAAATCTAAAGCTGGTCACATCTGCTCCGGCAGTTTCCTCAGTCGTTTTGTCTTTTAGGGATAAGCCCTTGAACTTATCATACAGGGTCTTTATATCATTTTCAGCAACAACTACTTTCTTTTCTGCTGATGCAGGCACTCCGTCATAGTGGTACATTTCAACGCTTTCGACATCTTCAACCTCAAATGGGAAGTCGATTTTGACAGGCTCATAAGCAATGTTTATAGGTAACAGAAAGAGAGCTGTAAAAATTGCAATGATACAAAGAGCGATGGAAACGAGAACAGCAATCGTTATCTTTTTTCTGCCTCTCTGCTTTTCTTTTGCCTCATGGCGCATAATAACGCTTTCGCTTTCTTCGTGAAGAACATCTTCGTTCGTGTGAGAAAGCAATTTCTGATAAATTGCGTTACAGTCAGCACAGGCGTTCAAATGCTCTTTTACCATCTCTGCGCTTGCTTCGCTGCAAGCACCGTCAACATACAGCGGAAGAATATCTCGAACAATATCGCATTGTTTACTCATGCTTTTCATCCATCCTTTCTTGAATTTTTAGCTTTGCACGATGATAAGTAACTCTCGCCCATGATTCTGTTTTTCCAAAAATTGCAGCGATTTGTGAAAAAGATAGTTCCCCGAATACGCGAAGCTGAAAGACTTCTTTGTATGGTTCTTCCAAACGGTGAAGAACGAGGTGTATGCGGAACGCCATGTCAGAATCTGCAACTGAGTTCTCAACATTTTCATTTGATGGCAAGTCATTGATTTCACTCACATCAGCTACTCGCTGACGGCTTCGCATTTCATCATGGTAAAGATTTTTTGCTATGGAGCAGAGCCATGTCAATTCATCTGACTTACCTTTGAATTGTGATGTTGTAGAAACAGCCTTATAGAATGTGTTCTGCGTGATTTCCTCTGCTATCTCACGATTTTTGGCAAGAGAAATAGTATACGAGTATACCTGTAAATAGTAGGCTTTATAGAGCTTTTCATAGTCCATACTTGTCATCACCTCCTTCAGCTTCATAGGTTAGACGGAGAAATCGGAATTTCGTTACAAAGAAGTTTGAAATTTTTATACCTTTACGCTACTCTTGCTTTCTGCGGACTATTGGTAGACGCGCATTAACGGCAAGTAAAGAGATTGCTGTGTCAGCTTGATATGTTCAAATGCTAATTAAGTATAGCATACAGCTATGAATTTTTCTATTGCGTTCCCCTGACTTCGGAATAGTGGCAGGGCTGGCTATCCTTGTTTTGCTTTGTGCTTCTCTACCGTACATGAGCATTGGCGCAGGGAATGTCCCTGTGAAAAGCGATGCCGCATTTATCGTTTTGCCTTATTTTGCCGCGTGCTTATAAAGTGAACGGCTTTTTGCCGCTGACGAGGTCCTTCCACAGCGGGGACATGCCGCGTAAGTATTCTACGACCTCTGGCACGGCATCGAGGATGCGGTCGATTTCCTCGTCGGTGTTCCACTCGCACAGACTCAGGCGCAGCGAGCCGTGCGCCACGTCATGCGGGCGACCGATGGCCAGCAGCACATGGCTTGGATCGAGCGAGCCGGATGTGCACGCGCTGCCGGACGACGCGCAGATGCCCTTTGCGTCGAGAAGAAGCAGCAGGCTCTCGCCCTCGACGCCCTCGAAGCAGAAGCTCACGTTGCCGGGGAGGCGATTCACGGGATCGCCGTTGAGCGCGCTGTGCGGGATCTTGGACAGGCCGTCGATCAGGCGGTCGCGCAGGGCGCCGACCCTTTTCGCGTTCTCGTCGAGGTGCGCGCAGGCGTCTTCGAGCGCCGCGGCCATGCCCATGATGGCGGGAATATTCTCTGTGCCCGCGCGCTTGCCGCGCTCCTGCGCGCCGCCCTCGATGAGGCTCGTCAGGAAGACGCCCTGACGGGCGTACAGCACGCCGGTGCCTTTCGGACCGTGAAACTTGTGCGCGGAGAGCGACAGCAGGTCGATGTTCTGCGCCTTGACGTCAATGGGCAGGTGTCCCGCGGCCTGCACGGCGTCGGTGTGGAACAGCACGCCCGCCTCGCGGCAGACGGCGCCGATCTCGCTGATCGGCAGGATGGAGCCGATCTCGTTGTTGGCGTACATAACGGAAACCAGGCACGTATCCTCGCGGATGGCGTCTTTCACCTGCTGCGCCGTCACGGTGCCGATGGGGCCGACGGGGAGAAGCTCGACGGCGAAGCCCTCTTTTTCGAGCTTTTGGAGCGTGTGCAGCACGGCGTGGTGCTCGAACGCGGTCGAAATGATGTGCTTTTTGCCTTTGCGTTCGCCGAGGCGCGCGGCAGAGAGGATGGCCTGATTGTCGGCCTCGCTGCCGCCGGAGGTGAAGTAAATTTCGCGCGGGGAAGCGTTCAGGCATTTGGCGATGCGGTCGCGCGCGCTGAGCAGCGCCCCGGCCGCCTGCTGGCCGACGGAATGCAGGCTTGAGGGGTTGCCATAGATCGTCTCCAGATAGGGGAGCATGGCGTCGATTGCGGCGCGGCTCATTTGGGTTGTCGCGGCGTTGTCCGCGTAAATAGTGGTCATTGAGATAATTCCTATCTTATAAGTATGTTGATATGATACACAGGAACGCTCGCTTTGTCAATGGATTTTGAGATCGCGAGGGGAGTGCAAAAAAGGAAGAACCGCTCGCAAGAGCGGTTCTTCCTTTTACAATAGGGGGTGGAGGGATTTTGGCTTACTTTTCGAGCAGCGTCCAGTCGCGGGCCTTGCGCAGCTCGGTCCACTTCTCATACTTGGAGTTCGTCTTGAACTTGTAGTAGTGGCTGTTCGTCGCTTCCTGAACGGCGAGGTAATACCAGGCCTTCGGGTTCGCGTTGTCCGTCCAGACCGTCATGTTCGGGAGGAGATCGTCCTCGGTCTCGGGCTGGCGGTTCAGCACGCGGTTGACGAGCGTCATGGTCTCGGCACGGGTGATGTCGCGCTGGGGACCAAACGTGCCGTCGGGATAACCCGTGATGATGCCCATGGAGCTGAGGGTCGAGACCGCGGTGTTGTACCAGGAGGTGGCGGCCACGTCGGAGTAGCGGTTGGTCTTGGTCAGGTTCTCGTCGCGGACGTCGTCGGTCAGCAGACGGAAGAAGATGGTCGCGACCTCGGCGCGGGTGATGTTGTTCTGCGGGCGGACCTCACCGTTGCCGTAACCGACGATATAGGCGAAGTGATCCGTCGTGTTCAGACCGAGCGCATCGTCATCAGGAATCTCGACGGTGGGTGTGGAGGGAGTGGGCGTGTGCTTCCTTGCAAAGGTAGCGTGAATCGTGTGGTTATCCACCACATTTTCAAACGTGTACGTGCTCACCGCGCCGACGCTCTTGCCGTCCACCAGCACGTCCTTGATGTGATAGCCGGAATCTGGCGTGATGGTAAAGGTCTTGCTTTCGCCCTTGGGTACGGTGATCGTGCCCGCGGCGGGGGCGATCTTGCCGTGCTCGTCGGCGGTTGCGGTAATGACACGCACTTCATCGACCTTGACCTGCAACAGATGCGGTCCATGCGTCGCATTGGCGTTCCCAGCACCGATACCGTTATTTGCACTGAGATAGAATGGCGTATCGGCCTTTTTGCCATTCACAACATGATAACCGAACACCACTACAAGATAGTAGTCATTATAGCCCTCATAGGAGCTGCCTTCATATCTCGCGTGTTCCGTCTTTGCAATGGGAATGGTATTATGCTTGCCGTCCACATATTGAATTTTCACATTGCTCGTTGCGGCAGAAAAGCGCTTCTGTTCTTCCGTGCTTCTCGGGCCGTTCAGAGTGTTCTTTCCGTCCCCGAGCGATACTTCGTCAAACCAGTAGTACTCAAAGTAAACATAATCCTCGTCAGTGCCCTGATTCTCCTTCAGCAGTGGATGATCGACCTGAATACCGATCGAGTGCTCCTTGCCGTCGCCGATGGTCACGGTGAAGGGCTGGTTGGCATCGACATTTTCGGTTTTTCCGTCTACCAGATAGGAGATCGTGGGATTCGCAAGCTTGTATTCACCACTGACAGTTGCACGATCAGACGGATTATCCTTAGCTTCAAGCTTTTCATTTTCATTTAATACCTGATAGGAACTACGCAACTTCCAGCCACCGACATACTCATAGCCAGGGCGCTCATTACCGGACGTTGCTCCATTCGTATCAGGAAGCTTATAGTTATTGTTGAAATCCCAAAGCTTAGTTGCAGGATTATAAGTCCAGCCAGGAAGCGCATGGTTCAAGTGCTGTTCTTGTTTACCGAGGGGAGAAAACGTAATCCTTATAGGATAGGTGCAGATTTTTTGCAGTTCTGAACCATATCCTGCTTGTGTAGAATACGCCGCAAAACATTCTTTGTTCGGGAGCACAATGATGCGATCGCATCCACTTGGAGGAGTTATGGCACTATTAGCGTACCCACTATAATCTTCGCTTTTCCAAGGATCTACTGTCTTCTTAAAGATGATCTGCGTGATATGCTCATCGTAAAAAGCACCCTCGCCAAGTGTTGCTACGCTGGCAGGAATGATAACCTTAGCATCTACTCCATCAGCAAAGCAGTTCTTGAAGCACTGATAGCCAATGGTTGTTAAGCCTTCCGGCAGCTCAAACACGACGCCTTCCGGAGAACCGGCCAGTCGCATGACCTTCAAAGATCTGCAATCCGTGAATACGGAAGCGCCGTCCAAATTACCAAGACTTGTCAATGTATTGGAGAAAATAAACGTTTCCAAAGACTTGCAATCACCAAACGCAAATTTACCGATGACCGTTACCTGAGTATTGGACAGGTCAACCGATGCCACCGGAGAGTGCATAAATGCCTGATTGTCGATCTTCTCCAGATTGGTTGCATTGCTGAAATCGACAGCTGCAACTTGAGGATGATTTTTAAGACCTGCATTCTTAGCCTTAAAAGCATTTTGACCGATACTCGTCACCGGCGTACCGTTAATTTCCGCAGGAATGGTAACGGAAAGGGGCTTATCCTTATTTTCGGCAAGCCAATCCGCATCAATGCCCGTGATCACGCCGTTAGCTTTATCAAAAAACAACTTATCCGTGGGAACAGCAATCGGCGTGTCCGCTGCCGCGGGTGTGGCCAGCAGCATGGGCACAGCCTCCACAGGGGCGGCCTCTTCCTCTTCCACGCCCGCAACAGGCGCCAGTACAGCCTCGCCGTCTTCCGCTGCTTCGTCCGGCGCGTCCATCGCCAGCATGCTGACAGGAAGCAAAGTCAGCACCATGGTGGCTGCCAGCAGCCATGTCAAAAACAACTTGCCGAACTTCTTCTCTCTCATAAAAAAATCCTCCCTCTTGTCCCTGTGGACCCGAGGAAGGAGAGTTATCCGTCTTAGGCAGCCCGGCTGTCGTGCGGCTCATAGCCGTTTAGACCCGTGGCTTTGCGACACCGGCTTTCGCCGGCTATGCCTTTTTCTGTACGCTTTGCCCCACTTTCGCGAGCCGCACAGATCATTCGATTGATCAATTTATGATAACACTCAAAAAATAATCTTCAAACGGAATCCCGTCGAATTTTGTCAGCAGTAAAACTTTTAATACCTGTTGAGTTTTGTCACGTTTCAGAAATACCTTGCAGTTTAATCGGTTTTATGACAGAACAGGAGGGGCGGATCGCTCCGCCCCCTGTCCTCTCTCAATCTCGTGTCTCTCGTTCACTTGCAGTACTGGCGCAGATCATAGCACAGGCGCTCGGCCTCCTGCTCGCCGCGGGCGACGATCGCCACGGCGTCGTTGCCGGAGATGCAGCCGAGCATATCGGGCAGCTTCATCGCGTCGATAGCCGCGCCCGCCGCATCGGCGAGCCCCGGCAGCGTCTTGAGCAGCACAACGATCCCCGCATAGTCCACGCCCACGCTGCACTCGTTCAAAATGAGCTTCAAGCGCTTCGTGTTGTCGATGTGGCCGGCCTTGCCGGACACGGCGTAGCGGCTGCGGCCGCCGCCGATCGGCTCCTTATAAAGGTACAGCTCCTTGATATCGCGCGAGACGGTCGTCTGCTTGCTCTCGATGCCGCACTCGGCGAGACGCGCGATGAGCTCCTCCTGCGTCTCGATATTGTACTTTTCGATCAGCTCCAGGATCTTCTCTTGTCGCTTGCTCTTCATGGCTCTCTCCCATTTTCCTCCGCCCGGCCAGCTGCCGGCGCGGATGAGCTCTTCTCTCGTTCTGCGGTGGAATTTTTTACAGGTCGTCGCGGTTGACGGGGCAGGACATGCAGCGCGGGCCGCCGCGGCCGCGCGACAGCTCGGCAGACGGCACGGTCAGCACGTCGAGGCCGTGCTTTGCGAGCAAGTCGTTCGTCACATAGTTGCGCTCATAGGTGATGACGCGGCCCGGCGCGATACACAGCGTGTTCGAGCCGTCGTTCCACTGCTCGCGCTGGGCCGCGATCTGGTCACCGCCGCCGCAGCGCAGCAGCGTGACGCGCTCGACGCCGAGTGCAGAGGCCAGTGCCTCCTCGAGCGGCATGTCCAGCCGCCGCGCAACGGGCGCGCCGCCGCGGCCGGGCGTCAGCTCGAACATCTCCAGCTCGTCGAGAATGGAGGGGTGGATGAGAAACTTGTCCGTGTCGATCTGCGTCAGCACGGTGTCCAGATGCATGAAGGCGCGGGTGCTGGGGATATCCAGCGCCAGCACGCGGCGCACCTCGCCCGCCTCGTCCTGGAAAATATTATAGGCCAGCCGCTCAACGGCCTCCGGCATGGTGCGCTGGGAGATGCCGACGGCGATCGTGTCGGCGCTGAGGTTCAGGATATCGCCGCCCTCGAGGGTATACGGCTCGTCCGGCGTGTAGTAAAACGGCACCTTGCCCGCATAATCGGGGTGATAGTGCAGGATATAGTTTCCGTAGATCGTCTCGCGGTTGCGTGTGACGGAGTACATGTGGTGCAGGGCAACGCCGCGGCCGATGGACGCGAACGGATCGCGCGTGAAATAGAGGTTCGGGATCGGCTCAAGCACGAAGTGCGTGCGGTCATTGCGCAGGGAGGCCAGCGAGTGGTTCTGGTGCAGGGGCAGCTCGTCGAAGCGGACGCCCGTCATGGTCTTGCGGATGAGCTCGCGTGTGTTGGGACAGGCCAGCAGAAGCTCCGTGAGGGCCTCGCGGTAGCTGGCGGCCACGCAGCCGCTGCTGCGGATAAAGTCCTCAACGAAGCGGCGGCGCAGGCTGTCGCTCAGGGCCAGCGTCTCCGCGGCCAGATCGGTAAGATAGACGACCTCCACGCCGCTGTCGCGCAGCACCTGCGCAAAGCGGTCATGCTCCGTCTGCGCGCCGCGCAGGTAGGGAATGTCGTCAAACAGAAGGCGCTCCATCGAATTGGGGACGAGCTGCTCCAGCTCCCGGCCGGGGCGCTGCAGCAGGACTTTCTTCAGCGGGCGGACTTCGCTTCTCACATCAATGGCCATGCGGATCGCTCCTCTTATCAAAAATTTTTGAGTTTGCCTTTGATTTTGCTTAGTGTATCACGTTTTTTTTCGAAACGCAATTCTTTTTCTGCCGCAATTCTTTCCGTTCTCCGGATTTCCATGCAAGAAATCCAACAAAATTCGGATAAATTTTTGCAGCTCCCGGCACCGTGTTTTTCCACTGTTTTCCAAAGTCCGGTTTTTCCGAAAAAATGCCCCTCCCGCAGAAGCTGGGAGAGGCATAAATATTCTCAAAAATTTTTTTCAGAACGAAGGCGTGTCCAGACTGCCGAAAAACGGTACAGCCGATCATTTGGAGGAAAGAGCGTGCTTGGAACCAGCTTGGCGAAAAGGGCCAGCGGAACAATTTCACCAAGCTGTATGGATCTCCTGTTCCAGTTCCCCAATTGCGCTTATGACTGTCTCAAACATCGGAACATCACCATAGAGCATGTCCTTCATTGCTTCGTAATCTGCGGCCAATGCTGCAAAGCGATACTTCGGGGGAACCAGTTTCAAAGTGCCGGGAACAGCTTCCTGATACTTTGCCCAAGATCTCGGATAGAACTTCATTTTGAAGTCTACTACCGTTTTCAGCAGGTCCACCCGCGCAAAAGCGGCCTCTTTCACAGGCGTCATAGACATCCGATACAGGTCATAGTAATGCCGGGAATAACGCTGCGGCATTTCCGAACTCTCGGGTCTGTTCGCCTCGTGGTGTAGGATCGTTGCCTTTTCCCAGAAAGTCCGCTCCGGTGCAACGGTCAGAACGGCCGTATTCTTTTGCGCAAAGACTTTCGGATAATAGGTTGCGGCATAGGGCTCGATTTGAGCCGTTTTTGCGGGCGTCCAAGCGGCCAGCGCACCGATCTCCAAACGAATGACCTGCAAGGTAGCAGAATTCGTAAACAGGTGCGGATAGGCAAAGATAACGGTCTGCTTGTCCTTTTCATCTATGTAAATGTTTGCCTCACAGCCAAGTTCCCGAGAGAGCTCTGCCTGAATGGTGGGGCCAAACTGCTCCGCAAGGAAAACTTCCGCCCGTGCATTGGCCTCTTTGTTGAACGCATCCTGCTTGGTGTTGGAGCGCTTTCCCCATGGCTCGTCCCTACCGTATCCCAGCACCCGCCAGTCCAAGATCAGGTCAATATCTTCGGAAAAACGCTGGATCAACCCATAGCATTTGGAGAGGCTGGTGCCCCCTTTGAATGTGAAGGCTGCCTTCCAGGGACTGTGATGGAAGAGGTGGCCCAGTGTCAGGCAGACCCAGAAGTCCTTTTCGATGATAGCTTCATGCAGCCCTGTCTGCTGCGCGGTATTACGAAACAGAACACGGCGGTCCTGCTCAGATGCTTTGGCGATGTTATACATATCAGTCCTCCCGGCAGATTTTTTTGATGAGGTTATAGATCCACGCTACCGCCTGCTGCGCCTCCTGTAAAAGCGCCTGCTTTTCATGATCGGTCAGGAGCCGCTGCAGTTTTTTAATGGTAGTGTCATCCACATTCTCCTTGCCCAAAGCGCGCAGGGCCTGTATGACCATGGCGCTCTTATAGGACAATCCGGAGATCTCCCGGTTGCTTCGATGCTTAAACTCTAACTCCAACTTGCCCACATTGAACTTGTGGTAGGGGCCGTCGGAGATATAGGACCACTTGGCGGGGACCTGCGTAGATAGGCCCAGCAGGTTCAGTGCGGTGGCGCCGGAGGGTGCAATGCTCCAGTTGAACTTCCGGGCCAAGGCCTGCGCCACGTGATGGGGCGACGGAGCCTCATACTCACCCAGCAGCTGGCTGAAGACGGGCCGGTAATAGACGCCGCGCATGATCCGCTGAAGCTAACCTGTCTGCTCCATACGGGACAGGCACTGCCGCACCGTATTGACATCAGCCAGATCCACATAGTCGGTAGACACGAAGACAGACTCCGGCTCTGCGACTCGGATGCGCTCCAATATACAGTTGTAGATCGTCTGATTGGCCATAGCGGCACCTCCTTGTTGTAATGAATATTATATAGTTTTCATTACAAAATGCAAGTGGGTGCCTTTAGTTTTCTCGACTTGACGGTCAAATATACGATTTGTAACGAAAATTGTACAGTTTTCATTACAAACAGGCGATGCGGATATAGACAAAGTATCGGCATAGGTGGGGGGTGTATGGGCGCGGAAAGGGGGAAGAACGCCCATACCCAAATGCGGCAGGGCTGGTTACTTGGGGATTGGATCGAAGTTCTTAATGATGCTGGCGATGAGCTTCAGCTGCATCCGTTCCTTCATCTCCTGGTCGACACCGCTGAATGAGACATTGTTGGCATCACGGAATGTGCGGGTGGCCAGTTTGGAGATGAAGCCATCGAAGTGTCTGAGAACTTCGGCCATAGCGTCCGGATCGCCGGTAGAGGCAGCTGCGATGGTATCGTAGTCGAGCAGGGCCCGTGGCTTCTTGCGATGGCGCGGCATGGCAATCACTCCTTCATTTTGGATTTAAGCGTCTCAAAAAATGCTGTTCTGCGGCGCTGGATCGAAGATTTGGAACTGTTGAGGAGCAGGGCGATCTGTCGGTCGCTCAGATCCAGCAGGAAGGAGAGCAGCAGGATGCTGTAACCTTCCACCCCGATCTCCAAAAGTGCTTGTCCCAACCGATCATCGTGGATGGGCAGATGGAAGCCGCACACATCGAACAGGTACACATCGAACAGGTACATATCGGAAGGGTATGTATCCGTGGTGTGTAGCTGCTCCAATACCGGCTCCGGAAGATCGGAAAATGTAATCACGTGCTCAGCACGTGCCGTTATGGTGCTGTTGACAAAGTCTCGCTCTGCTCCGCCCTGCCAACAAAAAAAGACGCCCACCGGCGTCATCCAGCGTGTTTTATCATCCGTTTCAGGTTTAATGCGGTCGCAGACAAGAGGCAGTGGTCCTCCGCTGCCTCTAAGCCTCGTCGCAAAATGCGCGCTAAGTTGTGCTCGCGCTTCTGCGCGGAAAATGAGCCCTCGCACCAGACCTGCCGCAGTTTCAGCGCATCCCGGTATTCAGGGCTGTAACGGCGCTCCAGGTTGCGCTGGCGGTCCGCCGCAAAGTAACTGACGGACACCTTTCGTGCCCCGCGTTTGTCGTCCTCGCGCAGACATTTGTCCCGCAGCGGACAGAGCGCACAGTCCCGCTGATCCGCCTGATACTCCCAAAACAAACCGCTGGCGCTGCGGGCCAGCCGCTTTAAACGGAGCTCTTTTCCGCCGGGACAGAGGTACACATCACGGTTCTCATCGCGGTAAAAATCGTCCCGCGTAAA
>OHAJ01002491.1_pt1 | contig 12439 bp, 11 predicted proteins | sample 1577101 | NCBI WGS metagenome assembly OHAJ01 (sample SAMEA3541531, study PRJEB24748) | human gut metagenome | biome: human gut; feature: human-associated habitat; material: faeces | place: China | collected 2012
AAAGACCTACCACAAGGTAATGCTTTGATTGTCTGAATTTATAAAATGAGCGCGCAGGCTGCTGCATCCCCGGCACACCGGGCGGCAGCCTGCCGCTTTATTTTTGGCGCATACCTTGCCCCCACACGAGATTTAGGATATAATAAAAGGGTACGAAAAATGCGGTCGGGGGAGCAACCATGCCAAAAGATAAGCTGAAAACAATTTATGTGTGCAACCAGTGCGGCGAAACCAGTCCCCGCTGGCTGGGCCGCTGCCCGTCCTGCGGTGCATGGAACACGATGACCGAAGATGTGGTGGCAGAACCGGCAAAGTCTTCTTCCGGCCGCGCTGCCGCGCCGGTACGTGTGACGGGTCAGACCAGCCTAAAACCGTTGAAACTGAAAAACGTAAGCACGACCGAAGAAAAAAGCCGCATTGTAACTGGCATTGCAGAGCTGGACCGCGTGTTGGGCGGTGGCATTGTGCTGGGCAGTGTGATTTTGATTGGCGGCGAACCGGGCATCGGCAAATCTACCATTCTGCTGCAGCTGTGCGGCGAAGTAAGCCGGACGCGCTCGGTTCTGTATGTGACGGGCGAAGAATCCGTACGGCAGATCAAGCTGCGTGCCGTTCGGCTGGATGTGCCGCAGGATAATATCTCCATTGTGGCGGAAAGCGATGTGGATGAAATCTGCGGGCTGATTGAACAGATGAAGCCGGATCTTGTAGTGATCGACTCCATCCAGACGATGCGCTGCACGGATGTGGCGTCGTCCTCCGGCACGGTCAGCCAGGTCAAGGAAAGCTCGGCACGCTTCTTGAATGTGGCAAAAACGAATGAGTTACCGACCTTTATTGTCGGCCATGTCAACAAAGACGGTGCCATTGCGGGTCCCAAAGTCATGGAGCACATTGTGGATACTGTGCTGTACTTTGAGGGCGACAAAACCCTGCCGTACCGCGTGCTGCGCGCCGTGAAGAACCGTTACGGCTCCACCAATGAGATCGGCATGTTTGATATGACCGGCAAGGGATTGGAACAAATCGAAAACCCCTCGCAGGTCATGCTGGAAGGGCGGCCGATTGGCATTTCCGGTACCTGCGTTGCCTGCGTGATGGAAGGTACGCGGCCAGTACTGAGCGAGATTCAGGCACTTGTAACGAAAACGGCGTTTCCAAGCCCACGACGCACGGCAAGCGGGTTTGACTATAACCGTATGTATCTGCTGCTGGCCGTGCTGGAAAAGCGCGCGGGCTATGTGTTTGGCAACCAGGATGTGTATATCAACATCATTGGCGGTCTGAAACTGGACGAGACTGCCTGCGATTTGCCGATCTGCCTGGCAATGGCGTCCAGTCTGCTGGATCTGCCTGTACCTGAAAAAACACTGGCCATTGGTGAAGTGGGTCTGGGCGGGGAAGTGCGCAGCGTGCCGCACCTGGAAACCCGCCTGCGGGAGGCCCAGCGCGTGGGCTTTGATACCGCCATTGTGCCCAAACATAACCTGAACATGCTGGATGCTGCGCAATTCCCGGGGCTGCGCCTGGTGGGCGTTGCATACCTGCGGGAAGCCATCAATGCAATCAAAATCAATAAATAATAAGGTATGGGCAGCGACCCAAACCAAGAGGAGTATATCATGAGCGAACAGGAAAAGAATACGACCCCGGCACAGAATGCAGCCCCGGCAGCACCCAAACCGCCGAAAATTGATAATGCAGCGCTGAAAAAGGCTGCTGCGGCCCTGCGTGAGGAAAACAATCCGCAGAACTTTAATGCGGTTATCAACCTGATGATGCGCGGTGTATTCCTTGCACCGGCTAAGATTGAAATTGGCGAAAACGCTCCTAAACCGGACGAAAATGGACGAATCCAGCTGCCAAAAGACACCAAGGTGACCTTTGCGCTGCTGAAATCTGGTGATGGAAAGTCTTTCTTTACCGCATTCACCGATGCAGAAGAACTGGATAAGTGGCAGAATAAGCCCGCTGGTCAGGTTATGCTGCTGCGCTTTGATGATTACGCCCGGATACTGAACGGTAACGACCATGTGGCAGGTTTTGTGCTGAACCCGTTCACGGATAACCTGCGCTTTAACTCGGATATGGTTGCATCTTTGCTGAAACAGCGCAATGCGATGCTGGAAAAAATCAAGCAGACCGCCGCGCAGCAGGCAGCCCAGCGCAATGCACAGATCAAGCCCGGCGATAAGGTGACGATCGTGGAGCCTTCGGTATACCCGGATGAATTGGTCAACCCGCTGTGTGCCGAGTTGGAAAAGTACCCGATGGTGGGAGCCGCATACCTGCAGATCATGGTGATCAACGGAGCAACCAAGAGTTATCTTTTGGTTCTGGATGCACCCAAGGACGATGCACTGTTCAAAGCCGCAGGCGATGCAGCGCGCCCGTTCCTGGTCAGCAATGAGAAAAAGATGAACCTGAACATCACGATTTCTACTTCGCCGCTGGGCCAGCAAGGCATGCGCGGCAGCGAGCCGTTTTATATTAAGGGCCAGGGCCGTGTAGATAATCTGGGTGATGACGAAGATTGATAAAAGGCTGAATTTGGTATCGAATGATATGCCATGGTGATGGCTGCGATAGACCTATTGGATGAACATCGCAATAAATAAGTAAATAAAATAAAAATAGGCAAATAAAAGAGCGAACGGAAAGAAGAATAAAACCAGGAGCTACTGGCATGCAGAGAACACACGAAATCTTGAATCTATCTACAAGCGGGTGCAGGATTTCGTGTGTTTTTGCATAACATGCAATTTCGCTAAAGGCAAGTTTAGCGAAATATGGAGGAGGGCTTTACTCACAATAATGAGTACATACATTGATGTGGCGCACCCAAACCGGCATGCGCCGTATACGGATATTCCGGATCTTGTTATGGATTATCTGCATTATCTGGATGTTGTCAAGCTGCGTTCGCCGCGCACCATTAACGGTTACTATCTGGACCTGCGCGGTTTCTTCCGCTATATGATGATGGTTTGGAACCTTGCGCAGCCAGATACACCGCCGGAAGAAATTGACTTGACCCATATTACCAAACGCCAGATCAGCACCATTACCAAACGGGATATTATCAATTACCTAGATTACGCCCGCAGTAATGATAACGGTGCCAAGGCCCGTGCCCGCAAGCTGAGCGCCCTGCGCGGCTTTTTTGGCTACCTTTGCCACCAGATCAATGAACTGAGCGAAAATCCAACGGATAATATCAACCTTGGCAGCCCAAAGAAATCCCTGCCCAAATATCTGAGTGCCAGTGAAAGCATACGGCTGTTAAAAAATATACAAAGTGACTTTTATGAACGGGACTACTGTATTATTGTCTTTTTCCTGAATTGCGGTATGCGCTTGGCGGAACTGATCACAATCAATCTTGGCGATTTTAAGGACGATACCATTAAAATTACCGGCAAAGGAAACAAAGAACGCCTGGTGTACCTGAACACCGCGTGCCAGGCTGCGTTGGAGCATTACCTGCCCGCGCGGGCTGCGCTAAACAACCTGCGGGATAAAGAAGCACTTTTTGTATCCAAAAAGACTGGCAGACGCTTAACAGCGCGCCGTGTGGAGCAGATTGTTGCCAACTGCCTGAAATCAGCGGGCTTGGACAATATGGGTTATTCGCCGCATAAACTGCGCCATACCGCCGCTACACTCATGTATCAGGGCGGTGTGGATATGCTGGCCATCAAGGAAATCTTGGGGCACGAGAATGTATCCACGACGCAGATTTATACCCATATCAACCAGCAGCAGTTGAAACAGGCGGTGGAAGCCTCTCCCCTTGCGGATACTGGCTATATTGCACCGCAGTCCAAAGCGATGACGGATTCAAAGCAGGACGCTGGCGAAGAGGACAGCTGAACCGGAAAACATAAAGCTGCTGACAGCGCACCCTAGCAGGCAAAGCAGATAATGTACAGATAAGCGCCGGATTGCGCCGTTGAGCGCACAACGGCAGCCGGAAAAAACAATGCTGGACAGGCTTTGACTTACCCTGCACGAACTATGCGCAAGCCAAAGCATGAATGCCGACAGCACAAGCTCCGGCAGGCAGTTCAGGAGCCAATAAACAACAAGCGCACGTGCCCCGCCGGACGCATAAATAGCGGAAGCGCACACACCTAATACAGTGCCCTTGAACGCAAAATAAGCCCCCATAAAAATGCTGCCCCACAAATGAAAACCGCAGAGATAAATCAGCGATGCCTGCAAAAATGCCGCGGCAAACCAACTGCACCAGACAGACCAGAATGCCGCATAACTTTGTGCGGCCATGACATGCTCTGTAAGCGAAGTGAAAGCACCGTGGAGCTCAAACCGGCCGAGCGGAATGCCGGCGAGATACCCGGTCAGAAACGCAGAAGAGAAAGCGAATAGATCGTTTTTGCCCGCAAGTTTTTGTATGCCCAGGGCAGCAGCCGCACCGGCGGATGAACCGCTGTTAAGAGCCCTTTTGGGCGTGTAAGGGGCCGGTGCTGGTCGCGGGGCGCGCATCAGCGTTCGGACGCAGTGTTCCCTACTGCGCCCAATGCACTCAGCACGCCGCCTGCGGTGCCGCCGAACAGCAGCGCTGCAAGTAAGGCGAGGTTCACATGATCAAATACAAGCGGTTTGCCGCTCAAAGCGGTAGTGAGGCTCAAACACAGCGCATAAAAGACGCCCACGGAAACACCGCATAAGAGCCGTTTTTGAGCAATACCGTTCGCAAGAACGAGACCGGAAAGAACAGCCCCCACCGCCACGCTGGCACAGGTTGCCGGTTTGACAAGTTCCAGCGAGAGTGCAGTATGGGCAAAAATCTGTGCGGCCAAAGCGAAAAGCAGGATGGCGGTACCCACGCCGCAGCCGAAACTTTTGATCAGCAGCCAAGATAAATGGCCGCTGGATGTACTGCGGACTTTGCAGATATGACTTGATCGAAGTTTGGCAGATGAAGCCCTTGAATTAGCAGCAAACATAAAGAAAACGCCCCCTTTGCATGGTACAAACTATGCAAAAGGGGCGTTTGTTATTCAGGTAATACAGTCAGAACCAATCAGTTCTTCTTGGCAGGAGCATCTTTCTTGGCGGTATCTTTTGCAGTGTTGCCCATGTCCAGCTTCTCAACGGAGGAAATAGCGGAACGGCGGAAGCGAATCTTCACACGGTCGCTGGTGGTTTCCAGAACAAAGGTATCATCCTTATCATTGATAGCAGCAACGCGGCCAACAACACCACCAATGGTAATAACGGTATCGCCTACTTCGATGGAAGCGCGCATGGCAGCATCTTTCTTGTCCTGCTTTTTCTGGGGCAGGTACAGGATGATGTACATGAACACAAGGATCAGAACCATCGGCAGGAAAGTGACAAGCAGGCTGGCAGTGCTGGAAGTATCAGCGGTCAAAAATTCGATCATAATGTGGAACTCCTTAAATTTTGATTTTACAGTATTTTTATTATTATACAGGCTTTCGCCATAAACCGCAAGGGGGTAAAGCAAGGAAACACGGAATCCGCTTAAATTCTGGAATCCAGAAGATGCACATACTTATCATGGAACTGCTGGAATGTGCCGTTATCCAACGCTTCACGAATCCGCTCCATCAAATGATTGTAGAAATACAGGTTGTGCATAACAGCCAAACGCATACCCAGCATTTCATCTGCCTTTTGCAGGTGGCGGATGTAAGCGCGGCTGTAATTGCGGCAGACCGGGCAATCGCACTGCGGGTCAATGGGCTGTTCGTCACGCTCATATTTCAGGTTTTTAATGTTGATGATGCCGTTCCATGTGAACAGATGGCCATGGCGGGCGTTGCGGCTGGGCATGACGCAGTCAAACAAATCCACACCGCGGTACACGCCCTCAATGATGTTGCCGGGGGTGCCAACGCCCATCAGGTAGCGGATCTTATCCGCCGGGGCGTAAGGTTCTACCGCGCTGATCACATCATACATCACTTCGGCAGGTTCGCCGACAGCAAGGCCGCCGATTGCATAACCGTCCAGATCATATTCAGCAATCTGTTTCATGTGCTCAACGCGCAGGTCTTTGTAGGTGCAGCCCTGATTGATGCCAAACAGCAGCTGGTCCGGGTTCACGGCCTTGCCCTCGTGCTTCAGGCGGGCCATTTCCGCCTTGCAGCGCAGCAGCCAGCGTGCGGTACGCGCGCAGCTGTTTTTGGCGTAATCATATTCAGCGGGGTTTTCCACGCATTCATCAAAGGCCATGGCAATGGTGGAGCCAAGGTTTGCCTGAATCTGCATGCTCTGTTCCGGCCCCATAAAAATGCGGTGGCCGTCCAGATGAGAGTTGAACGTTACGCCTTCCTCGGTAATGTGGCGCAGCTTGGCAAGGCTGAACACCTGAAATCCGCCGCTGTCGGTCAGGATCGGGCCGTCCCAGCGGGTAAACTTGTGCAGGCCGCCCATATCGGCAACGACCTGATCACCGGGACGCAGGTGGAGATGATAGGTGTTGCACAGCATGACCTGTGCGCGGATTTCTTTCAAATCATGTGCCGAAAGCCCGCCTTTGATCGCGGCAGCAGTGGCAACGTTTTGGAAAGCAGGTGTCTGAACCGTGCCGTGCACAGTCTGGAACTCGCCGCGGCGGGCTGCACCCTCTTTTTTAATCAGACGGTATGGCATAAATGATGGTCTCCCCTGTTTTGCTGTTTCATTTTGTTCAAAAACATGCGGCGCCAGAGTGTTTTCCTGCGCCGCTTTGTGATTTTATTATACTGGAAGCAGTAGGATAAGTCAACTGTTCTGCGAGGCAGGCTTATTGGATGAACATGGCATCGCCAAAGGAGAAAAAGCGATATTTTTCCTGTACGGCAACCTTATATGCAGCCATGGTTTTCTCATACCCGTAAAACGCAGAGATCAGCATAATCAGAGTGCTTTCCGGCAGGTGGAAGTTTGTCACCAGGCCGTCAATAGCGTGCAGCTCTACACCGGGGTACAGGAAAATATCGGTAGTACCGCTGCAAGGGACAATCTTGCCGTACTTGGCCCAGACGGCTTCCAGCGTGCGGCAGCTGGTGGTACCGACAGCAATTACGCGATGGCCGCTGGCGCGTGCTGCATTGATGGCCTCGGCTGCAGTATCATCCACGCAGTACCATTCGGTGTGCATCTGGTGCTCCTGAATATTATCCTCGCTGACAGGGCGGAAGGTGCCAAGGCCAACGTGCAGGGTCACTTCCACAATGTTGACCCCCTTGGCACGGATGGTATCCAGCAGTTCCGGGGTAAAATGCAGCCCGGCTGTGGGAGCAGCCGCGCTGCCAAGCTCTTTGGCGTATACGGTCTGGTACTGGCTCTGATCCTCTAGTTGGCGGGTGATGTACGGCGGCAGCGGCATTTTGCCGAACTCATCCAGCTTTTCGTACAAAGTCTGGGTATCGTATTGGAAGGTTACATATTTGTTGCCATCCGGCAGGGTCTCGTCTACTGTGGCCGTCAGGGAGCCATCGCCAAAGCTCAGCTTGGTGCCAGCCTGCATCCGGCGGCCGGGGCGGGCCAGGCATTCCCAGGTGTCACCGTGGGCCTGGCGGAGCAGCAGAACCTCGCACACGGCGCCGGTGGGCACTTTAACACCCATCAAGCGGGCAGGCAGAACCTTAGAATTGTTGACGACCAGCACATCTCCGGCGTTCAGGTATTCCGGCAGGTCATGGAAGATGCGGTGTTCAATCGTATCATTCTTGCGGTCAAGCACCATCAGGCGGGCGCTGTCACGCGGGTCAGCGGGCTCCTGGGCAATCAGTTCTTTGGGCAGGTCATACCAAAAATCTTTCTTTAACATTGTTTTGCTTCCTTTTTGCGTTGACAAGTTGGCCGCGCAATGCTATTATTGAGGCATGCAGGCGGCGATTGTATCTTACAGCAGCTGCCATGCGGCACAGAGGCGCGGATTTCATCAGTATATTCCCTTTTATGCCAGCCAAAGGCTTGTGGGGAATGGAAAGGGACGTCCGCCGAAGGCGGTGCACGGCACGCATCGTTCCTGGGCCCGCAGCCGAACAGGGGCGGGACTGTCACGTTAGGATTAACGTGTTGCGCTGTGCTCATGCAATGTATCATTATATTGCATTTTGTGCCGGTTTTCAAGCCGGTTTTTTTATTATCTCGTGTTTGGCAGCAAAATGGCTTGAATGCGGCGGCAGGTTTGTGTTTACCCCCTGCAAACCTGCGGCGGCAGCTGCATATAGGTAATGGTATGGGGCTGGGAACAGAAGCAGAATCCCCAAATGTGCGTTGGGGTTCTGGAGGAAAGGACGGCAGTTTAAGATGAAACAGTACAAAGTTGGCGTTGTTGGTGCAACCGGCATGGTGGGCCAGCGTTTTATTACCCTGCTGGAAAATCATCCCTGGTTTAAGCTTACGGCTCTGGCTGCATCGGCACGCTCCGCAGGCAAGACCTATGAGGATGCTGTCGGCAGCCGCTGGCTGATGAAAACACCGATGCCGGAAGCAGTCAAAAAGATGGTGGTTCTGGATGCTTCCAAGGTGGAAGAAGTTGCTGCACAGGTGGATTTTGTGTTCTGTGCAGTCAACATGAAAAAGGACGAAATCAAAGCGCTGGAAGAAGCTTACGCCAAGGCAGAATGCCCGGTGGTTTCCAACAACAGCGCACACCGCATGACACCGGATGTTCCGATGGTAGTGCCTGAAATCAATGCAGACCACCTGGAAATCATCCCCGCACAGCGCAAGCGCCTGGGCACCAAGCGCGGCTTTATTGCCGTCAAGTCCAACTGCAGCCTGCAGAGCTATGTGCCTGCCCTGCACCCGCTGATGAAGGATTACGGCGTAACCAAGTGCCTGGTCTGCACCTATCAGGCAATCTCCGGCGCTGGCAAAACGTTTGAGACTTTTCCCGATATCCTGGATAACGTGATTCCCTACATCGGTGGTGAAGAAGAAAAGAGTGAGCAGGAGCCGCTGAAGCTGTGGGGCCACATTGATGGCGATAAGATTGTGCCCGCAACTGCACCTTCCATTACGGCCCAGTGCCTGCGCGTACCGGTATCCGATGGCCACATGGGCGCGGTATTCGTAAGCTTTGATAAAAAGCCCACCAAAGAAGAAATCCTGAAAACCTGGAAAGAATTTCATGGCCCGGCGCAGGATCTGGACCTGCCCAGCGCACCCAAGCAGTTCCTGCATTACTTTGAAGAAGATGACCGCCCCCAGCCCAAGCTGGACCGCATGATTGAAAACGGCATGGCTGTCAGCATTGGTCGCCTGCGTGAGGATACCCAGTACGATTACAAGTTTGTCTGCCTGTCCCACAACACGCTGCGCGGCGCAGCAGGCGGTGCAGTTCTGCTGGCAGAACTGTTGGCCGTTAAGGGCTATTTTGACTAATCATCCCCTAGATTGAAGGAGAAACATTCCCTATGAAACAACCTGTATTTACCGGTGCTGCTGTTGCCATCATTACCCCCATGCACGCAGACGGAACCGTCAACTTTGAGGAACTGGGCCGCATTATTGATGATCAGATTGCACACGGCACGGATGCCATTGTGATCTGCGGCACCACGGGTGAATCCGCAGCGCTCAGCCACGAAGAGCATGTGGAGTGCATCCGTTTTGCTGTGAAGCATACCGCAAAGCGCGTTCCTGTTATTGCGGGCACGGGCTCCAACGATACGGCCTTTGCCATTGAGATCTCCAAAGAGGCCGAGGAAGCCGGTGCAGATGCCCTGCTGCTGGTTACCCCTTATTACAACAAAACCAGCCAGGCGGGCCTGATTGCCCACTATACGGCCATTGCAAATGCCGTTACCCTGCCCTGCATCATTTACAATGTTCCGTCCCGTACCGGTGTGAATCTGCAGCCCGCCACACTGGCGGAGCTTGCCAAGCTGCCCAATGTAAACGCTGTAAAGGAAGCCAGCGGCAATATCTCCCAGGTTGCGGATGTTGCAGCCCTGTGTGGCGAGGAACTGAACATTTATTCTGGCAACGATGACCAGATTGTGCCGATCTTGTCCTTGGGCGGTAAGGGCGTCATCAGTGTGCTTTCCAATGTTGCGCCGCAGCAGGCACACGATATCTGTGCCGCATGGTTTTCCGGTGACACGGCAAAGAGCCTGGAACTGCAGCTGAAAGCGCTGCCGCTGTGCCATGCCCTGTTTGCTGATGTAAACCCCATCCCGGTCAAATGGGCAATGAACCGCCTGGGCTGGAATGCGGGTCCATTGCGCCTGCCTCTGGTGGAGCCTTCGGTTGCCGTGCAGCAGTCCCTGGAAAATGAGATGAAGGCTTACGGCGTTCTGAAATAAAATAATCACGACCAGGCCCGCAGTACCGCGGATTTGTTGCGGCGCCGCGGGCCTGTGCTTTGGAAAAGGAAGGAACCAAATTAAGATGACAGATTTGATTATTCAGGGCATTAACGGCCGTATGGGCCATACCCTTGTGGAAAAGATCTCTGCCCGCAGCGATTGCCGCATTGTTGCCGGTGTGGACCAGAAAGCCGGTCAGATCGGGGATATCCCGGTTTACGCTTCGCTGGAAGATTTGCCGGAGGCAAAGGGAATCGTAATTGATTTTACTTCCCCTGCCGGTACGGTGCACGCGGCACAGTTCTGCACGGCACATGGTATGCCTTGCGTGCTTTGCTCGACCGGTTTGAGCAAAGAGGACGAGGCTGTGGTGGAACAGGCCAGCGAGAAGGTGCCGGTGTTCCGCAGCGCCAATATGTCGGTTGGCATCAATGTGTTGATCGAGCTGGCCCGCCGTGCTACCAAGCTGTTTGATGGCGAGTTTGATATCGAAATTGTGGAGAAGCACCATCACAACAAGCTGGATGCCCCCAGCGGAACCGCTTTGATGATCGCAAATGCCATCAACGAGGAAGCTGGCGGCAAATATGAGTATGTCTATGACCGCCACGCTGTGCGCCAGAAGCGCGGCGCGCAGGAATTGGGCATCAGCTCCGTGCGCGGCGGCGGCATTGTGGGCGACCATGATGTGCTGTTCTGCGGTCCGGAAGAGGTTGTGACCATCAGCCATGTGGCCCAGAGCCGCGGTGTGTTTGCCGATGGCGCTGTACAGGCAGCACTCTTCCTGGATGGGTGTGAGCCGGGTTACTACACCATGACGGATATGCTCAAGGGTAAAATGCAATGTCTTTAAGGTCCCATGAAGCTGCTGCGTGCGCAGTAATTGCAATTGGCGTGTGCGGTGTGTTGGTTGGTTCCCTGCTGGTAGAATCCATGCGGAACGGTCAAAGCAGTGCAAAAGCCACGGTAAGCACAGCACAAAGCACCGAAGAAGTCCAGGCACAGACAGAACCGACACAGACGCCCGCGCCAACACCTGAACCGGAACCGGTCGTACAGACAGTACACTTTTCTGCAACCGGGGATAACCTGATCCACGAGGGCATTTACAACCAGGCCAGGGCGCGCGGCAGTGATGGCCACTATGACTTTATCCCTGCCTATGAAAATCTGCGGGATTTTTACGCCGGGTTTGATGTGAACTGGCTCAACCAGGAAACGCTGGTCAATGATGATTATGAACCTTCCGGTTACCCGATGTTCTCTACGCCTGGGGATATTACCAATGCGCTGTATAATGTTGGCTTCCGGGTGTTCAGCCTTTCCAACAACCACAGCTATGATAAAGGCGCTGGCGGCATTGCCTCTTCGATGGCACACTGGGCGGCTATGCCGGATGATGTGGTGTCCATGGGGTTTTATAATCTGGAAACCTATGATGACTATGTGTACCAGACAGTAAACGGCGTTACCATCGGCTATCTTTCTTATACGGAGATGACCAACGGCCTGCCAACGCCGTCCGGCAGTGAATACGGCGTGGTTTATCTGGACCAGAGGGATGTGATTGAAAAGCAGATCACGGATATGCGCCCCAACTGTGACGTTCTGGTCGTCAGCTGCCACTGGGGTGTTGAAGGCAGCCATACAGTTACGGATGCACAGCGCGAAACAGCCCAATGGCTGGCTGACCAGGGTGCAGACCTAATCATTGGCACTCACCCGCATGTGACGCAGACGGCGCAGTGGCTGACAGGAACGAATGAGAATAAGTCGTTTGTTGCCTATTCGCTGGGGAACTTTATCAATGCGCAGGATATGCCGGACAATATGATCGGTGCCATTCTGGATGTGACGTTCCAGAAAACAACCGCAGCAGATGGTACCGTTACCGTGGAAATTCAAAACCCGGTACTGCACCCGGTGATCACCCAGTATGAGCCGCATTATGCAAACATTCGGGTTTACCTGTATAAAGACTATACGGATGAACTGGGCGCTGCACATGGCAACTTTGCATTGAGCAGGGCTTCCATTGAACAGGTTTTGAATGGTTCAATCGATTCTGAGTTTTTATCGTTAGAATAAAGGCAACACCGCACAATTCCCGCCTTACGGCTTAAGCACCGCTTCGGCGGCTG
>OHAJ01002494.1_pt1 | contig 12420 bp, 10 predicted proteins | sample 1577101 | NCBI WGS metagenome assembly OHAJ01 (sample SAMEA3541531, study PRJEB24748) | human gut metagenome | biome: human gut; feature: human-associated habitat; material: faeces | place: China | collected 2012
CTTCACGAAAAAACCGGATTGAATCTGAAAGCCATTGACTTCGATCCGGTCGGCAACGAGGGGATGGCATGATTTATCGTCATCTCGTGAAATATCCGGCCTGATTAACGTTTACTTTTTAAGTACAAACCAAATGTTTGATATATATGTCGGTCAACAAAGTTATTTTACTCGGATATGTAGGTAACGATCCCGATATCCGATATCCGGAAAAGGATCGTGCCGTCGCATTTCTGTCGCTCGCCACTAATGAGTATTATGCCAACTCCAGCACCGAGATAACAGAATGGCACCGCCTCGTGATGGGAGGACAAAACGCTCTTCTGGCTGAAAAATATATCCGCAAGGGTACACAATTATATGTGGAGGGCCGGCTTAAAAGCCGCGAATATGAAGACAAATTCAAGATCAGGCGCAGAGTCACAGAAATAATAGTCGACCGTGTCGAGCTTCTCGGAAGAAAGCAGGAACCTCCCGCACCATAAAAAACGAAACAAAACACCCAAAATATATCTGTTCTGAAATGAGAAAATGGAGAATTGAAGATTCAGCGGAACTTTACAATATTCCGGGCTGGGGTCTGAAATATTTTTCGATAAATGAGAAAGGCCATGTACAGGTGACTCCGAAAGAAGGCTGCGCGCCTGTCGACATCAAGGAAGTGATGGATACGCTGCAGCTGCGCGATGTGGATGCCCCGCTGTTGCTGCGTTTTCCGGATATTCTTGATGACCGTATCCGTAAAATTTCCAATTGTTTCAAAAAAGCTGCAGAAGAATACGAATACGAGGCCAAGAATTTTATTGTATATCCCATCAAGGTCAATCAGATGAGGCCAGTGGTCGAGGAGATCGTAAGTCACGGCAATAAATACAACATAGGTCTCGAAGCCGGCTCCAAGCCCGAACTGCACGCAGTTCTCGCAGTCAACACCCATGAGAACTCCATCATAGTATGCAACGGATATAAGGATGAGGATTATGTCGAACTGGCTCTGCTGGCACAAAAAATGGGACGTCGCATTTTTCTCGTCGTCGAAAAGATAAATGAACTCAAACTTATATCTACTGTAGCACGCAGACTGGGAATCGTTCCGAATATCGGCATACGCATCAAACTCACTTCTTCAGGCTCTGGCAAATGGGAAGAATCGGGCGGAGACGTCAGCAAATTCGGTCTCAACTCAAGCGAACTGCTTGACGCCCTCTCCTATCTTGAAAAGAACAAGATGACCGAAAGTCTTAAGCTCATACATTTCCATATAGGTAGCCAGATAACCAAAATACGCCGCATAAAGAACGCTTTGAGAGAGGCAATGCAATTCTATGTCCAACTCTCAAAGATGGGATTCAACATCGAATTTGTCGACATAGGAGGCGGTCTGGGCGTGGACTACGACGGAACACGCTCGTCAAGCGGAGAGAACTCCATGAACTATTCCATCCAGGAATATGTAAATGACTCCGTCTCGGCACTTGTCGATGCCTGCCAGAAAAACAATCTGCCGCATCCCAACATCATCACCGAGAGCGGACGATCGCTGACAGCACACCATTCCGTGCTTATAATCCAGGTTCTCGAGACAGCTCAACTGCCTATCTGGAAAGATGACGATGAACTTGGAGAGAACCCCCATGAACTTGCTTCGGAACTATACAATATATGGGACAAGATAGACTCTTCGAGAGTATTCGAAGACTGGCATGATGCGCTGCAGATCCGCGAAGAGGCTCTGGAACGGTTCAGCCTCGGACTTCTCGATCTCAGGACACGCGCCCAGATTGAAAAATTGTTCTGGAGCGTGGCCCGTGATGTCCGCGACATGACCAGATCCATGAAACACCCGCCGGAAGAACTCCGTAAGGCAGCCCGCATGCTTCCTGAAAAATATTTCTGCAATTTCTCTCTGTTCCAGTCCCTGCCTGACTCGTGGGCAATAGACCAGATGTTCCCGATAATGCCGATCACCAGACTTGATGAAAAACCGACACGGGAATGTACGATTCAGGATGTGACATGCGATTCCGACGGGAAGATCAACCGTTTCGTTGCTCCCGCGGGAAGTTCCTATTGTCTCAGCGTGCATGACCTGAAACCGAATGAGCCTTATTACCTCGGTGTGTTCCTGGTGGGAGCATATCAAGAAATTCTCGGAGACCTCCACAATCTGTTCGGAGACACCAACGCCGTGCATATAACCCTTACAAAAGATGGATATGAGATAGCGCAGATCATTGACGGAGAGGCTGTTGCCGACGTACTCGACTATGTCGAGTACAACCCCAAGAAACTTGTCCGCAATCTGGAGAGCTGGGTGACAGCCTCCATGAAGCGTGGAGTCATTACCCCTGAGGAAGGGCGGCAGTTCCTTAACAATTATCGTTCAGGACTATACGGAAGCACATATCTGGAGCGTGACTGATGCGTAAATTTCTCAAGTTGTCATATTCGGGCACGCCTTATCACGGGTGGCAGTCACAGCCGAACGCGTCAAGCGTTCAGCAGACCCTCGAAGAAGCTCTCTCGACAATACTTCGCGTGCCTGCGCCTGTCACAGGAGCGGGAAGAACAGACACGGGCGTTCATGCCCGTGTCATGTTCGCTCATTTTGATACGGAAACTGAAATTTCAGACCGGCGCCGTTTTCTGACAGGTCTGAACCGTCTGTGCGGGCCTGCGATATCTGTATCCGATATAATCGATGTCGCCGACAATGCTCACGCACGCTTCGACGCGACATCCCGTACCTACAAATACTTCATTGTTTTCGAGAAATCTCCATTTCTTGAAGACTGCTCATGGAGAAGTCCCGGCATACTTGATATAGAGGCGATGAATGAAGCTGCTGCGATACTGTTACAAACGAAAGATTTCACGTCATTCGCCAAATTGCACAGCGATGCGAAGACCAATATATGTCAAGTTTCAGAAGCACGATGGGACAAATGGCACAACAACTTCGAAGTGCCGGGTGCGGTCTTTACGATCACTGCCGACCGGTTCTTGAGAAATATGGTGCGTGCCATTGTCGGGACACTTGTGGATGTAGGCCGCGGAAAACTGACACTCGACGGGGTCAGACGTATAATCGAAGAAAAAGACAGGTGCTCGGCCGGCACCTCCATGCCCCCACAGGCCCTTTTTCTATGGGACATCACTTATCCTTACATATACCGGGATTAGACAAGCGACAAAACCAAACCATTGCTTATGACATGGAAATAAAAGAAAGAATCAAGCGGCTACGCGACGAGCTTAACCGACACAACCATAATTATTACGTGTTGAATTCTCCTGAAATATCAGACAAAGAGTTCGACATGATGATGAAAGAACTTGAAATTCTTGAAAAGGAAAATCCGGAATATGCCGATGAGCTCTCTCCTACCCGACGCGTAGGCTCCGACCTCACAAAGGGATTCGAACATGTGGTCCACGAACGACCGATGATGTCGCTTGCCAACACTTATTCCATAAGCGAAGTCGACGAATGGGCGGCGCGTATCGACAAGGCGCTTGAAGGACATGACTACAGCATAGTAGGGGAAATGAAATTCGACGGAACATCGATTTCCCTCACCTACAGGCATGGACGTCTTGTCAGAGCGGTGACACGTGGCGACGGCACCCAGGGTGATGACGTTACCGCAAACGTAAAGACAATACGCAGCATCCCATTGGAGCTGCTTCCCGGCGACTGGCCGGAAGAATTCGAGATACGCGGAGAGATTCTTATGCCATGGGAAGTTTTCGAAAAACTCAATGCGGAAAGAGCCTACAACGAAGAACCTCTGTTCGCCAATCCAAGAAACGCGGCATCGGGCACTCTGAAACTGCAGGATTCACGGGAGGTAGCCAAACGCCATCTTGACGCCCGCTTTTACTATCTGCTGAGTGACAGTCTGCCTTTCGACAACCATTATGAGAATATGCTCGCGGCGGAACACTGGGGATTCAAAGTCTCGAAAGCGATGACCGTGTTGCATTCTCTCAAAGAAATAGATGAGTATATCGCTTATTGGGATGAGCACCGTAAGGAACTTCCCGTGGCGACAGACGGACTCGTATTCAAAGTCAACTCTCTCCGCCAGCAACTCAATCTCGGTTCCACCGCCAAGTCTCCGAGATGGGCGGTAGCTTTCAAATTCAATCCCGAACGCGCATGCACTCCGCTACACTTCGTATCGTTCGAGACGGGGAGGATGGGAATCGTCACCCCGGTGGCCAACCTTGAACCCGTGCAGTTATCGGGCACAATCGTCAAACGCGCGTCTCTGCACAACGAGGACATCATGCTTGAGCTTGACATCCATGAAGGAGATTCGCTGTATGTGGAGAAAGCCGGCGAGATCATCCCGCAGATCACAGGCGTGGAGATATCCCGACGCCCCGAGGGCGCGGCAAAAATAACCTTCGTAAGGAATTGTCCGGTATGCGGCACACCGCTGCAGCGCATATTCGGAGAAGCTGCATGGTGCTGTCCCAACAAATATGGATGCCGCCCTCAGATAACGGGCAGAATAGAGCACTTCTGTGCCAGACGAATGATGAACATAGACGGAATCGGCGAAGAGACAGCCGAGCAACTCTATGAATCCGGTCTTGTGGAAAGAATCGGTCAGATTTATGATCTTACCGAGGATAAACTGGCAGGACTGGACCGTTTCGGCACTAAAGCAGCACAACGGATCATGAAAGGAATCGAGAATTCCAGAACTGTTCCGTTTGAAAGAGTATTATATGCCCTGTCAATTCCCAATGTCGGAGAGACAACTGCCAAACGACTCGCCAGAACAGTCAAAAGCATGGAAAGACTGCTTGAGATGACACTTGAGGAGCTGACCGCCATACCTGACGTCGGGCCGGTGATAGCACAGAACATCTATGATTTTCTCAGGGAACCGGTCAACATAGCCAACATCAATGATCTGAGAAACGCAGGAGTGCAATTGGAACTTTCCGCCGATAAAATGATTCCCGCAGGAAATTCTCTCACCGGAAATACAATTGTGATATCAGGAACTTTCCTGCATCACAGCCGTGACGAATACAAGGACATAATAGTCGCGCACGGAGGGAAAAACTCCGGAAGCATATCAAAAAAGACGACATTTGTTCTTGCCGGTGAAAATATGGGACCTGCAAAACGTGACAAATGTACCCAGCTCGGCATTCCAATGATATCGGAAGAGGAATTTCTCGGCATGATCACTCCCTCCGAATAATCGGACACGCTGAGGACAGAACCGCGGTATTGATCAAAATCAAATTTTAACCGATCTATATAATAAACTTAATAATGAAAATTTCACCATCCTTATTATCCGCCAATTTCGCGGATTTACGTCCAGATATCGAAATGATCAACTCGTCGGAATGCGATTATCTGCATATGGACATAATGGACGGAGTATTTGTACCGAACATATCATTCGGATTTCCTGTCATGAAAGCCGTCAGCAAGATCTGTACAAAACCACTCGACGTGCATCTCATGATAGTAGAGCCGCAGAAATGGATATCACAGGTCAGGGACTGTGGAGCGGAAATAATGAACGTACATCAGGAGGCATGTCTGCATCTGCACAGCTGTGTCCAGCAGATCCATCAGGCAGGCATGAAAGCCGGAGTCACTCTTTGCCCGGCCACTCCCGTATCGACACTTACCGACATAATAGAAGATCTTGATCTTGTATTGCTCATGTCTGTGAATCCGGGATTCGGAGGACAGCCGTTTATCGAACATACTCTACGCAAGACGGAGGAACTGCGGCGACTCATCGCCGCCACCGGCTCAAAGGCAGAGATAGAAATAGACGGAGGGGTAAACCTTACGACAGGCGCGGCTCTTGCCTCAGCTGGCGCGGACATTCTTGTGGCCGGAAGTTTTGTATTCGGCTCCGAAGATCCGGCCAGAACAATCAGTGACCTCAAAAATTTAGAAGCGGTTTAAAATCATTAGAAATGCTTGATATGATTCCTTTGGCAATTTTCGATGCCAGCGAGTTTTTCCAATGGTTTGTCAACCATGCAAACTATTGGTTCGTATTCATCTTCATGGTAATAGAAAGCAGTTTCATTCCTTTCCCGTCTGAAGTCATAGTGCCGCCGGCCGCCTATCTGGCCTGCCGCAATTATGGAGTGGGAGCCGACATGAATGTCTATATGGTGGTTATATTCGCGACTCTCGGGGCACTCGTCGGAGCATTTATCAACTATTATCTCGCGCTGTGGGTAGGACGACCCGTGGTCTATAAATTTGCCGACAGCCGTCTGGGACATGCCTGTCTTATCGATCGCGCAAAAGTAGAGAAAGCCGAAAAATATTTTGACAAGCACGGTGCGGTGTCGACATTTATAGGACGTCTTATCCCGGCGATCCGGCAGCTGATATCCATTCCTGCGGGAATTTCGAAAATGAATGTCGCACAATTCGCCATTTTCACCACTCTCGGCGCGCTTGTATGGAATTCGATACTCGGCGCGCTGGGCTACTGGCTGTCTGTCCACGTCGATCCCGCGATGCTTTTCGATAAGATCGAGGAATACAACCGTTATCTCAGCTGGGGAGGATATGCTTTATTCGGCCTCTGCGTGATCTACATCCTCTGGAACGCCTTCCGCAAGAAAAATACAGACATCAGACAGTGAGGCAGAGGGTGGTGACGTAGGCTATATAGATCAGCACCATGACGGCTCCTTCGGAACGGCGGATTGTCCTGTTGCCCACAAACCATCCTACAGCCCAGAAAAGAAGACTCGCGACCATAAGCACCGACAGATCGAAGATATCTATTCCTCCGAAGGGCAAAGGCTTGACAATGGAAGTCACTCCGAGCACGAAGAATATATTGAATATGTTCGAACCTATCACATTGCCTATGCAGATGCCCGGCGATCCCTTAAGAGCAGCAACGACCGAGGTGGCAAGTTCAGGCAGAGACGTCCCGGCCGCAATAATAGTCAGACCGATCATCGCCTCCGACATGCCGAGAGATCGCGCTATACCTGAAGCTCCGTCGACAAACCACTGACCGCCCAGCACAAGACCTGCGAGACCTCCGCATACGTATATCAGAGCTTTCCAAAGCGGAAGGCTCTTTTTTTGTACGCTATCTTCAGCCACAACCGGTTCAGGGGCCTTTTTAGCCTGTGCGAACGTGAACCGCATAAACACCAGAAAGAAAAGAAACAGAAGAATACCGTCGACACGTGTGACTTCCATTGATGTCCCGTCAAGCCACGGAGCACAGCCAATGGCAAGCAATGCCGCCGAAGAGAGTATGACCAGTGGAATCTCATTTACAAGAATTCCGCCTTCTATCCTGATGGGCTTGATGAGTGCGGAAATACCGACTATGACCAGAATATTGAATATGTTCGACCCGACGATGTTTCCCACCGCCATAGCCGAAGATGCATTAAAAGCACTTGTGAGCGACACCACAAGCTCGGGAGCACTGGTCATCATCGACACAACCGTCAGTCCTACCATAAAATCAGACATTCCCATACGTCTGGCAAGAGCGGAAGCACCGTCGGTCATAAAATTGGCTCCTCCAAGAATAAGGAGGAGCCCTATTATAAATAGAATTATATTCACGCCTTCTTAATCTTTCTGTAGAGAACAAGCGACGGCTGCCGCAAGTTCACGTGCGGATGAAATGGATTCTTCATCAAGAGTCTGACGCATGGTCATCGACGCAACCATCGGCATCTTCATCCGCTCACAATATTCCTGAATGCGCGCTATTGCCGCACCTTTGACCCATGTATATCCTCCGAAAGCCGCGAACACCTTATTCTGGATCTCACGTGTTTCCATAGCGTTCATAAATGCCTCGACAGGAGGAAACAGTCCCATCGAATAAGTGGCGCTTCCGACTATCAGGCCCTGATATCTGAATGCATCCGAGATCATATCGCTCATCGAGGAGTGGGAGGCGTTGTGTATGCGTATATTCCTGACCCCCGAGCGGCATAATTCACGTGCGATGACCTCGGCGACTTCCGCTGTATTCCCGTACATGGAACCGTAGATTATTGTCACGCCCGGTTCAGATTTATAAGCGGAAAGTTTATCGGTGATCGCCAGTACTTCTTCTATCCTTTCATGCCATACCGGGCCATGGGTCGAACAGATATAATCAAGAGGAAGAAGAGCCGAAAGCTTGGCAAGGGCGCGCTGGACAAATTTGCCATATTTGCCGACAATGTTTGAATAATAACGATACATCTCAGGGAAGAAATGATCCGTTGACATTTCGGAATCAATTACACCTCCGTCAAGAGCACCGAATGTTCCGAACGCATCTCCTGAGAAAAGAAGCCTGCAATCCTCCAGCCATGTCATCATAGTCTCCGGCCAATGGACCATAGGTGTGAGAAAAAAACGCAATTTCCTGTCTCCGAGATCGAGAGTGTCACCATCCTTGACTTCAACAAAACGATTGTCATCATCGATATGATAAAAGCCCTTGATCATCGAAATAGTCTGTGAGTTGCCGACTATCTTCACGTCAGGATAGGACAGCACGACTTCGGGTATGGAACCGCTGTGATCCGGCTCCATATGATTGATCACAAGGTAATCTATCTTACGCCCGGGGGCGACAGACTCGATATTGTTCAGAAATTCGCGTACCTCATCGATGCGCACAGTGTCTATCAGAGCGAGGCGGCTTCCGCCATCTACTATATATGAATTATAGCTCACGCCATATGGCAGAGACCAGAGGCCTTCGAAAAGAGCGGTCACCCGGTCATTCACGCCGGCATAGTATACTCCTTTGGTAATTTCCTTGAAGTTCATAGTGTATATATGAATGTTTTGATCACTTACTTAAGACATACTTACTTATTTGGTACAAATATAATCGATTTCTCCGAAAGAGTCACGACTAAAAGCTATTTTTTTGTAATTTTGCATCCGGAAACAGCCATAGAATATGAAAGTAGCCCTGATTACAATTCTGATGCTCGTGGTGTCGAATATATTTATGACATTCGCGTGGTACGGACACCTGAAACTCAATAATGCCGGCATATCAAAGAACTGGCCTCTCATAGCAGTGATATTGCTTTCCTGGGGGATGGCATTTCTTGAATATTGTTTCATGATCCCCGCCAACCGTATAGGATTCAGAGATAACGGAGGCCCGTTCAATCTGTTCCAGTTGAAAATAATACAGGAAGTAATTTCGCTTACCGTATTCACAGTGATTGCTATGCTGCTTTTTCAGGGAGAGAAACTTCACTGGAACCATATAGCAGCCTTCGTATGTCTTATGGCGGCTGTCGGGTTCACATTCCTGCCATCCTCAAATTAATAAGCTGTCAAACAAAGAAAGACTCATAATTTTTGTCGAAGAAACATTGAAACAATCAGACCCGTCAGTATAAAACAGTTACTTAATACATCTCTTATGAAAATATACATAGCGCCCGTCCAAGGGCATACCGACGCGGCATGGCGTCACTTCCATCAGAAAACATATGGCGGAGACAACAGTTATTTTACTCCGTTTATCCGCTGTGATCACGGGGAACTGCGCAAACAGGATCTTAAAGATTTCACATCTCCGCTGAACGATAACATAGACCTCGAACCGCAAGTCATTTTCCGAGATATGGACGAACTCGATATTCTGCTGTCGCGACTCGCAGCCGAGGGTGCTGAAAAGGTAAACCTCAACATGGGTTGCCCATTTCCATTGCAGACAGGCAAAGGACGGGGAGCCGGATTTCTCCGTAATGTAGAAGAGAGTAAAAAAATACCGATTATATTAAACAAATATCCTGCACTTTCGTACTCGGTTAAAATGAGACTCGGTTACGAAGATCCGAACGAATGGAAAAATATCATGCCGATATTGAATACTCTGGATCTGCGCCACATTGCCGTGCATCCCCGCGTAGCACGCCAGCAATATTCAGGAGATCTTTATTTTGATCAGTTTGAAGCCATTCTGTCGGAAAGTCAGAATTCCGTAATATTCAACGGCGAGATACATACACCCAATGATATTGAAAATATTATCAGGAAATATCCCTCCATAGCCGGAGTGATGACCGCACGTGGAATTCTGGGACGCCCCTCTCTTGCGCAAGAATATGAAAGCGGCAAGGAATTGGACAAAATAGAACGAATCTCAAAAATGCTTGAGTTTCACCGGATCCTTTTCGATCACTACTCTTCAATATTATGCGGGGATTCACAGATAATATCCAAGATCAAACCATTCTGGGAATATGCAGAAGAGGAAATAGGTCGCAAGGCATGGAAGGCAATCAAAAAAGCGGGAAATATCGCCAAGTACCATTCAGCCGTAGCCATGATAGAATAAGTTATCGGCATTCGATGACACCCTCCATCTAAAAATTCCCGGTCTTTCAAATCAAGACCGGGAATGTATTTTCACAGCATTGGCATATCCTGTATGCTGTCTGACTTAAATGTTTCGTGTGTGAAACTTATTAAGCAGCTGTTAAGTAGCTATTAAAAATTAAACGATATATGAAGCTTTGGAATCTTGTAATATAAATTTTCAATAGCTACTTATCTGATAAAGAGAAGCTCCCGATATTTGGGAAGCGGCCAGATCTCATTGTCGACCATGAGCTCCAGTTTGTCGATATGGCGGCGTATGTCTTCCATATAGGGAGCCACTTCATCATGATAAGCGATAGCCTTTGCGCGCTCCGAATCAAGATGATTGGCATGTTTACGCGCGTTGACCATATTCTCGACGCCACTCTTGATAGCAGAGATATGATCGCTTATCACCTCGATATTCGACAGATCCTGTGCGGAAATACTGTCGGCTTTCGATCCTTTGAAAAGCTGCTGGATCTTGTAGACATTATCAAGGAGCAGAGACTGGTATCTTACGGCTGCAGGAATGATATGGTTGATGGCGAGATCTCCGAGCACACGGCTCTCGATCTGGATTTTCTTTGTATACATCTCCCACTTGACCTCGTTGCGGGCCTCGATTTCCTTCTTGGATAGGACACCTGTCTTCTCGAACATCTCGACAGACGACGGAAGCATATAACGGTCATACATAAGCGGTGCTGAAGTCTCGACATCAAGGCCGCGTTTCTCCGCTTCAACCTTCCATTCGTCGCTATAGCCGTTGCCGTCGAAATGTATGGGGCGCGACTCGCGGATAAGTTTCTTGACTTCATCGAGAATGGCATGCTCCCTGTCCTCTCCATTTGCGACACGTGCCTCCACTGTAGTGGCAAAATCATTGAGTTGTGCTGCCACGGCGGCATTGAGGGCAATAAGAGCCGATGCGTTATTGGCTGAAGAACCTACAGCGCGATACTCGAAACGATTTCCCGTGAATGCAAACGGACTCGTACGGTTACGGTCAGTATTGTCAAGCATGAGCTCAGGAATCTGCGCGATGTCGAGTGTGATCTTCTCTTTGCCGTCTATTGTTATCTTGCTTATCGAATCCGCTTTCTCAACTTTCTCGAGAATTGAACTTACTGCAGAACCGAGGAACATCGATATGATGGCCGGAGGAGCCTCATTCGCACCAAGTCGATGAGCGTTGGTAGCATTGATTATCGAAGCCTTTAGAAGGCCGTTGTGTTTATGGACAGCAGCCATGACATTTGCCACGAATGTTACAAAGCGGAAATTGTCATGTTCGTTTTTGCCGGGCGCAAAAAGAAGGATGCCATTATCTGTGCCGAGGCTCCAGTTGTTATGCTTGCCCGAGCCGTTTATGCCTGCAAAAGGTTTCTCATGCAGCAGGACCCGGAAATTATGGCGACGCGCCACTTCTTCCATGACAGACATGAGAAGCAGGTTATGGTCATTGGCGAGATTCGCTTCCTCAAAGATAGGAGCAAGCTCGAACTGATTGGGAGCTACTTCGTTATGGCGGGTCTTGGCCGGAATACCGAGACGATGTGCCTCAAGCTCCAGATCGAGCATGAAAGCCTCGACGCGACTTGGGATGGAACCGAAATAATGGTCCTCAAGCTGCTGGTTTTTCGCCGATTCATGTCCCATGAGAGTCCGTCCTGTCATTACCAGGTCGGGACGGGCCGCATAAAGCGCCTCGTCTACAAGAAAATATTCCTGCTCCCATCCGAGATTACAGATAACATGCTTGACATCCGGATTGAAGAAACGGGCGACACGGGTAGCAGCCTTGTCTATACTGTTGAGAGAACGCAACAATGGTGTCTTATAATCAAGGCTCTCACCTGTATATGATACGAAAACAGTAGGGATACAAAGCGTGTTGTCGACTATAAATGCCGGAGAAGAAATGTCCCAGGCCGAATACGCATCAGCGTATACTCCGACAACCTCGCCATCTTCTGGAAAAGCGTACAGGAGGCGTTCGCCCGGGCCGGGTTTGACGTTCTGCGTATGATTTCTACAGAATATGGAGA
>OHAJ01002496.1_pt1 | contig 12410 bp, 7 predicted proteins | sample 1577101 | NCBI WGS metagenome assembly OHAJ01 (sample SAMEA3541531, study PRJEB24748) | human gut metagenome | biome: human gut; feature: human-associated habitat; material: faeces | place: China | collected 2012
GACACTTGACATGAGTGGACAAGCATTGGCGCAGAATGAAACATTAAACGGGTATTTGAATATATTACCTACAACCTATGGTGATACCCGGTTGATGAAAAGTACGACCGAACTGAATATTACAGTAAGCGTTTTGAATAATGAAGTGGAACAGGATATTATCCTGCTGAAAAAAGTAAAAGTCAAAGATTTGGAGGATAACATCGGACTTGATATGGATGCTACTGCCAATCAGTTTGCAGCCGGCAAGCATTATAAAATGGATTTTGAGGTAGATTATCGTTTCAGAATTCCTGATGAGGGCTATATGATCGATGATGATGGAAATATTCATATCTATAATAAGACTGGATTATTCGGATGGAATAAAATTGCGGATGAATACCGTAAGGCAACTGTTACTTTAGAAAAAGAATATATCGATGAACCGGCAGGGGATGGAATAAAAGTGATTGATATGGGTAATGAACTTTGGGAACCTATTAGTGCGTTTGGAGGTGTATTTGAAGGTAATGGTGTTACCATCCGCAATTTGCAAATAGCTAATAAAGGTTTTATAGCTACCAATACGGGAACTATCCGGAATTTGACTTTGGAAAATGTAAGTTTCTCTGCTGATATCACAGAGGGAGCAGGAGCATTGGCTGCCGAAAGTTCAACGAGTGTCATTCAGAATTGTACAGTCAAGGGAGTGACTGCAACCGTTATAAAACCGGTAGTTTTTGGTGGTTTGATCGGTCGAAACTCCGAAGGAAGAATAGAAGGTTGTCAAGTTATCAGTGGAACTATTAACCTTAATTTGAGTGGTGCTGGTAATTCTAATTATGGTGGCTTGGTTGGTGAGCATTTTAATGGAACGGCTCTTATTATAAATTCGTATGTCGGTGCAGATGTAACAATCAAGCATCCTAGTAACTCTAGTGGTGCATCCTGTGTCGGCGGACTTGTTGGCTGGAACAACTCCGGTAAAGTCAAAGGTTGTTACTCATTAGCCAAACTTGAGGTTTCTTGTTCCGGACAAGTAGGAGGACTTATAGGGGCTAATAGTAACGGTACGGTTCTGGCCTGTTATGTAGCCGGTTCAATTAGTGGAACTATCTATAATAATACTGGCGGTTTCATTGCACAGAATACCATTAATAATGCTGATGCTACTGTGACGGCTTGCTACTCGACCACGCAGATAAATGTGACTAATAATGCTGGAAGTAATAAATTGGGAGCTTTCGTCGCTTCGAATTCAACAGGAATCAACCAGTGTTATTTCGTAGGCGAGACGGTGACTAATCCTGTAGGAAGCGGATCTGTAAATGGAATTAGTAAGGTAACAGCTACTCAACTCAAGGATAAGAAACGTCAGATGAATTTGGCAATAGAAGCCAAGGATCCAGAATTTGGTTTTAGCTTTAAAGTGAATGAGGATGCCGGAACTAATATATACTGTCCGTTGATTCTACAGGGGGCTGTGAAAGAACCTGGCTTCGGTGGATCAGATTTTGGAGATGGTGGTGATATTTAAATAACTGATAACAGAAAAAAATAAATCATGAATAAAATCTATTCTTTATTAGGGATCGGGCTGCTAAGTGCAGCCACCCTAAGCTCTTGTAAAGAAGATGTTTTCATTGAAGGTGGGGATGAACTGCAACGGGGAGAATCACAGACTTATGTGGCTGTTGCTTCTATCCGGGGGTATGAAAATACGGACAAAGAATCGTCTACACGTGCCAACGTACAAGATGACGGTAGTTCCTTTATGTGGAATGCCGATGATAAGGTTACACTTTGGAATGGAACAAATGGCTATGATTTCACAACCATAAATTATGATGAGAGTGAACCGTCTGGAAATGTGGAATTTGCAGGGAATGGTAACTTTGAAGAGGGAGCTACTGTTTGGGGAATCTATCCGAAAAAAGATGTTCCGACTTCAGGGAATGTTTTCACTTTTACGTTGGGAGATGCTACGCAAAGTGCTCAAAAAGCAGAGCTGCAGAATACGATGCACATGCTTGCTAAAGGCACGGTGAATGGGACTACCGTCACCAATCTTAAGTTTGAACATTTGACAGCTCTTTATCAGTTTAAATTCACCAATCGAAGACCGGATGCCTATAAAGTGACAAAGGTGGTTGTTTCGGCTGATGCTGCTATTTTCCCAAAAACGTTGACAGTTTCGGGAGAAGAGAAAACGTATGGTGATAAAAGTAATAGTCTGACTTTGTCTATGACAAGTTTGGACATGGCAAAGAATGAAGTTGCATACGGTTATTTGAGTTTCTTCCCGATGGCAGACATGACAAAGGATACAGAATTAACCTTTACTGCTACGATAGAAAAAGTGGGAGATTCTTCCTCTACGGAAACAATAGAGAAAAAAGGAAAGATCAGTGAACTTTATAATGCCGAATCGGTGGTAGCAGGAGATGAATATAAATATGTGGCTGGAAAGCGATATGGTATATCATTTATGCTGGTGGCAGACTTGGGATATGAGGAGACTGAAGCGGGTAAGTATTTAGTCAAGAAAGAAGACGGGTTGATAAATTTGGCAAGTGAACCGACTGTTATGACGAATGCTGCTACGGTAATTACATTAGATGCTGATCTTGATATGTCGACTAAAGAGGCATGGGTACCGGTTACGGAGTTTAAAGGTATATTGGACGGCAATGGCAAGACTATTTCCGGTCTTACAATTGAAGCAACAGGAAACGATGCCGGTTTGTTTATAACTAATAATGGTATCATTAAAAATTTAACTCTTAAAGATGTAACAGTGAAACAAGTGTCAGGCGCAGCTGGAGCATTTGCAGCAATAAATACCGGAACGATTCAGAATTGCGTCATTGATGGAGGAGCGTTGACTGTCAATGGAGCAGATGCTAAGTTAGGGGCTATTACCGGACATAATCAGACTGGTGCGTCAATGATAAAGGATTGTAAGGTAAAAGGTAATGTGGTACTGACTGTTGCCGGTGGTAAAGTAAATGCCGGTGGATTGGCAGGTGTGAACGGATGGTGGTCTAAGGCACAAATACAAGGTTCTTCGATTGACAAGGAGGTATCCTTTGTATATAGAGGTAATGGTGAAGGTGCCATCGGAGGACTTGTGGGTTGGAATGTTCAGGGAACCATAACTGGCTGTTATTCTTTGATGACTATTACTGCATTTACAGCTGTGAATGCCGGTGGTCTGGTGGGAGGAAACGAAGGACCTGTAACCGCTTCGTTTGCTGCTGGTGAAATAGTGGCCAAAGCGTCCGGAAATATTGGTGGTTTGGTGAAAAATGGTGGAACTTTGACAGGATGTTATTCAACTTCTGTGCTTTCTGGCACTGCTTCTGTTACCATTTGTGGAATATCAACGGGATCAGTGACAGCAAACGAATGTTATTTTATGTCCGACGGAGTTTCGAATCCGGGTGGAAACTTACCAACTTCAACTAAGGTAAGCGATGCTGCTGCCCTTATTGACAAAATAGCATCCATGAATCAAGCGGTAGCTGGCTCTGGTTACAAGTATGTTGAAAATACAGGAACCGATAGTGCCAGAGTACCTTTACTCATTCAACCGGATGAATAATAATGCGAATCAGTAGTTGAAATCACTAGCTGATTCAGTTAGTTAAATTGTTATTATTCAATTAATTATCTCATTTATTTATTTCTTAATCTCCTTGAAAATCAGTATATTAGAAGAATAAAACCACTCATTATTCTAATTATGATTCCCAAGGAGAAAGAGCTAAAACTTATAAAAATATATATGTATATCTGCGATGTTTATCAGTCTTCACTGAAGTTCTACTGTCAGAGGTTCAGTAATAACGCTACACCGATCTTCACTGATCAGGAGCTGCTTACCGTATATCTGTTCTGCGGAGCGTATCAGCGCTATTTTAGCATCAAAGAGATACATACATTCACCAAAGAATATTTGCTTTCCTGGTTCCCTAACCTTCCCTCTTATCAAACATTCAACTATCGGCTGAAGCTGATGAGTGAGGCGATTAATGAACTGGTGAAGCATCTCATTACTTTCTTTAAACCAACAGATTGCGATTCTATGATATCACTTATTGACTCCATGCCCATCATTACTTGTGCAGGAAAGAACAAAACCGGAAAAGTGGCTACTGAAATTGCCACTAAAGGATACTGCTCTACAAAGAACATGTATTATTTCGGGCTCAAACTTCACACCTTAGCTTTCCGCAGGGAAGGAACCATTCCATTCCCCGAAATGATCATCTTATCATCGGCAGAGGAGAATGATCTGACTGTTCTTAAAAGAGAAGCCGCTGATAGTCTTATAAACAGATATATATTTGCGGATAAGATATACTCAGACTTCTCGTTCTGGGGAAACAAACAGCAGGAACAAGGGGTAACCATGATGACTCCCGTTAAAGCAATAAAGGGAGAGGAGCCTATTATTACTCAAAGAGAGAAAGCGGGCAGAGACCTGTTTTCAACTGCAGTATCAAAGGTCAGACAACCGATAGAATCTTTTTTCAACTGGCTGAATGAAAAAACAAATATTCAAAGAGCGATGAAAGTCAGATCTACATCTGGACTTTTAGTACATACGATGGGCAAAATTGCCATCGCATTCATTTATCTAATTTTCTAAAACAAGGAATCAGAGTTCAACTACTGATTCGCATTAATAACTGACAGGTATTAGTTTGAATCCCCTTATTTATCCTTGTTTTGTATATGAAGAGGACAAATAGGGGGATTCGTATCTGGAATATACTATCTTTGTATGTCGAAGACATCTTTGGGTTGATTGCGACAGACAACATGACATTCATTATAAAATAAAACTTTATATGAGACGAATCTTTGTTAGCTTACTGCTTTTATCTCTGTTTTTTATGGGTTATGCCCATGAGCCGGAATTTTCAACAGCCGGTTTCTTCCGGTTACCGGATACCGGGCGTGATGTGTACTCGATGAATCCTGCCTGGCGCTTTTATAAAGGAAGTGTGGTGGGTGCCGAAGCAAAAGAATTTGACGACAAAACCTGGCAGGTGGTGTCTTTACCTAATGGTATCGAGTATCTTCCTACTGAGGCTAGTGGTTGCATCAATTATCAGGGGGAAGTATGGTATCGTAAACACTTTACTCCATCCGAAGCATTGAAAGGAAAGAAACTGTTTCTGCACTTTGAAGCCATTATGGGTAAAAGTAAGATTTATGTAAACGGTAAATTATTGGCAGAGCACTTTGGAGGCTATCTTCCCGTATCGGTAGATGTGACTGATGCATTAAAGTGGGGAGAGGACAATGTGATTGCGGTGTGGGCTGATAATAGCGACGATCCGACCTATGCGCCTGGAAAACCACAAGATGTGTTAGATTATGCCTATTTGGGAGGCATTTATCGGGATTGCTGGCTGATTGCACATAATTATGTGTTTATCACGGATCCGAATTACGAGAACGAAATAGCAGGAGGCGGACTGTTTATTGCCACAGATCGTGTATCGGAGCAATCGGCAGATATTCTCTTGAAAGCGCATATACGTAATGAAGACAAACAGGGCTTTGCAGGAAAAATTTCCTATTCTTTAGTAGACCGTGAAGGAAAAGAAGTGGCATCGTCAGATGTGAAACTGAATATCCGTAAAGGGACTGCGACAAGTCATAATGGAAAGATGAAAGTAGAGCAGCCGCATTTATGGACTCCTGAATCACCTTATCTGTATAATCTGTGTGTACGTATTTATGATAAGAATGGAAATGTAGTAGACGGTTATCGTCGTCGCGTCGGTATCCGTAGTATCGAATTTAAGGGAAAAGATGGCTTCTGGCTGAATGGAAAACCTTATGGTAAACCTTTGATGGGAGCTAATCGGCATCAGGATTTTGCAGTTGTAGGAAATGCGGTTGCCAATAGTATTCACTGGCGTGATGCCAAGAAACTGAAAGATTTGGGGCTGGAAGTAATCCGTAATGCACATTGTCCGCAAGACCCGGCTTTTATGGATGCCTGTGATGAACTTGGCCTGTTTGTTATCGTGAATACTCCGGGATGGCAATTCTGGAATGACGAACCCATTTTTGCCAAACGGGTTTATAATGATATACGTAATATGGTTCGCCGTGACCGTAACCATCCTTGTGTATGGCTGTGGGAACCAATCTTGAATGAGACATGGTATCCGGAAGATTTTGCCGGGCGTGTGAAAGGGATTGTTGATGAGGAATATCCTTATCCATCCTGCTATTCCGGTTGTGATGTGCAAGCCAAGGGCTCGCAATATTTTCCGGTGCAGTTTACCCATCCGATGGATCTTTCAAAACGTGATCCTAAAATAACTTACTTTACACGCGAGTGGGGAGATAATGTCGATGATTGGAGTTCGCACAATTCTCCAAGTCGCACAGCCCGTAACTGGGGAGAACAGCCCATGCTTATACAGGCTGCTCATTACGCTTCTCCTTATTATAATTACATTTGCTATGATGGTTTGTATAAAGAGTCTCCCTGGCATGTGGGCGGATGCTTGTGGCATTCGTTCGATCATCAGCGGGGATACCACCCGGACCCGTTCTATGGTGGATTGATGGATGTATTCCGTCAGCCTAAGTATTCTTATTATATGTTTAAGGCGCAACGTCCGGCTGTCGTTTCCGAGAGTTTGGCAGAAAGCGGACCGATGGTTTATATCGCTCACGAGATGACACCGTTCTCAAGCAGAGATGTAACGGTGTATTCCAACTGCGATGAAGTTCGTTTGACTGTGAATAAAGATGGGCAAACTTATACCTATAAAAAAGACAAGACACGAAAAGGAATGCCTTCTCCGGTAATAACTTTCCCCGGGATATTTGACTTTATGGTTGATAAGAAGATGACTCGTGAAAAGCATGATGCGGACGTCTATTTCCTGGCAGAGGGACTGATGGATGGCAAGGTGGTGGCTACACATAAAGTAATGCCCGCCCGCCGTGCAGAACAGATTCGTTTGAGAGTAGACAACGAAGGAATCGGACTGCGTGCTGATGGATCTGATTTTGTTACTGTTGTGGCAGAAATCACGGATAAGAATGGAAATGTAAAGCGTTTGAATAATTATTATATCAAGTTCTTTGTAGAAGGAGAGGGACGTATTTTGGGCGGAGCTAATGTCTTGGCAAATCCTGCTCCGGTGAAATGGGGCAGTGCTCCCGTATTGATCCAGTCGACCACGACTCCCGGAAAGATTAAGGTAAGAGCCAGTGTTTTGTTTGAGGGATCACAGATGCCTGTAAGCGGTGAACTGGAACTAACATCTTCCGTTCCAATGTATCCATTGATATTTGATAAGAAAGAAAAAGCGCTGCCTAAGCCATCCGAATCGTTCTCCATGGACAAGAAGAGTGATGCTGAACTGGAGTTGGAACGCCGCCGTCGTGAACTGAATGAATTAAAACTGAAAGAAGTGGAGCAACAACAGACAGATTTCGGTGAGAAAGTAGATTAAGACTACTCATTACAACAATTTACTGTTCCGGTGTGTTTTTTAGTAACCGGAGATAGAGAGTAAATGATATATTCTTTAGGCACGGGATACGCATTCCGTGCCTAATTTTTTATGTTTCATTTTTTATCTCTATCTTTGCGATACATAATAAATAAGGACGTATGGAAAAAATTGAAATAGAAGAGAAGATTGTAGCTATGCTAAAGACAGTGTACGATCCGGAGATTCCGGTCAATGTATACGATCTTGGACTGATTTATAAGATTGACGTCTCCGATAGTGGAGAAGCGGCACTCGATATGACGCTGACAGCTCCCAATTGTCCGGCTGCTGATTTTATTATGGAGGATATTCGCCAAAAAGTGGAGTCAGTAGAAGGAGTGAATTCCGCCACCATCAATCTGGTCTTCGAACCTGAATGGGATAAAGACATGATGAGTGAAGAAGCCAAATTGGAATTAGGTTTTCTTTAATCGTTCTATGTCAGGCAGTGCTCTGATTTTATAAGTTGTAATTCGTTATTAGATCTCGTAACTGGTAATTAAATGAAGAACATTTATTTTCTTTCCGATGCACATCTTGGTTCTCGTGCTATTGAGCACGGGCGTACTCAAGAACGGCGTTTGGTGAACTTCCTCGATAGTATAAAGCATAAGGCTTCCGCCATTTATCTACTGGGAGATATGTTCGACTTCTGGTATGAATTCCGGCTGGTAGTTCCTAAGGGGTACACCCGTTTCTTGGGGAAGCTCTCCGAACTAACAGATATGGGTGTAGAGGTGCATTTTTTTATAGGTAATCATGACATCTGGTGTGGAGACTATCTCACCAAAGAGTGTGGTGTCATCATGCATCGCGAACCATTGACTACTGAAATCTACGGAAAGGAGTTTTATCTTGCTCATGGTGACGGCTTGGGTGATCCGGATAAGAAGTTCAAGCTACTTCGTTCGATGTTCCACAGCAAAACTTTGCAAACGATGTTTTCTGCTATTCATCCCCGCTGGAGTGTTGAATTGGGTTTAACATGGGCTAAGCACAGCCGACAAAAACGGGCGGACGGAAAGGAACCGGATTATATGGGAGAAAACAAGGAACACTTGGTACTATATACCAAAGACTACTTGAAAAGCCATCCCAATATCAACTTCTTTATTTACGGACATCGTCACATTGAACTGGATTTGATGTTGAGCGCCACCTCCCGTGTGTTGATTTTGGGAGACTGGATTAACTTCTTCTCTTATGCCGTGTTTGACGGAGAGAATCTCTTTTTGGAAGAGTATATCGAGGGAGAGACACAGGTCTAATTATGTTTCAACAAAATAAAAGGTCAGGCATAATACGGAACAAAATATAAAACAAGGGCACAAAGAAGTAGCAGAAAAATAACCTGCCATCTTTGTGCCTTTGTCGTTAGAGAATCTTCAATGCTTATTAGTTAAATCTTCCTTTCTGCTCAAAACACCCGCTCGTTATTCGGCAAAGTTGGTGTATAAGCGGAACTCGTGTGCAGGAACACTGATCTTTTTTTCTCCCTCCACGGGATTCCCATTTTCCAGATATAGATACCATGTACCTTCAGGAATAGTATAATCGATAGATGCATTGGTGAAATTCGCATACACATGAAGTTGTTTCCCATTCACAGCTTTCAATGTCAGTGTACGTCCATTATCCCAATCATTATAACTGACTTTCCAGGTAAATTGAGAAGAAGCGTTGAATAAATCGGAGTGTGTTGTCCGTAGAGTGATTAGTTTTGTATAAATATCTACCAAGCTTTTACGCTCTGTCTGATATTCCCAAAGGACTGGTTTCTTTCCGGTACGTCCATTTTCGTCTATTGAAATATCATACCCCATTTCGCCGAATTGCCAAAGCATTTTCGGACCTGGAACCGTAAAGAAGAATGCGGCGTTGGATGATAACTGTTTGAGCCGTTCGGACAGGTTGGTTTTTAAGGCTCCATTTCCGTATTCAATCTGTTTATAGGCACACCGCTCTTCGTCATGACTTTCCATATAGCCCACAAATTGATTCGGACGGGTGGTGTCATATAATCCGGAGAAATCACTATTATCTTTCCAGCCCATAGCCGACTGACAATAAGAATGGTTCATATTCCTCCAAAAATGAATTCCTTCTGTGGCTAAAGTTGTTTCTTCATTTGCACAGAAATGTTCCATGGTAACCATTGCATCTTCTTTGACAGCTTTTACGGCTTCGTAGTATTCTTTCAGTACTGATACACGAGCAGGGTCGGTTGCCGCCAAATCATCATCACCTGTTGTCTGTTTCTGTGTGAAACCTTTGGTGAAATCGAAACGGAAACCGTCGATGTGGTAAGTATCTAACAGATATTTCAGGTTGCGTTTGACAAAAGCTTTTGTTTGTTCTGAAGTGTGATTGAAATCATCCGGTGAAAAAACATACTTCTGATGCGGTGTTACAGCGTTCAGCCATGGATTCTTAGTGGAAGGGCGGTTATTAAACGTATCCCAGTACATACGGGCAAACGGATTATCATTGTTCGTATGGTTGTAGACTACATCGAAAATAACGGCGATTCCATTCTGATGGCAGGCGTCAATAAAAGCTTTATATTCATTTTGAGTTCCATACGAGGCATCCAGTGCAAAGTATAGTCCGGTGTTGTATCCCCAACTGTCATTACCTGCAAATTCTTGTACAGGCATCAGTTCGATAGCATCTATTCCCAGTTCTTTTAAGTAAGGCAGCTTTTCCATTGCTCCTGCCAGATTTCCACTGGAAGTAAAATCCCGCAACAAGAGCTCATAGATAACCGGATTTTCTTTATTCTTCATCTCAAATTCTCCGGCATTCCATTGATAGGGTTGTGGGTTTGTGCTTACGACTGATACGTAAGGTGCTTGTGCGCCAGTGGGAAAGTTGGTATCCACTCCCTTTTCCAATGCTTGCTCACAATAAGGATCGCACAAGTAAGTACCGCCATCCGAAGCACTGTACACAAAGTACTGGAACTGTGTTTCACCGGCAGTCAATTCCTCCAGAGTGATCCACCAGCAATGGTTTGTTTCGTCATATTTCATCATGTAGCGACTATCCAGTTTCCAGTTGTTGAAATTACCTGTTACAAATACACAATCTTTATGACCGCCCTGACTGTCCTTATCATATAATACAAGCGTTATCGAAGTGGCCGAATGGATATGAATACCCTCTTTTTCTTCTCCGGATATGGGGAGAGGGGCTTTTTGCGGTTCTTCCCAGATAAATCCGTTTTGACTATCTTCTACTAAAGTTGCGTAATCGTAGGTTTGTTGGCTACCTTCCGCATCACGTACAATCAGGTTAATGGTCTGTAAGGGAGTAGATGGAGCAACAGAATAGAAATGGCGGATAGATGAGGAAAGGGTGATACTCCACACATTGTCCTTTGTCTTTTTCAGTCTGTATTTATTCTGATTATCTCCCCATGTAGGTGCACCTGTCCAGTTTGCTCCTGTTCCGGAGTGTAAGTACAAGTCGTCAGCGTAACCATAGAAGTTACTTCCTTCGGGTGCTTTGAAGGTGATAGTCAGTGGTTCATCCGCTTTAGGAATAGCCGGATCAAAATTAAATCCGTCGTGGAGAACTTGTTCTTCCGGGGCAGGATCAGTTCCGGACGAAGGACGCTCGCCCGGCATCAACGGATCATCATCTGAACAAGCTCCAAAGCTGTTGAGTATCAGCAATAAAAGGAGCCAAATATATTTAAAGTCTTTCATAAGCCTTATTTTAGAATTCTTCTTCCAATGTAGTGGTACTATATTTAGCTTTGAGTGTGTCAGATTTCGATCATATCTCAAATCTCCTCTTTCCCGAAGAAGGAGACTTGAGATATGATCGTAATTGATTCTACTCGTTGTGCTGTTTAAGAGTGTCTGATAGTTATTCGACTTTACCTTTGCCTGTCGTAAAGTTAATATGGACTTTCTGACCGGCTTTTACATTACATTCGTAGCCAAGTTCGCTTAGATTATCCGATACGGTCGATCCTGCCGAGCAGGTTCATTTTTTCCTCATCACTCAGCTGAAAACGGATGGCGTCCAATTTATCTGCACGCGAAAAGGACACCTCAAAATCAGCCTGCAACAGTTTGTGCGTCATTACTCCAAGTTGCAGGTTCAATCTTACCATAATCAATAGTAGCTTTTTTAGTTGTCTTAGTAACAGTCACTGTACCAATCTTCTTATCAGCAGCAGGAGTATAGAAGCCTGCAGCAGTCACTTTCGCATTAACATCTGTAACTTGGCCAATATAACTTGGAGTCTCATAGGCATTCAGCATTACAGCAGTACCACTAACCTTGAAGTAAGTGTCATTAACTACACTAAATGTTGTAGTCAAAGATTTTGGATCAAAGCCTGGATATTCAGACAATTCAACCTCTGACGGAGTAGTTCCATCTGCACTATTAGATACAGATAATACAACACGACCTTTACCGTTATATTCTGCCTTGCCATCTTTAACATCGTAAGGAATTTCCAAATCTACATCAGCATCTACTTTATAATATGCATCTACCAAATATTTCTTACCTACAATAGCAGCAAAATAGTCAGAAGTAATATCTGTTTTACCTAATGTTCCTACTTTATCTTCTTTAGTAACTACGTGCATACATACAGCAAAGCTCTTTGTTGCATTAGACTTAATTGTATAAGTTACTAAACCACCATCTATAACCGGTTCACCAACTATCACAAACTGATCTACCTGCACTGCTCTCGTCATTTCTCTGTCTGCACTGAAAGTCACATCATAATTATCAACAAATGATTCAGCAGCATCAGCAGGAGAAATACGGAACATGACTTCTTGAGTAGAAGCACCATCGAGAGTTATTTTTCCATAATTGGCGTCTGTAGCTTTTGCTTTTGCATATAATGTAGTAAAGCTT
>OHAJ01002507.1_pt1 | contig 12390 bp, 13 predicted proteins | sample 1577101 | NCBI WGS metagenome assembly OHAJ01 (sample SAMEA3541531, study PRJEB24748) | human gut metagenome | biome: human gut; feature: human-associated habitat; material: faeces | place: China | collected 2012
CGGCGGGCGTGGGCGAAATCCTTGCGGACCCGTCGCCGTCCGGCAGCGGCGCCCGGCCCGGCGACGCCATTCTGGTGAGCGGGGCCGTGGGCGATCACGGGCTTGCCGTGCTCGGGCAGCGCGACAGCCTGTCGTTCCTTCAGGGCGTCGAGAGCGACAGCGCGGCGCTCAACCGGATGGTGGAGCGTCTGATGCTTGAAGTCGGGGACATCCATGTCCTGCGCGATCCCACGCGCGGCGGCCTCGCCACCACGCTGAACGAGATCGCCGGGCAGTCCGGCGTGGTCTGCTCCATTGAGGAGGAGGCCATCCCGATCCACGACGCGGTGCGTTCCGGGTGCGACGTGCTCGGTCTTGATCCCCTGTATCTCGCCAACGAGGGCAAGATGCTCTGTTTCGTGCCCGAGGCCAAGGCGCTGGCCGCGCTCGACGTGCTCCGTTCCGAGCCGCAGGGCCGCGAGGCCGCCCGCATCGGCACGGTGCTCGAAGCCGAGGCTCCGGCGCGGCCCGGTCATATTTCGGGCGGTCGGTGAGGAAGAGCGGGTCTTTGTCCCACAGACATTCGAGGAAGTGATCGTCGTTTTTGCCGTCGGCCTCAAAGAGAGTGTAATAGAGATAAACGTTGGTGTCGGTGAGGTCGCCCGGCGTGATGGGGTTGCCCAGGCCCGCAATGATGCAGTTCTGGAACTGAGCGTTCATGGGCACAGGCGTCTCGTCGGCTTTGAGTCCGTAGAGCCCGACGATAGGTCCGGAGGGGGCGGCAAAGAGGTAGTAGTTGGCAAAAGTGCATTGTACCATTTTATGAATGCCTGCGGTGAGACTCACTACGCCGAGTGCGGCGTCGGAGAAGACAGTGCCGTAGGCTTCCACCTTGGCGTGAGAGGATGTGAGCACGCGGCCTGCGCTGTTGTGAAGCCATGAGTTGACGATGAGGAGCTTGGAGCGGTCGGTGTTGCCGCAGGAGTCGATGATGAGGCCCTGCTCGGTGGAACGCATATCTACAAATTCCAGCCTGTTGTCGAAGCTTTGAGCGCTGATGTGTATGCCGCGCCATTGCGATGCCATTTCCTGATATGTGAGGTTAGGCAGCACCTTGTCTGAACGGTCGCCGCGCAGCTGAATCATACGGCCCTGTTGACCGACCGCGTTGAGCCGCCCGTCGACGCGCAGGAAAGCCTTGTCGTGGAAGAGGACCCTGGCTCCCGGCTCAATGTTGAGAGTGGCTCCCGAGGCGATTATCAGCGAGTCGAAGATGACGTAAGGTTGCTCGGCGGTTAGAGTGACGTCGTTGTTGTAAGTGAGACCGCGCAGGCGCGTTACATTCTGCCCCCAAGCCTCAACCTGAACAGTCTGCGCCACACCGTTGGTGACGAATTCCAGCTGGTCTTCAACGAAGAGAGGCTCGCTGTTCTGAGCCTTGTCGATGTAGCACTCCACAAAGACATAGATGGAGTCTTTGCCACGAATTTCCACGTCGTGAAATTCTCGACCGCTCATGCCGTCAACGTTGAGCTGGAAGTTGGAATCGGCGTTGCGCATCCTGATGGATGAGATGACGACCCCTTTTGAGTTGCGGTTATAGACAATCATGCGGGCCGTTGGGGTGCCCGTTTCGGTGAATATAGTGTCGAAGCTGAGAGTGTCGCGCGAGAAGGTGAGAGTGGCGGTGGGAGAGGTGGTGATATCGTCGTTGATGCAACCGGCGGGCAGAAGCAGGGTGAGCGCGCCGAGAAGCAGCATAGGTATAAATCGTAGTTTTCTCATACAATAAAAACGGATTTGCCGACGCTATATTATAATAAGCGTCAGATTTGTGATTGGACGCGAAGGGCATATTCACTAACAAAGAAGGGCGAAATTGAAATATATGATAGTGGCCGGCGAGGCGTCGGGCGACCTGCATGGCTCGCGGCTGATAGAGGGAATAAAGGAGAACGACGCGGAGGCCGAGTTCCGTTTCTTTGGCGGCGACCGTATGGCGGTGGCGGCCGGAGCGGAGCCTGATTTGCATTACGACAAGCTCAATGTGATGGGCTTCAGCGAGGTCATCAGGAGTCTGCCGCGTATTCTGCGCAATCTGAGCAAAGCCAGGAAGCTGATGCAGCAATGGCGCCCTGACGCTCTGGTGCTGATAGACTTTCCGGGCTTCAATCTGAAGCTGGCAAAGGCGGCGCGGCGTCTGGGCGTGCCGGTGCATTATTACATATCGCCCAAGATATGGGCGTGGAAGGAGTATCGCATTCGTGCCATAAAGCGCTATGTGAGTCATCTGTATTGCATACTCCCCTTTGAGAAGGTTTATTACAGCAAACGCCACGGCTATGAGGTGGAGTATGTGGGGAATCCGTCGGTGGGAGAGATAGACGAAGCATTGCGCAAAGTGCCGGCTGAGCAATATTTCAGAGAGAGGTATGACATAGCCGACCCGCGGCCTATAATAGCGTTGCTGCCCGGTTCGCGTCGCGGCGAGCTGCGCAATAATCTGCCGCTGATGATAGAGGCGGCCAAGCGGTTTCCGGAATATCAGTATATAGTGGCGGCGGCTCCTGCACAGCCTGAGCGGCTGTATAGAGAGATAGCACAAGACCCGGGTCTGAAGGTGGTTTTCGGAGCCACACAGTCGTTGCTGCGTCATTCGCGGGCAGCATTGGTGACAAGCGGCACCGCGACCCTTGAAACGGCGCTGACGGCCACTCCGCAAGTGGTCTGTTACCGCGCCAACGGCTCGCGGCTGAGCTATGCCATTATGGCGCGGCTGCTGAAGGTGAAATATGTGTCGCTGCCTAATCTGATAGCCGACCGGGAGGTGGTGCCCGAGCTTCTGCTTCACCGCTGCACCGCCGACACGATTGCCGAGAATCTGGCGCCGTTGTTGGCCGGGAGTCCGGAGCGCGACCGTATGCTTGGCGGCTATAGAGAGGTACGGCGCCGATTAGGCGAGCATGCCTCAGGCCAAAGAGCCGGGTACCTGATTGTGCAGCATACCCTGAAGGAGAGAGACAACGAGAACACGGTGAAGGGTAAAGAGTGAGTGCGATGCGTTATTTTGTGATGAAAGACGGCGAGCAATGCGGTCCGTACAGGGTGGAAGAACTGGAGACGGCAGGTGTAACGCCGGAGACGTATGTGTGGTGCAAGGGAATGGCCGACTGGCAACAGGCCGGTGAGGTGGCGGATATCTGCCGTTATTTCCGCAACTTGCTGCACGACCGTATGCACCCCACAGCCATGCAACCGGCACCCCAACAGTCGGCGCCGACGTATAACCTTGACGACATTCCGCTGCGCTGGCGCGGGTTTATAATGAAAAGTGGCGTGCCGGCGTATATGGAGCCGGAGAGAGAGCCGGATATGACAACGCCTCCCCCAACGTGGATAGCAGCGGCCTTGGCAGTGCTGATACTCTGTTGTCCGCTGACGGGTATCGTAGCGCTGGTGTATGGAATAAGAAGCCGGAGGTTATGGAAACAGGGGAGGCAGAGTGAGGCTTACCGGGCATCGGCAAGTGCCAGGCTGTGGGTGCTGGTGAGCGTTGTGGCCGGGTGCTTCCTGATAGGGATTGCCATAAAGAGCAATATGGGTTAGGCTCCGTTGTCAGGCCAGCCAGCGCGTACCTATCCAGTAGCCCGCAAAGGCGCACAGCAGTCCGGAGACCACGGTGATGAGGATATAGCCGAAGGCGGTGAGCATGGCGTCCTGACGGAAGTAATTGACCGTGATGATGGCAAAATGGGCAAAGGTGGAGAAGCCGCCGCAGAAACCCGACATGAGCAGTGCGCTGACCAAAGCCTTGCGGTCGGCGCCCATGACACCGGCAGCAACCCATCCGGCAAACAAACCCATGAGGAATGAACCGAGAATATTGATTACGGCCGTGACGATGGCCGTGTGAAAGTGGCTCTCGAAGATGTAACGAACCACCGAACCCACAGCCCCGCCACCGGCCACTAAGAGTAGTTTGACGAGAAGCGTCATCAGTAATATTCACTAATGTTTGTATAAACAACGCTTCAACGGGCGGATAGGTTGAGTTGAAGAACACTATTGACGGAATGTTAAAAGAGGATGTGTGGGCAATAAGCAGTGTAAAAAAACGTTAAACAGAAAAAGTATTTGCGGATGAAGATAGTGGTTACCGGCACAAGAGGCATTCCCGAAATACAAGGCGGTGTGGAAACGCACTGCCAGGAGTTATATCCGCGTCTTGCGGCGTTGGGACATGACGTCACGGTGATATGCCGGTCGCCCTACGTAACTCCCCGTCATCCCAAAGAATACCGGGGGGTGAAACTGGCCATTGTCAAGGCACCTCACCGCAAAAGCTTTGAAGCAATAGTGCATACATGGCGTGCCATTCGTATGGCAAAGCGGCTGAAGGCCGATGTGGTGCATATCCACGCCATAGGTCCGGCTTTGCTGACCCCGTTTGCGCGGCTTATGGGGCTGAGGGTTGTAAACACCAACCACGGGCCGGATTACGACCGCAAGAAATGGGGTCCGATGGCAAAGCTGATGCTGCGTACCGGCGAACGCTTCGGCGCACGTTATGCCAATGAGGTGATAGTGATTTCGCAGGTCATTGCCAATATCCTGGCCGAGAAATATCAGCGCACAGACACCAATCTGATATTCAACGGTGTGAATAAGCCGCAAATGCCTCAAGCCGATGATTACATAAAAAGTCTGGGGCTGGAGCCTCAGCGTTATGTGGTGGCGTTGGGACGGTTTGTTGAGGAGAAGGGTTTCGACGATCTGATAGCGGCATGGAAGTTGCTTAATCAGCGAGACTACAAGCTCGTAATAGCCGGGGATGCCGATATAGAAGATGCCTACTCGCGCAGTCTGAAAAAGAAAGCTGCGGAGGCGGGTGTGGTGCTGACGGGGTTCATACGCGGCGAGAAGTTGCAGCAGATAATGGGACACGCGGCGCTCTTTGCCATGCCAAGTTATCACGAGGGGTTGCCAATAGCGTTGTTGGAAGCTATGAGCTACGGGCTGGATGTGGCGGTGAGCTCCATACCGGCCAACCGGTTGCCGCAGCTGCGTGCCGACGACTTTTTTGAGGCCGGTGATGCCCGGGGCATAGCCTCTGTGCTGAAGCGTAAATTCGCCGCTCCTGAACGAAGGATTTATGACCTCAGCCCTTACGACTGGGACTTCATAGCACGCCAGACTGAAGGGGTATATCGTAAAGCTGTGCAGTAGCCTTAATCAATTTTAACAAGAGCAGAGATGGTAATGAGGCCGACATTTATTAACTTTGCAAAATCTTTGCTCGGGGCTTCCGCTAAGTCAAATTACGGGCGTACTATAATAACAAAGAGAAATAAACGTTAAAGGATAAAAGACCAAAAATAAGTGATGTCAAGATATACCAACCGCATCTTTTCTGCATTAATCAGCTGCATGGTTATTGCCGCGCTGAGCTCATGTTCCACACCCAAGCATAATGTGATAGTAATGAGCGATCTCGAGACATCAAACGCCGGGACTCTGGGAATGTCGATTCCGGAGCTTACCATAGTGCCAGATGACGAGCTGATGATAAACGTTACGGCCGACGTGCCGCAGGCAGCCGCCATATATAATCTGCCGCTGAATGTCAACGTGCCCCGCAGTGATCTGAAAACCGGCGTCAGCATGGAAAGGATTCACACTTACCGCGTTGACAAGCAGGGAAATATCAACTTCCCGGTGCTTGGCAAGCTGCATGTGGCGGGAATGACGACCACGGCTCTGGCCGACGAGTTGGTGAAACGTATATCGGCCGATGTGGAGAATCCGGTTGTAGTGGTAGACCTCCTCAATTTCAAGGTGAAGGTAACCGGCGATGTGAAAACGCCGGGCGTGATTGAGAGTGACAAACAGCATATCTCGGTACTTGACGCTCTGGCTGCGGCAGGCGACATCAACCTGCAGGGTCGGCGCGATAACGTGCTGATAATTCGCGAGAATAACGGCGAAACTACGTATCACCGCATAGACCTGACAAACTCCAAGACCTGGACGCCGGAGTATTTCTATCTGAAACAAAATGATGTGGTGTATGTGGAACCGGCCCCTGCCCGCATTGATGAGCTGACCTATAATGAGCGGCGCAGCTTCAGCGTGTCGCTGGCAAGCATCATTGTCAGCTCGGCTTCCGTATTGACATCACTTGTAATTGCCCTTACAAAATAATTCCACCATCGTGAAACAAGACAACGTGAAACGAGACAACGAACAGGCAGTGATTGAAAATAAAACCGCAGAAAAAGGAGAAACGGGTCTGAATTTGAAGGAACTGGTTCGCTGCTATCTGAAACACTGGTGGTGGTTTGCAATATCTGTTGTGGTGATAGTGGGCGCGGCCTTTTTCTATCTGAAGGTTACCCCGACCACTTCCACAACCTATTCTGTGGTGATGTTTAATCAGGATGAAGACGACACGCCTGCCTCTTCGGGTTTGTTGGGCTCTCTGATGTCGTCATTCTCCATGGGTGGCACGGGCGTGAATCTGGATGATGAAATTTTTCGCATCCAGAGCCATGAGGCCATAAAAAGGGTGGTGAAAGAGCTTGACCTGAACAAAGACTATTCTGCCAAGACTGCGTTCTATAAAAGGCCTGTTATCTATTTCCAGAACTCGCCCATAGATATAGAACTGACTTCGGGAAATCTCGACACTATTTCGCAAGGCACGGAGTTTGAGCTCGACCTGAAAGACCACGGCAAGAAATTTCACCTGAAGGTGAAACAGGGTACTTTCAAAACTGTGTTTAACGACGATATTCCCGGTTTGCCTTACACCGTAAAGACGCCGCTGGGCAATTTCGCCCTTTCTACAACGAGCTTCTACAAGCCCGAGACGAACATGGCATTCAAGGCATATCTCTGTGGCCTTGACGATGCTGCCGCTGTTGAATTTAAAAATATAGATGTCTATCTGAAGATAAAGAAATCGAACGCGGTAGAGGTGAAGGTGGATGACACCAATTCTCAGCGAGCCCGTGCGGTCGCCAACGTTCTGATAGAACTCTATAACCAGAATTCAATGAGTGTGCGGAGCGCCCAAAGCCGCGCAACGCTCGATTTCCTCAACGACCGTCTGCTGAGGCTCTATTCCGAGCTGGAAAAGAGCGGCAGCGGCATAGCTCATTACAAAGAGACAAATCAGCTTACTGACCCTTCGGCCGAAGCCTCTTACATCATGAAGATGAAAGAAACGGCCGGTAAGGCGCTGGTAGAGCAGGAAACTCAGCTCGAAGTGCTTAAGATGGTCCGTGACTTCCTCAAGTCCGGCGAAAACAAATACTCCCTGGTGCCTATTACCTCAGTGATGGGAGCTGACACAGAGGGTATCAACAAATCAATAACCTCTTACAACGAGTTGGTGCTTGAGCTGTTGCATCTGCAGTCGAGCGCCAAGGGCAACAACTCCACAATAAAGCTGCTTGAGAATCAGATTGAGGCAATGCGCGGCAATCTGCTGTCGAGCCTTGACAGGTCGATTTCTGCAGCGCAGATAGCCATTTCGCGTACTAATAAAGAAAGTAGCACTGTAGACAATCGCATCTCAAACATTCCCCGCATGGAGCAGGAGCTGACCAACCTTATGCGTGACAATGAGGTGAAGAACCGCATCTATGCATACCTGCTCCAAAAACGCGAGGAGGCCGAGATGAAAGTGGCACGCATAATGCCCACCGGTGTGGTTATTGACCAGGCCTGGACCGATAACGAAAGTATACGGCCCAAGAAAGGTATGATACTTATGAGCTGTGGTCTTCTGGCTTTGATACTTCCTGCTATCATCCTTTTTGGATGCTATCGACGTCAGTTTGAAACAACGAGTGGTTCTGCTTTGCGGAAAGAAGAAGACGAAATAAAAAGCGAAACAGACTGAACTGTAATACCATTTCGGTATACTGATTCATGACGAACTTCACACCGAAATATAAGTTAGTAACCGGAATGTTATTGATAATATTCTGGTATACCGGAACTATTTCGTTTCCATTGCAAGAAATAATGCCTTCGGCATTTACGGCATTGAATCCATACATAATGGCATTTGGAGATGTTATGCTGATGTGTTTGGGTTTATGGACTCTTCGAAGTCGTTTGGATATAGCGCTTCTGATTAGTTTGATATTAATTGGTTTTGCAAGTAAACAACTGAATGACGTTAGTTTCCTCAGTTATGTCAATGGCATGAGGCAGTATGTTGATCTTGTTTTTATACTCAGCATTATCCGTTATCTTTTGGCAACCCGAACACGGATTGAGTATTTTTTGCCAATATTTGAAAAAAATATGTATTGGTTTCTGCTATTGCAGTTCCCTGCAATGATATACCAGTTCATGCGTTGGTCCAACTATGATTATGTGGGTGGAACGCTGGGATGGATGATGAGCGGACCTATATCAACATTATTATATGTAATCAGTTTCTATTTCATGGTGCGTCGGTGGGATAAATCATTGACGTATCTTGAAAATCTCAAGCATAATTGGATGTTGATAGTGTGCTTGATGCCTTCTATGCTTAACGAGACAAAAATCTCGTTTATATACATATTACTTTATTTTGTATTGCTCGTGCCATTTGATCGTAACTATCTTAAACGATTAGTTTATGTAGTGCCTTTAGGTTTGGTTATAACAGTTGGTGCCATTGCTATTTATAATAAGAATTTCGACAACCCGTATGAAGAAGGACGTGCAGACAAAATCAGTATTGATGAATACGTAATGGGTGATGACAACATTCGAGAAGCAGTGCTTGACGGAACTATGGAAACAGTGATTCCATACGTTGAGGAAGAAGCAGTGGACTTGGCCCGTGGTATAAAATTGTTGGCTATACCTATGGTAATGTCGTCAGAGCCGCACGGTTGGGTAGTGGGATTTGGACCAAGTCAATTTAAGGGAAATCATGTAATGGGTCAGAGTGATTTTTCAAAGGATTTAGAATGGTTGTTGATGGGTACAACCATTACAGTGATGATGATTCTTATTGATTTGGGTTTATTGGGGGTTGTATGGATGATATGTTACATCATGGCTCTCTTCAGAGCATTCCGTCGTGTTCGTAAACGTGAAATGCGAATCACTATTTTCATGCTTGTGATATTTTTGATGGTCATGTTTTACATGGCAATGCATCAGACAATACCGCTTATTATAATATTTACATTTATAATTATGCTGAGCAGCCGTTGGAGGCTGTTGAAACATGTACCTGTATTTTCGGGGTGGATGTTGCCTCCGGTGAAAAAATATGTCTGTGAATAAAAGTCGCAATATCATGAACAGCATATTAGTTGATTTTAAACTTTTTAAAGACTGGCAATTTCCACAAATACTTTCAGAGGAGACAGGCGAAGTCTGGACAGCCTTGGAATGTCACAGCAATAAGTTTTATGGAGGTAAAATCAACACTTTACGCCGTTTCTTTTGGTTTTTCTACTATCCCTTGCAGAGGATTATTCGTAGGAGAAAGGAAGAAAAAATAATTGCCTGGCAACAGTTTTTCGGCTTGAATTATGCTTTTTGGAATCGTCTTCTGCATCTTCGCAAAAAGAATGACCTCACGGTATTGACCTTTATTTATAAACAGAAACACGGATTTCTTGGCAAACTTTTTCATAAATATGTGCAATATTGCATAAAAAATAAATACATAGACCGAATAATTTGTTTTTCCGAAAAGAAGTGTGAAACATACAGCAGCATCTTCAATGTGCCGCGCCAACGGTTTATTTTCATTCCTTATGGTTTGGAATTGGTGGGAAATCCGGAAATAGCCGACGATGAATATATCTTTGCCACGGGCAGAAGCAACCGCGATTACCATTTTTTTCGCAGGTGATGAAAAACTCTCATAGGCAGTGTATAATTGTCTGCGATACCCTCGGTGATTTGCATCAGAGCAATATCAAGGTGCTCAACGATTGCATTGGCGATGATATGCTCAAAATAATGGCTCGCTCACATTGCGTGGTAATACCGCTCAAAGATACCGGCATTTCATCCGGACAACGAGTAATTTTGCAAGCCATGGCTCTTGGAAAACCTATAATATGCACAGATGCTGACGGCATTCGTGATTACGTTACACCTCAAACTGCTATTATGTTACCTAATGATGTTGACAGCTGGCAGAAAGCAATAGAGCGCCTTTATGACAACAAAGAGGAATGTCAGAAAATGAGTAATGCGGCATTGAAGCTTTTTTCTGAAAATTTTACCGACAAGGTAATGTTTCAGAAAATTGCAAGATTGCTGAAATGAAATAATCTAATACCCGGCTTTGACATTTGAGCATCTGGTTTCGCTCTTCCGTGCTTTAGAAATCGTTTTTGTAGATTTTCATTAGTTTTTCGTAGTGAGTCTCCCGGCAGAAACGGACACGACTTTCACGGGCTATATCCGCCCGATTGAACGTATGGCTGCAAAATGTGCGGAAAATGTCGGTCAGAGCCTCAACATTTCCCGAAGGATAAAGCAGACCGGACGTTGACTCAATAAGTTCCGGAATCCCCCCAATCCTGGCTCCTATTACCGGCACGCCGGCACATAACGATTCTATGACGCTCAGCGGATTGTTCTCATACCATTCCGACGTTATAACAGAAGCATCGGCACCATTGAGCAGATGAGCCACCTCATTGGCGTTGAGCTTGCCCAGAAAGTCTATCTTCTTTACGTCGCCGTAACGTTCTTTCATCTCATCAAGCAGCGGACCGTTACCGGCCACTTTCAGGCATACCCCGGCTCTTTTTGCCGCTTCAAGAAGCGTAGGAACGCCTTTCTCTACCGAGAGTCTGCCGATATAGCAAAAATAGCCATCGCCATGTTCTCGCACAGGTTCCTTTTCAAGCACCTCAAGCTTGGGCGGGTCAATGAAGTTGCATAACACCCGTATTTTATCCTGTGGAATACCTTCAGCTACCATTATATCGCCCATAAAATGGCTTGGTGGAATGAAGACATCAGTGATACGGTTCAGGCGCTCACGGTTCCATGCGCGTGCTTCCAGATATGCCAGCAGACTCGCACTCAGTTTGCTTTTCATGCAAAGATGCCGTAACACACCGCTTTTACCGCCACCTAAACAGTCGCGGCATATCTCTCCCTGAGGACGACGAAAGGTATAGGCCGGACATACAAGCTTATAATCATGCAACGTCCATACAACCCTTATTCCACGCTCATGAGCCAGTTCGGCTATTACTGGCGACAGGTATGAGTGAACATTGTGCAGATGCACCACATCAGGGTTGAAATCGTCAAGTACTTTGATTGCAGCCTGCTTCACATCGCCGCGTCCCAACGTGCGCAGAGCTGCCTTTATTTTTGACCCTTTACCATTGAAGCTGACTTGTGAGGCATATCCCTGCCGGTCTTCTATTGCCAGATTTTTTGGATAATCCATGGCAAAGACCCTTACTTCATGACCATTGTCCTGAAGCAGACTCCGGGTGCCGATGGCTACTACTTCCGCGCCGCCGCGGTTGTAGAAGAACTTGCTTACTATCAGTACTTTCATCTTCGGTAGAAAAGGGTCAGAGGGCAGGTTCCAACACTAAAATTTCACGGGGTTTAAGATTCAGCGTCTCCGCAGGCGACAGAATCAAGTCCTTGTCAATCAGCACGTTATGCCACTTCATAGCCGTGGGGAGAATCTCCGCAAACGGAGCCATGTTGAGGTCTACATTTGCAGAAGTGCCGTTGAGCATTACCAGCACACGCTTGTTGGTGCCCGGTATGTAGCGCTCATACACATACACACCCTGTTTGGGGGCGAAGTGCTTCATCTTGCCCGTGTGGATGGCTTCCGCACCTTTGCGCCATTGCATCAGCTTGCTCAGGAAGTCGTAGGCCTCGTTCTGAAGCTCTGAGCGCCCATGAGTGGAGAACACATTCACCGAATCGCCGGGGAATCCGCCCGGCATATCGCGGCGCACATTGCCGTCACCGGGCTTGCGGTCGCCGCTCATCAGCAGCTCAGTGCCGTAATATATCTGCGGAATGCCCGGCATTGTAAGCAGTATTGTCTGAGCCTGCTTCCAGGCATCAAGCGTCTCGGGTTGCTCAGGCAGCAGACGGTCCGTGTCGTGATTATCTAAAAAGCGCAACACCTTCATTGGCTCGGCATAGACATTGTCTTGCGCGAAATGATTGTAGATATTTACCAGACCGGTGCCCCATTCATCCGTTTCCTCCTGGTAGGGAGCCAGCCCGCGACTTTTAAGCATCAGAGCAAAATCCATCACCACGGGCAGGTTCGAGTCTTTACCGCCGGCCGGGATACGACTGCCGCGCTGCCAGGCCTGTTCCGTGCCCGGATTGGCAAACCAGCACTCGCCAACAATGGTGAAGTCGGGATACTCACGTTCCACATCA
>OHAJ01002513.1_pt1 | contig 12370 bp, 10 predicted proteins | sample 1577101 | NCBI WGS metagenome assembly OHAJ01 (sample SAMEA3541531, study PRJEB24748) | human gut metagenome | biome: human gut; feature: human-associated habitat; material: faeces | place: China | collected 2012
GACCGCTCTACAAGCCGAAATTCGATGTGTTCAAATTTTTGTCATGTACTTAAATACTTTTTAAGAATAGCGCATCGGACACTTGGCCCGATGCGCTATCGGGATTTGAATATTTATCTTTTGAAAAGGCGGTAGATCTCTCTAACCCAAAGAACCAGTGAGGAGACAGCCACAATTATCAGAAGATCTAAAGCTCCCGAAGGGTTGAAGCTCCAGTCAAGAGTATGGAGCATCGGCTCTACGTTGAAGAACTTGTATGCAATCTCCGTGATGAAGAGCTGACCGATAACGATGATGCCTACAATCGTCCAGAAGCCCTGACTCATTTTGAGCTTGAATACACTCTCTCCTGTCTCGAAGCTACGGGCATTGAACATATACCAGAAGTGTGTCCAGACGAATATCGAGAACAGCAGGGTTGCCTCGTATGGCGTCATTGGATTCTCAGCACCGACAACTGCATGGAACATCTGAGGAATTGATGTAACTTCAGCATGATTGAAGAGCCAGTAGAATCCGAGGGTGATTGCGAAGAAGATGAAACCTACACTACAAAGTTCCCAAAGCATGGGTTTTGAGAGGATAGATGCCTCACGCTTGCGGGGTTTATCATTCATCACACTGCGCGAAGGAGGCAGAGAGGCAAGAGCCATAGCTCCGAATGTATCCATGATGAGGTTGACCCACAGCATCTGTGTGACAGTGAGGGGCGACTCCGTACCCATGAACGAGCCGAACAGCACGAGGAAGCAGGCAGCGACGTTGACCGTGAGCTGGAAGAGAAGGAAGCGCTGGATGTTCTTGTAGAGTGAACGGCCCCACATGACGGCACGACCGATTGAGGAGAATGAGTTGTCGATAATCGTGATGTCGGAAGCCTCTTTTGCTACTGAAGTTCCGTCACCCATCGAAAGACCAACATGGGCAGTCTTTAGTGCGGGAGCATCGTTAGTTCCGTCACCTGTCACGGCAACGACCTCTTTGTTTGCCTGAAGTGCTTCTACAAGGCGTTTCTTATCCATCGGTCGGGCACGGGCGATGATTTTCAGTTCTCCGACGCGCTCTTTGAGCTGTTTGTCGGAAAGTTCGGCAAATTCCGGACCGGTGATGATATTGCGGTCAGTGTCTGTCGCATCATTCCATAGACCAATCTGGCGACCAATCTCCTTGGCGGTTCCCGGAGTATCGCCGGTAACAATCTTGACCTTGATTCCGGCATCGATAACTTCACCGACAGCCGCAGGTACATCAACGCGCACAGGATCGGAGATAGCGACGATACCGAGGAACGTAAGTTTGTCGGCAACGACCTTGTTATTCTCGATGGTCTTGTCGCCATCATTGAGCTCCTGATATGCAAAACCGAGGGTACGCATAGCCTGATTTTGATAATCGAGCAACTGGGCGTCAATTTCCGCCTTTGTAACGCCACGGGTATTCTTACACATGCCGAAAACAATTTCCGGTGCGCCTTTCACATAGAGAATATTCTTGCCGGTTGCCGATTTCACCACGGTTGCCATATATTTGCGCTCGGTGGTGAAAGGCAGCTCTTCAAGGCGTGTTGCGCCGTTACGGAGGTGGAGGTAATTCGCACCTCGTTCAGTAAGCCAAAGGAGAAGTGCACCTTCAGTAGGATTGCCAAGCACCTGAACCTTGTCGCCCGAAAGATCAAGCTGCGCGGTCGAGTTTACGGCGATTCCCTCATAGAGAACCTCATTCGAGGGCTCACCGAAGAAATTGGTCTTGTAAACCTGCATCTGATTCTGAGTCAATGTACCGGTTTTGTCAGTGCAGATTACAGTTGTGGCACCCATTGTCTCGCAGGCGTGCATTTTGCGGACAAGGTTATTAGTCTTCAGCATTCGGCTCATCGAGTAAGCCAGCGACAGAGTCACGGCCATCGGCAGACCCTCAGGCACGGCAACCACGATAAGGGTTACGGCAACCATCAGCGTTTTTAGAGTATGCGCCAGTAAGAGTGACCATGTTGCGCTGTCAGCTCCGGGATTGAGCATGGAGAATGCGCCAATCACCATAGCGAAGAAGATGATGAAGAATCCTACAATCGTAAGAATACATTTGGCTCTGGACCAATCCTCGAATTTCTTGATGACAAGCCAGAAGAATAGAGCCACGGGAATAACAAGCAGCCATGCCTGCCATGCGCCCCAGCCAAGGAAGTGTATCAGTTGACCAACAATAATCATGCCGGCAAATATATAGCTGACATTTGTAATCCAGTCAGCAAGACCGTCGAGCTGTTCGTTAAGGGGCGTTTTTACAGAATCGTCAATCTGTGCTTCCTCAAACACCTTACCCATCTCGGTAGCGTCTCCGACTTTGTGAACACGCATCACTCCATGACCTTCCATGACCTTTGTGCCACGCATCACGTGATTTGAGGGATATGTGGCATCCTTGTCGAAATGAGCGGGGTCGGTGGTCTTAACGCACAGAGGCTCGCCGGTAAGCGATGATTCATCTACGCTGAGAGTAACCGCATCAAGCAACTCACCATCGGCGGGAATTTCATCACCGGTATTGAGAACAACGATGTCGCCGACAACCACATCCTTACGAGGGATAGTAGTCATGGCGCCGTTTCGCATCACCTCGACCAGTTCGTCATCGTTGACCTGATTGAGAATCTTGAAAGCCTTGTTAGCCTTCTGCTCGAAGATAAACGCAAGTGTCGTGGCAAGACCAATGGCAACAAAAATGCCGATGGGCTCGAAGAACACTTTCCAATCCTGTCCGAGACCGAAAAACTCATAGAACGAGATTCCAATAGACAGAACACCTGCTACCAACAGGATAATGATAAGCGGGTCGGAGAATTTGTCAAGAAATTCTTTCCACCACGGATCCTGTTCCGGAGGCGTGAGAACATTCACACCATTTTTTCTACGGCTCTCCAATACTTCCGCATCGGTTAAGCCTGTGTAACGATTTTTTTGTGACATGTCTTTTATTTTGTTATTATCGTTTTCTTTTTTACTGTAATCACCTTCACTAATATTGGACAAATAATCTTCAAAATCTGTTATCTCATCCGTACATTCCTTATATGTCCATTCGGAATCAGAAACTCTAAGGAATTTTCCAATTCTTAAAGAGGTCTCTATTGAAATTACATCGCTTTTATCCGCTGACGAGTGCTTTATTTTCCTTTCATTGATAAAGGAGACAAAGTTAAGCATCAAGCTGGAGTAATCGTTTCCATCTAAAGACGTTTGTAATGGTAGAGTAAATATTTGAAGATTTTTGAGCTGTATGACCTTATCTTGCACATTGTCAACGCAATGGTCATAATTCAACATGATTACCTCTATTTCGTCTATCTCTTGAGGTATTCTATCGAAATCAATCTCAAAAAACTCAAAATTTTCAAAGCCGCTTGCTCTTAAAGCGCGTCCATCCAATTCTCCGTCATCATAACCATCTCTTGGACCGACAATAGACTCATTGGAAGAACATGGAATGCCAACGTTGCCTCCTCTTATTTCACGTGGCACCGAGTTTCTTGATCCATAAAAGACAACATCATCAATATTTGTAACCTTTCCTTTGGAAAGAGGGATGATGAATGGGTCTGGCCATTCATCATAATACCCTCCATCGAATTGGATAATGAAATATGTTTTACCTGAGATATTCATTTATTCTCGTTTGATAAAGATAGTCTGCGTGTTGATTCGAGAATCGGCAGATTTGTTTCAGTAGGCACGTAGATGACTGTCTTATCGCTGAGGTCGGACTGCTGACGTACCCAGAGATATTGGATATAAGTCGGTGTAATGCTACCGTTCTCTATGCGGATAGCCTCGGCTGCTCCTTTGGCACGCTCTATTTCAGCCTGAGCGTTCAGCTTCTCTGCTTCAAGATTGGCCTTCGCCTCTTCAATCTTAATTTTTCTGTTCTGTTCAGCCTTGGCAAATTCAGCTTTTCCTTCCATCTCCTGAGACCATACATTGTACCAGGGACGGATAAATGCCATTGCTACTATGAGGATGACAATTCCAGCTATGCCCCATAACGCTCCTTTGATGAGCTTAGGCGAGATATTGATGTTATTGTTGTTATACATAAAAGTATTCGTTGTTGTTAGTGAATATAGATATTGTCATCGGCGCTTCGGGACATAGGTCTTGTTGCCGTTGCTGTTGATATAGTATTGTCCACCGCGGGAGCCTGTATGGATTGTGTGGCCACTGCCATAGTTGTATGCATCTGACGAGTAGTCTCTCGCACGGCTTCCCGATGTCCCCGTGTAGGGGTTGTAGTTGCCGGAGGTTGAGTAGTTGTCGTGGTTGGTGGAGTTCTGAGAACTGCGGTAGTGTCCCTGCACGTAGGTTCCGTCCGACTTAGTGTATCCGTTGACATAGGTCGAATTGGTATTGACTCCGTAAGAGCTGGTGCCGTAGGAACTGCCATAGTTGTACTGGGCGTTTGCAGAGAGAACTGTTGCGATGATTGCGACGAGGAACAAAAGTGACTTTTTCATCTTCTTATAGTTTTAAGTGGGTTTAGTTGTTTTTGATGATGCAAAGTTACTGCGTGTAAACGTCAAAGCATAAATATCAGAATGTTTCAGTTCCATCTCCAGATTTCATAAAATATCTGCCTGCAATGTTGCAATCTTATATTTTAGACCACTTGCGGTACATCTCGGATTCATGAAGTGGAACCGGCTCATCATTGTCAAGTTGACATACATAAACCAATTCCGGTTCCACATTAACCGAGAAAGCGCCGTCGCCACTTTTGGTTATATTGTAGTCTTCTGGATTATACAGTGCCTGAAGATTCTTTATAGAACGTTTCAAGCAACTGAATATGGGACGCCTTATCTCCGGCACGCTTAAATCCGGAGCGGTTTCTTTTTCTCCGCCAAACATCTCATATATTGCGGAATAGCGTTGTTGTATTCTTTTCATCCGACGGTTATACCTTTCCAATGCATCCACTGATTTCGGCGCACTAAAATTGATTCCATCCGCTCCTTGACATAAAAGTAAGGCGTATAACGCACGTTCTCGGCGATGAAGCCCCATTGCCTTGGCGTCAATATCCGGGAAAATGACCTCTTCTTTATACGGATCCAAATATATGACACTCCTTATGTTTCGACGCACAAGGAATATGTCAAGCAACTGCTTGTAGAATCCATGAAAATGGAATTGATTATCACGTTCTTCAGAAGTATTGACAACAAAAACGTCACTGCTTAGCATTTCAGAGAACCTATCGACAAATGTCTGCACTGTCGTTGATATGTTCTCATCCACATCAATTTTAAGATAGTTGGCATATTGAGCCTCACCTACAAAGCTGTTTCCAATCTTTATCAATAAAGAGGGCATCGTATTACGAAGTTCGGTAATTCCGCATTTATTGCACAAAAGATCCTTACAGAATATTCCGGTAGTCATTTTCATCAATGACTTATAGGTATTGTCAAGACCAGTTTCACTCATCGCGGGCGCTAAGAATGAAAGAATATCCTTGAAAAGTGCTGAGTCTGTATTCCGGTAATGGTCAATAATTTTAGGAATATAGACAAAATGGAACCCTGCCAACTGAAACTCCTTGAAGATAGACCGGTAATGCGCTCTTATTGACTCATTTGTTTCGGGGTCAAACTCATTCTCAATATAGAGGGCTGTAGCGATGTCAATATTGAAATTCGCTTTCGGAATAGAAATCACCTCTCCTCGGAATGGCTGCTCCGATTCAAGCATAGTGGTGAGAGCTATCATCAGCAGAGCTTCTGAATGAGCACAGAAACCATCGGAGACCGTCATTTCCCTGCAATCTCCAAGAAGATCCTCTTTGAGTCCCTGAACTCCTGAATTGCAGATGACATTGAGCGCGTCCGCAAAAGATACCTCTCTTGCTTCGATTCTGACATCTCTGTCTATCGCGTATTTATTACAGATAATACGCCAGCATTCCATTTCGCCGGTATCTACAATTCTGTCGGCCTTTATAAGGTCGGCAAAAATTCGGGACACTGCTATCTTTTCTGCAGCTCTCATATCCTACTATTGCATAAAATCAGCTTCCGAAATAGACACAGTTTCAAAATTATTATGAAGTTGACTGTTGTCTATATTAATTTGAAGAACATAACTTACAATTGACGATGAGTTCTTTTTCCCAAAATCAAAAATATCAATGCTTTTATCATATGATACATTGCGAGTGAATTTTCCAGATAAAGAGCCATCTCCATTATCGAATTCCATCCAATCATTACCATACGCAAGTTTTAGATAATACTTGCCTTGAGGTATCATTTGAATGTTTTCTGTCGTGTTCTCTGGCACAAAAACATACCGAATGGATTTATCTGTAGATGCATCCACAATCTTAACCGCCACATCACATCCAGTTCCTATCTGGATGTCAAAGTAATTGTCTTGTTGCCCATACTTATTTTTTACGCCATATTCTTTGGACAGTTCTCCAGATGGCTTATCCTTAGGAAAGTACCAGCCTTCATCAATTAATGCTTCTTGTTGTTGGGATAACGTATTAGTGTCAGTCGCAACATCTCTGTTTGTATGCCCTGAACATCCTGCAATGCATATAAGCAGTGATACACTAAGAAGGAATATTGTGACAGATATTGATGCTTTCATGAGAGCAAGCTGATTAGATAGTTAGCTACTGAAATTATGATAATGGCAATCCCGACAATACGACACAACATTGCAATCGCATTCCTATGCGATTTTTTCTTTATAGAATCGTTTGTCAAGATTGGTATTACCAACCATATAACTAATCCTATTATAATGGATATAATGTTCATATTTTATAATGAAATAGGTGAAGAAGCTTTGTTTGTCAACTCCGCTTCCTCACCTAAATGATGTCAGATGCGTTTAGAAAATTCCTTCACGTTTTAATTCATTCACGCGAGATTGAATTGTCTGATACTTAGAACCAAGCTTGTCTTTGCGCTCCTGACCGATTCCATAATCGCCACGGATAACTTTCATTGCTTCTGCTTCTACATCATTTGAAACGTTGGACTCGTTGATTTGTGTTGAAGATGAAACATTTGATGTGTTATCCGCTGTTGCGGTTGTTTCAACGGCTTCCGGACTCTTGGGTTCCGACGTATTGGCAGCTGCATTTCCATCGTTAGGAACAGTTTCTTCAATATCAGTGCCCTCAGCAGCAATAGTGTCTGCCGGAACGGAAGATTCTGCCACGGCTTCAATCTCCTGTTCGGGAGTTTCGGCAACTTTATCGCCGGATTTGGAAAAGAACATATACCCAACACCACCTAATACTACGATTCCGAGGAGTAACCAAAGCCATATTTTTGACTTAGGTCTTTCGGGTGCAGGTGTAGGCGCGGGTTCTATGTCCCCGTTATTAACTGAAACTTCAGGTTCTTCTACTTTCTTTCGCAGTTGAACCTTATGTTTCAGTTTTACGTCAGAGTTTGCCATTAGTCCTCGCAGATAAGAGCAAAGCCGGGGATTTCGTTGAATGCCTTGCTAAGGCTCATAACCTTGCTTTCGTTCTTCAATGCGAACTCACCACCTTTGTTCTTGATAGAACATACGCAGTAAACGTGGCCCTCGTCTGAGGAATCAGCGAGTACCTCCAGATAGTCACCGCTATCGCTCTTTACTTCGATACGACCGCCTTCTTGAGCATAGGTTACGTCTTCTCCTTCGATTGCTGCGCCATAGTTCACGATACACACGAAAGCTTCATCAATGTCATCAAGCTTGGCGATGTTGATCTGCTCGCTTTCTTCACCACCGGGAGCGGGTTCCTTGTTATCTCCAAGATGGAGCATGTATGGGAACTTCTCAAGGGAGCCGAGGTCACTTTTCTTCTGACGATACTCGTTTGAGAATACGCCACCAACTTCTCCGTCTTTCTTACGGAAGAAAAGACAAAGGTCGAGGTCTGTGTCAGAGGTCCAGTAGAGATTGACCTTGAGCTTGCCTCCAAATGTGAAGGCAACTTCCTCCTGCTTGCGGCGGAGGGTAATCTTTTTTTTGAGTTTTACTTCTTCTGCCATATAGGTTTATTTGTTAAAAATTGAAATCGCTGTTAGTATATTTAGATTTTGAGATATTGCCATCCCCTGTGTTAGAGGACGCACTATCAAAGAAATCATCCTTTTTAATCTGATTGCCTTGGTCCCTTTTCTGTGTAGCCGCTTTTCTTGATGGAGACGTCTTTTTAGGAGTTCCAAAGAAATCATCGTTACCCCTATCAGATTCAGGCGTAGAATTTGGTGTGCCAAATCCTATTGGCTTCCGAGGCGGATTTTGATTAGCGATAACGGCAAAATCTGGATCTAATGAGAAAAGCTTCTTCCTTAAATCTTTTACAGTTGATTGTTCAGATGGGTAGTTCTGAGCAAACCGGTCGAGTTCCTTTTGAGCCTCATTAAAACGCCCATCAAGAATTAGACCATTTATGTTAGCTAATGCTTTTTCTTTTGCTTCTTTGACCAAAATTTCTTCAAGGCGTTTCTTCGCTTTAGAAAGAAATTGAAAAACATCTTGGTCAGATTCGATATTCAGATAGTTTTCACAAAGCAGTTTCAATCGAACCCAATCTTCATCAAAATGTGCCTTATGAATATCTTTCTTTAGCTCATCAAGTTTGCGCTGATTCTCCTCTAACTCTTTTCGTTTAGAGATTATCCGCTCTTTCTTACTGCTCCATTTGCCAATATTTGCAGAATCTTCCTCTATAAGTACATCGCAAGTATTTATCGCCGAAACAAAATCGTTTCTCTGTTCAGCCTCATTTAATTTTGCAACAAGACTATTAATATTTTCTTGATGCCGGGTGTGAACATCGGAAATATTACTTTCGATTTCCTTAGCCTCTTTATTGGTCGGATCAAGACTAAGTATTTTGCTAACCTCTCGTAATGCCTCTGAATATAACTTTTGAGCAAAGAAGACATCTGCGCGATTGAGCAATTCTTGAACCTTCTCTTTAACCTCCATTCTACGTCGAGCCTCTCCTTTGAGACGGGAGGCTTCCTCGGAGTCCGAACGAAGTTCCAATGCCATTTCGCATTGAGATATGGCATCAGACCATCGTTCTTCAGAAAATGCAGTTTTCGCACGCTGAAGAACAATGTTAAATTGTTTGTTCGCCGCTTTATGCTCAGCAAGAAGTTGACGGGCTAACGCACTCTTTTCTTTTGCGAAGTCATCGTCTGGTCGGATTGTCAGAGCAATCTCTGCCCATTCAAGCATTTCCTCATAATTATGGTCGCTCTCATGGTGCTCAATATTTTCTACGGCGTTTTTGTATTCTCTTTCTGCTTTCTTTTGACTATCTATAATAGCTTGCTGGCGACGTGCATCTTCTTCAGCCTTCAGCCTTTTCTCTTCCTCTTCTTTAGCTTGTTTCTTGAGGATTTCTTGAGCCTCGGCATCAATCTTAAACTTTTCAGTTGCACCCTTAAATTGATTGCAATCTATTTGGGAATACACACTTACCACTTTGGGTAACTCTTCTTCCCTATAAATTACAATTTTATCATCATCAACAATAAATCTATTATTGATAGCTCTGGCAAACGTCTGATTTGTAAAAGTATTTCCGATAAAGACAATGCCTTCAATCTCATGAGGTTGAAGTTGGTTATCCTTGACAAAATCGGCTATCTTACGAACCATTTCCTCGACTATTCCAGTCGTGCGACTGTCCAAAGCTGTGGGGAATACCTGTACAATCGTCGGATTGTTTGGAGCAACAGCAAAGGTTATGCCATCAAATGCCACCGGCATATAAGGCCTACTCTTCGCGATCTTTTCAAGCCATGTGGTTGCGAATCTATCCTGTCTTACACACTCCTGGTCAAACTCCTCTCTACTTTTTAGTAGTTTGGCGTTTTTGTTGATATTTTCAACAATTGTCTCAACCAAAGCTCTTCTTCTTACATCTAATCCAAGACCAACTAAAGAACCTTCGTTTTTTCGGAGGAATATATTGCCCTTATTCTCGTATAGTGCGAAATGGAAGTTGTCATTAGTCGCAACCAAAACTAAATATGTCCCCAGTGCGGTGAACACATTCCGCTTCTTACATTCTTCTAAAGCGAGATGAGAAATACGTGCAACACTTTCAACAACCTTGAAATTCGCCTCTTCAAGCTCTTCGATGAAACGTAGCTGCGCGACGTCTGGGATGTCTGATGAAAATGATATATAAGTTTTTACCGAACCCTCTTCACCTACGGCTTGATGTAAATGATTGAAGATGCCAGCAACCTTAAAAATTTCTCTCATTTCCTCTCGCCTACGTTCGTAGCGTGTGAAATGATAATCTCCTTCTTCTATAAGATTGAATATATCGCCGAAATAATGAGGTTGTTTGTCGCGATAATTATTCTCAAAAGCCTTGCCGTATTCTATTCTACTGTTTGCTATATCCTCATGGAAATATAGCCAAATCCTATCCTCTCCATTCGGAAGAGACAACGGTATCACATTGCCATCAAAATTGATGGCAACTGTAATAAACCATTTGTCAACGTATAAGGACAGAGATTTCATATCAACCTTCTTATTTACTGATTGAATACCTTAGAGATTAGCGACTTTAGGAAACATGCCCCTTCAGCTATAATAATAGGCTGATGGTAATGGAATCCTTCGCCGTTTCTGTTATTCCTTGCCGCTTTCTTGTATTCTTGGTCGTTTGTACAGAAGGAAATTATACGAGTTGGGAGTTCGCTTATTTCTTCTCTTAATGAGTCTTCGGCTCTTTGATAGAGTTTTGTGTCCTTGCTCACGAACTTTATGAAAATGTCCATGAACTTTTCGAAGTTTTGAACGCATGAGAAATCAAAGTAACTCATATCATCAGAGAAGTGTTCACCACTGATTTCATCGTCCGGGGCAATCGATACTGTATTGCCATCCTTGATGAAGCGCACTCCGGTTTCACCGCAAATATCGCAATCATTTAGACCATCAACAATAGCAAGTTCATTGTTTTCACAAAGTCCCCGAGCAACCTCGGTCTTGTTATCGTTTTCGATTTCTTCATGATACTTCACACTGACTGTTTTGTCAGGGATAATCAACTGAAGACCGGCATTTACGCAGTTATTGTAGTATTCATTCGTGGTACGAGTGCTGGACGCATGGCGGAGCCAATGAAATAAGCGCCCACCTTTGCCAAACGGCATAAGCTCTACTCGGTCAATATCGCCAAGCCTATTGAGCTTGATCGTTTTACCAATCAACATGCCAGAATAGAACAGCAACAATCCACAAACATAGGCAGGAATCGTGAACACGAATTTAGCATTCGAGCTCAAAGACGCATAGAATGCGTCATAATCGCTTTGATCCTTCAGCTGGTCAAAGATGCTGTTAAGATAGTATGGAGCCTTGTCGGGGTGGTCTATTATTTCCTTAATGTTCTCAACGTACACAGCCGTGTCACGTCCTTCATGGAAATCTACAAGTGCCTGACGATACTGTTCAGATTTCTTTACGGCATCAAAGAATACACCAGCTGCGAGGCGAACTGAGCTTTCACGGAATAACGAATATTTATTGTTATTCTGAGGATTTTTCGCAATCAGAAGTATGTCGCTGGTGCTACCTCCAACGTCAATACCGAGGAACATGTTGTTGCTGTTTAACCCGAACTCCTGAGACATGGCATAACTACATACCGCTTCAGCTTCTGTGAACAGTTTGTTCGCTAATTCGGGTTTGCGTCCAAAAGGTGCAATCTTACACAGGTCATCAAAGATACCTTCCAATTCATCGCGGTCGGAGGTCATCATAGAACCTGGATAGCTCCAGTAGATTTCCTCTGGATGAACTCTGTTAGTATAGAGGAATGCGCAGGCCTGTAACCAGACAGATTTCAAGAAGGCTCTTTTTTTCTCGCGTCCTTTGTCATCATCTAGCCACTTCATATTATAATGAAGTATGCCAGCCTGTGTCTTTATCTCAAATTCATTCATTTCCTGAACTCGCACATTCGGTCTATTTACAGGAACACCTCCAGCGACTTCAGAAGATTGATTAGCACCCACATATCGTGAGTCGTGTTCATGGAGCCAAGACTTTAACTGTCCATTTTCTGATGGATAGTTTGTAAAGAACAGAAGTTCGTTATTCTCAGCAATGGATTTGGGATTATTATTCTCTCTGCCGACAAGAACTGCTCGATAGTTGCCAAAAACAATGGGATTAGTACCACGATTCTGCGTGTTATAATACATACAAGTATTATTGCTGCCAAAATCGATTCCAACAACAGCTTCGCTATTGGTTCCCACATTAGTTAGGGTTACTCAGAAAATAGCTAACTGATTATTTGTCAGTGTCATAGATTATTTGTA
>OHAJ01002518.1_pt1 | contig 12332 bp, 11 predicted proteins | sample 1577101 | NCBI WGS metagenome assembly OHAJ01 (sample SAMEA3541531, study PRJEB24748) | human gut metagenome | biome: human gut; feature: human-associated habitat; material: faeces | place: China | collected 2012
TACACACGCTGGATATGTTTTTCCGTTGTACGGTGGAGGACATGCATTTGGGCGTCACCGAAGCCGGCCCGACCTGGCAGGGCACAATCAAAAGCTGCCTGGCATTCGGCGCGCTGCTGGCCGAAGGCATCGGCGATACGATCCGCGTTTCACTGTCCGCGCCTCCCGTGGAGGAAGTGAAGGTGGGCTGCAAGCTGCTGGAATACATGGGATTGCGTCCGCGTAAGTTCGACATCATCTCCTGCCCGTCCTGCGGCCGTTCCCAGGTGGATGTGATTCAGCTGGCCAACGCGGTGACCGAAGGGTTGAAGGACGTGACCGCGCCGATTCGCGTGGCCGTCATGGGCTGCATCGTCAACGGTCCGGGCGAGGCTCGCGAAGCCGATTTGGGCGTGGCCTCCGGCAACGGCAAGGGGCAGATTTTCATCAAGGGCAAGGTCATCCAGACCGTGCCGGAAGACCAGATCGTGGAAACCCTGCTCGCCAAGGCGCAGGAGATCGCCGCGCAGATGGAGGCCGACGGCCAGGTGCCTGCCACCGCCACCGGTCCGGTGGTCGTGCCGGTGACGCAAAACGGCAACTGCTGAAAGCCATGTTCCAGCGTGCCGTCGGTAGCATGCAATCGCAGGCTTCTCAGCAAAGGCCGGTAGAATGAGCGGCGTGTCAGAGCAGGAACGTCAATCATCAGCCGCCAGCCAATCATTACGGCAAGAATCGGCTTCATCGCCCGCGCGTCCGCAACCGCAACATCAACCGTGGACGCGCGGGCGGCGGCTCATGGTCAACCTGCCTATTTTCATCATGCTGCTGGGCATTCTGGTGTCCGTGGCCAATCTGACGGCATCCACATGGAACTACGAGCCGACCGAGCAGACCATCGAAACGCTTGACGCCAACACCGCCGTGACCTTCGCCAATCCATCCGGCGAAAAACTGGCGAAAAAAGGCGATTACGAGGTGACGAAACGGTACGTCACCATCAAAGCGAAACGGCCTTCCACCGGTGAGATACAGAACATCAAAGTGCTGATCCGCAAACCGAAAGGGGCTGGGAACGGACGTCCCGGCGTGGTTTTCATGCACGGCGCCGGCTATGGCACCTGCGACAATTCCTTCGGCGACATGGCCTCCGACCTGTCTTCGGCGGGATTCGTGACGGCGGTGCTTGACAAGCCGGTCTGGTCCACCAACGACGCCAATCGCGACTACCCGGGTTCCGCCGCCATCTACGACCAGGTCATCAACCTCCTGCGGAAAATGGATACGGTGGACGCCTCCAAAGTGGGCATCTACGCCACTTCCGAAAGCACATGGATCTCATCGTATCTGCTGCAGCGCGATCCGGACGTCGCTTTTCAGGTGCTGCTCAGTCCGATGGTCTACGAGCCGCGGTATTCGCTGGGCTTCCTCGCCGCACAGGACTTCGCGCTCGTCGGCGCGCATGACGGCTACCAGTCGATCGTCCGCCGCGTATTCAATATCGACGCGTCCCTGTTCGGACTCACCAACCTCGACATCGACACGTTGACGCCGAAAGCGTATGCCATTCCGACATTGGTGGCATATGGCACGAAAGACGTCATGACCGCGCAGGTGGAAGGCACGGAGAAAATCGTCGATCTGGCTCACCAGGCCGGCAACTGGGACGTCACCATACGCACGTACCCCATCGCCAACCATGTGCTGAGGCTCGGCGACGAAGCCAATTCCGGAACCCCGTTCGCCGACGCGTACGTGGACGATGTGGTCGACTGGGCCGTCGGCACCACGCACGGACTCAAACAGACCAGCGAACGCGTGGCCGGCACCAGAATGTACCAGTCAATCGCAGTGCCATTGGACCTCAAAGCCAATCGCGGCCTGACCATCTACCTGGTCGCGTTGCATGCCAGCATGCTGGTGCTGCTGCTTGCCGCAGGCGTGCTGTGGCTCGCCGTGCTGATGCGTAAGATCTGGGCGCGTGCCCACGGACGACGGTATCGGCTGGGGCTTGCGCAAGGGTTCAAAAACTCGCTGGTCACGTTGACTATCGCCACTATGGCCACGTTTGTGCTGTTCTGCGCCGGCCTTGGCGATGTGATCATGGGTGTGGTCAAACTGGCATGGGGCAGTGCCCCAGTGGAGAATCCGGGCGTGATGTATTGGAGCTGGCCGGTGATCCAGATCGTGTGCGTCGCCGTGGTGTGGGCATGGTCCCGCGTGTTCATGCGGCTGATCGAAGAGGCAACCCATCGAGGCATCGCGCAGTGGCCGCCACGTAAGGGTGCTATCGGCGAAATCGTCAGCGGACGGCAGCCGGTGCTGGCTTCCACGCGGTTCGGACGCGTGATGTTCTGGCTGACCGTGGCCGCCATGTTCTGCGTATTGCTGGTGTTCGCGTTCTGGGGGCTGTTCATCTACTGACGGGGCGAATGTATCTCGGAACGCGCACGTGCGGCGAGCGTATGCATAACAGGATGCGATGAACGGCAAGAAAAGGAGGTGCGATGCCGCTGTATCAAGACGAAGGCGTGGTGCTGCGCACCGCCAAACTCGGCGAAGCCGACCGCATACTCACCTTGCTCACACGTGACCATGGCAAAGTACGCGCCGTCGCGAAAGGCGTGCGCCGTACCAAATCGCGTTTCGGAGGCCGACTCGAACCGTTCATGCGCGTGGCGCTGCTCATTGCGGAAGGCCGTTCGCTCGACGTCGTGTCCCAAGCCGAATCGATCGCCGCGTATGCAGGGCCGATTTGCGCCGATTTTCAAGCGTATACGGCGGCGAACGTGATCTGCGAAACCGCCGACAAGCTGGTCGCCACGGAAAAGGAGCCTGCGGTCGCACAATACCGGCTGGTATTGGGCGCGTTGAACGCGCTTGCCAAACATGCGCACGAGCCGTCCACGATTGGCGATTCGTACGTGCTGCGCGCACTGGCGATCGCTGGTTGGACACCCCGTCTGCGCGTCTGCGTGGTGTGCGGCGAGCCGATTTCGTCCACGCTGTCCTGGTATTTTTCGATTCCCGCCGGCGGCCTGATGTGCGCCGCCGACCACACCCCCGAATCGGAAGCGGTGTCGTGGGATGCGATTTGCCGGCTTTCGGCGCTTGTCGATGGCGATTGGGGGGAGCTGGACGGTGTTCCGGCGGCCGCGTCGATTCAACGGGAAACCCACCAAATAGTGGAAGAATGGGGCGAATACTATTTGGAACGGCCGATTCGTTCCATGCGCTTGCTAGATTAGCGGGTATGGCTTTTGAGAACGTGGATTACAAATCCCTTGACATTCCGGCGGCACCGTTTTCCGACCCGTCGATCATTCCCGATTTTCCAAAGAACAAGGTTCCGCGCCACGTCGGCGTGATCATGGACGGCAACGGCCGTTGGGCCCAGCAGCGCGGACTCATCCGCACCGACGGCCATCAGGCGGCCGAACCGGTGGTGTTCGACACCATCGCCGGCGCCATCGAAGCGGGCGTGCGCTACCTGTCTCTGTACACGTTCTCCACGGAGAATTGGAAGCGTTCGCCGCAGGAAGTGCGTTTCCTTATGGGCTTCTCGCGTGACATCATCCACCGTCGTGTCGATCAGATGAACGAGTGGGGCGTGCGCGTGCGCTGGTCCGGCCGCCGTCCGAAGCTGTGGAAATCCGTCATCGACGAGCTGGAAGTGGCGCAGGAGAAAACCAAGAACAACAAGACCATCGACGTGGTGTTCTGCCTGAACTATGGTGGTCGCGCCGAAATCGCGGACGCGTGCGCAGCGATTGCACGCGAGGTTCGTGACGGCAAGATCTCTGGCGATCGCGTGACGGAGAAGATGATTGCTGAGCACCTGTACAACCCGGATATTCCCGATTGCGATCTGGTGATCCGCACGTCCGGCGAGCAGCGCACGTCCAACTTCCTGCCGTGGGAAGCCGCCTACGCGGAACTCGACTTCGTGCCGGAACTGTTCCCGGATTGCGGCCGTGATGTGCTGTGGCGCTCCATCGACCACTACATCCACCGCGATCGTCGCTTTGGAGGCGTGAAGCGATAAGGAACAGCCCGGTGGGCTGTTCCAGCTTCACGCCCGAGCGGCTACGCCGCGAGGGTAATGTTGAGCCGGCCGTAGGCCGTCAATAATTGCAGGACGTGAAGAAATAAGAAAAAGACCCCCGCGGGGGGCTTTTTTCTATTCTGCTCCTAAAACGGCTTTTAATCGCCTGCCAGTTGCGCGATTCGCCACGTGAAATCAGTTATGAAACGATCATGATCCACGGTGAGCGCCACGTGCACGCGTGGCGCCGACGGGTCAATCAGTCCGGCCGGATCGCCGATGGTGCGGCCGCGCGTGCCATGAAAATCGCCTGTCTCCGTTTCGACCTTCATCGGCAGATCGAAACATTCCACCAAACTCGGATCCACCGCTACGGCTGCGGCGAGCGGATCGTGCAATGGCATGCCGGCTGCGAATAGTCGGGGGTCTGCGGCGAAATTGGCCGCGATGGAAAAATCGGCGATATCGGCAAGGAACGTCCGCACGTCGCCATCCTGCGATTGCGATGCGGCCTGACGCCACTGTACGGTCGCGTCGGACCCCAACAGGCACTGATGCGTCACGTCCAGTCCGACCATCGTCACATCCGCACCGGAATGGAACACGCGGTCGGCGGCCTCCGGATCCTGGATGATGTTCGTTTCGGCGGTCGCTTGCGAGGTGATGAACGCCACGATACCGCCGTCACGCACGGCATCCAGTCCTTTGAGAAAGAAATAGTTGTGGATGGTTTTCTGGGCGGAGCGTCTGCCGAAAGAGTCGCTCCGCTGAAACTCCGCGTCGAACACGGCAATGTCACCGAACGGAATGTTGGACACCGCCAAGTCGAAATAATTGTTGAACGGTCTTTCGATTTTCTCAAAACCGCAGGTGCGCATTTTCTGGTCGGGATAGAGATGCCTCAAGATTGTACCCGTGAGCAGATCCTTCTCGAAAGCCATCACATCCGCATTGGGGCTGTGCCGCAGCATGGAATCCACGAACACGCCGACACCTGCCGACGGTTCGAGCATACGGGCGGGGCGGACGCTGTAATCTGCCAGCACGTCCGCGATGGTGTCGGTTATCTCTTTGGGGGTGTAGAAAGCGGTCAGCACGGACGCTTTCAGCGAATCCACAAACCGCTTGTACTCTGTTTCGTCCTTGCTGTTCTCACGGATAAGCCTGTGCAGCTCCACCGTCGGGGCGAACAGTTCGAGGTCGGATTTCGCCCACCGGACGGCATCCGTCAGTTCCTTTGCAGGGTTGAGGATACATTTCAGACCGCCGAAACCGCAGTACCTTTGAAGTATGGCACGCTCTTCGGTTGTCGCTGTCCTATTTTCCCTGTCAAGGATGAATGCCGTCCGTATCGCCTCGATGTTGTCCCGCAGTTTCTGTTTGCGGTTAAACGCCATATTCGTCTAAGTAAAGGACGGTTGCTCCCGTCAGCTCCGTGTAGAGCAGGTCGTAATCGGAAGACAGGGCGAAATTGTCATCCGAGAGGTCATAGACGGAGAACACGTTGCCGACAAGCGGCAGCAGTTTCAGGACAAAGGCTTCACGCTTCTCTTCCGGCACTTCATCGGCAAACTCGTTTTCCACGACTTCGCGGAGGATGGCGTAACGGGAATAATGCAGCCCGCGCAGCAGCGTGTCCATCGCCAGTTCCTGCGCACCATCGGCGGGATAGCCTTCAAGCCGTGCCCTCTCATACGTTTCGGCGGCACGGTCGGCCCGTTCCCGTATGAAAGCGGTGTCGTCAGCCTGTTCAAACTTGTTCGTGCGGAGATAGTCCAGCAGGTACAGACCGTAATAGGAAAAGTCGGTCTGACCCTCGTTTTTCTTCTTGTTGTTCATTACTTTGGATTTAGCGGATTGATAATTAACGGGATAATCGGTTGGAAAAAGGAAGAAAAAGGCACTCGGTATCCCTCCGAGTGCCACCACTAAATCCAAAGTATGAGTGTAATCCGGTATCGAAGAACAATTCATTACTCTGAACAAGTGGCAAAGTTAGTGCAAATCGAAGACAATACGAAAAAAACTTGTTTGTTTCTATTGTTGAGATGCAGCCTAACTTATCAAAAGTTAGTGATTATTTCCTTTTTTTCGGATAGGAAGACTTGCATTTCTTTTCCGGGAACACGAACGTCGTGTTATATTCCCCGTCAAAGGCGACTATGGCATCGAAGTTCTTGCCCTGCTTGCTCTTGAAGCCTTTGAGCGGCTTGGTGTGCCCGTCGGTGAGCAGGTCTTTGATTTCGTCGTCGGACAGGGTGCGTCCCGCTTTCTGCCGGAACACGGGCAGTCCGCACTCCGTGTTGTCGCAACGTACCACCTTGCCGTAGAACCGCATCCTGCCCGTGCCGCACTTGGGACACGCGCAGCCGGAATCACGGCTGCCGAAGAGCTTGTCGCACGAGAGCAGTTCGCCCCGGCGGCATGGAAAAACGGATACCAGACGGCTGCACGGCATGAGCGACGCCGGGAAGGACGAAGCTCTGTCGTTCCTGACGACGACCGAAAAGTAAAAAGCCGCGCTGCCATGGCGCGGCTTTTGCTGTTACGGTACAGGGAAATACGGACAAAGGGCGCGGGCATCCGGCCCCCATGCGCTCTCGCCGCCACTCCCAGACATGGCGGCCAGCCAAAGGACGGCGCTACGGCGCAGCCTCTGGTCCCTTTCCCATCGCCTCCAGCCTGTCCGCCTTCGATACTAGAAACGGGGCGTTGCCTCGCCGCGACGCTTCTTGGCGCAGTGCAGACCCAGAAAATCCGTTTCGGGCAGGGCGGTCAGGCGCTCGTCAGGCACGGCCGCCAGCCCGCGCCGTTCGCGCAGCACATGGCTCAGATACTCCCGGTGCAGCATGTCCCGCAGCCAGGGCTGCCGGTCGCCCATGTCGCGCACCAGGCTGGCACCGATGACGTCCCCGCCGTGCAGGCCGTCCATCATCTCGCAATCACCGGAGCCGTAGACGCGGGGATCCGAAAAATCCATGCTCTCCACGCCGCAGTCCAGCAGGCCCTGCCGCAGGGCGGACAGCCATCCGGCATCACCGCCGTTCCTGTCGGCAAGGGCACCCAGCACGGGCGTGGCCAGAGGCGGCAGGAAGACGATGGTGCGGATGCCGCGCGACCGCAGACGGCAGCAGATCTCGGCAAAAACTTCCAGACGTTCCCTGTCCGGCGCAAGGCTCCCGGCCCAGGCACCGCTGCCGCTTTCCAGCTCGCGCAGGGTGCGGGCAAAGGCATGGTCCGGCGCAGGCAGGCGGCCGTCCAGTATCGCGCCCTCATAGAGCGAGCCGTCCGGCCCGTAGCCCGTGTCCCGGAGCTGGGCCTCCAGACCGTAGCGGTCAGCACGCAGACGGCCTTGCAGGGGGGCCATCATATCCGCCGGGGCTATGAGCCCCTGCGCCAGCCAGCGCCAGGGAGCCCGCAGGGTGTCCGCATCCAGCAGCGAAGGCCGCCCGGCCTGCCCGGGATGCCCGGCCGGAGCGCCCGCCGTCAGCCACCAGAAGTCCAGGCCCAGCAGCACGACCTTGGGCCTGTGGACGGCCAGCATCCTGTCCACCATCAGCCGCAGGCTCTCCAGATCCGTGGCGGCCTCGGCCATGTTCACGAAGGGGCGTTCGAAAAAGACCCCGCGCACGTTCCCCGCCCGCGACGAGCCCAGCACCACCACCTCAGGCTTCACGGCGGCATACAGGGCCAGTTTGTAGGCCATGATGTCCTGCGGCAGCCCCGGCCCGAACAGGACGAACTCCCCCTGTGCCTGCCGTGCCACGACTTCTTCCTGATCCAGCTCACCGCTGGCCGTCAGCCAGCAGACGGCCCAGGGGACCAGCAGCAGCCCCGCCAGCAGGGCCAGGATCACCAGAGAAAGAAAAAAACGTTTCAGCCAGCCGTCAGGGGCCGGATGCACTGTCTCGGACATGAGGGCCTCCGTCAAAAGCGGAAAGAAAGGAAGGCATGGCCCTGCATCAGCAGCAGGGAGGCCAGCGCCGGCAGGGCCAAAGCCACGGCCCAGAGCAGGTTCGGCTGCCAGTGCAGCCAGGGGCGGCTGCCGTCGGCACGGCCCAGCATCACATGCTGGCTGCAGGGCAGGGCCCAGACGATGACGGCGCAGACGGCCAGCAGCGGCAGCAACAGCCGGGGCTCCAGCAGGCCGCCGGGCAGCAGGGCCTCCAGTCCCTGTTGCAGGGGCAAGGGATGGCCGTCGCTCCAGAGGAACATGCTCTGCCAGACATGCAGGGCCGTGCCCGTATCCCCAGCGCGGAACAGCACCCAGGCGATGGTCAGGCACAGGAAGGTCACCAGCACGCACAGGGCCCGCAGGGGCGGCAGGGCCAGCACGCGTTCGGCCAGGCTGCCGCGCAGCAGATGCCGAAAGGCATGGTTGACCAGCAGGAGCAGGCCGTGCAAGGCCCCCCAGAGGAGGAAGGTCAGCCCGGCACCGTGCCAGACGCCGCAGACCAGCATGGTCAGCAGCAAATTGGCGTACTGCCGCACCCGGCCGTGACGGCTGCCGCCCAGGGGCAGATACAGGCAGTCATGCAGCCAGCGGCCCAGGGTCATGTGCCAGCGGCGCCAGAAATCCACGATGCCCGTGGCCTTGTAGGGCGCGGCAAAGTTTTCCGGCAGGCGCAGGCCCAGCATGAGGGCGGCTCCCACGGCCATGTCCGTATAGCCGGAAAAATCGAAATAGATCTGGAAGGTATAGCTCAGGGCACCCAGCCAGGCCTCGGCCGTGCTCAGGGGCAGGCCCTGGGCGGCGGCGTGGAACACGGCATCAGCTGCCGGGGCCAGACTGTCGGCCAGCAGTACCTTCTTGGCCAGGCCCAGCACCATCAGCCCCAGGCCCCGCGCCAGATCCTCAGCCTGGGGCACCTCCAGGGCATCCAGCTGCGGGCCCATCTCCTCGTAGCGGACCAGCGGGCCGGACAGGGCATAGGGGAAGCAGGTGGCGAACACGGCCTGCCGCACGATGCCCTCGGGCCGGATGCGGCGCTGGTACACGCCCAGCAGCCAGGCCAGCTGGATGAGCACGGCAAAGGAAAAACCCGCGGGCATGGCCGCGGGCACCAAAACGGGCAGGATGTCCTGCCATTGTGCCAGCCAGGCCGACAGGGCCGGCAGGTGGCGGAACCGGCACCAGACCAGCACGTTGAGCAGCACGGCCAGGAGCAGCAGACTGCGACGGCCCAGCCGACGGCGGCGGTGCCCCTCATCGGCCAGCAGCAGGCCGAACAGATAGTTGACCACGGTCATGCCCAGCAGGAGCAGCAGGGCCTCCAGCCCCTGGCAGGCCCCAAAAAGCAGCGAGGCCCCCAGCAGGAGCACGGACAGTCTGGTCTTGTCTTCTCCGGCAGTCAGTTTCCACAGCCAGACGAGGATGGGCAGGAAGAGGAACAGGAAGGGAAAGGAAGCGAAAAGCATAAAAAGAATCTCCCGGCGCGGCACATCTCAAGACGGCCACCCCGGGAGAAAACGAGGAGACTGATACGTTGGATCGTCCCGAATGCCGCGCGATATCAGGAATTGAGCTCAGCTCTGAACTTGCGGGACAGACGGAAGACGACGACCTTGCGCGGCGGCAGGGTGATGGCTTCATCCGTTTGCGGATTGCGGCCCTTGCGCGACGCTTTGTCGTAGGCCTCAAACTTGCCGAACCCACTGATCAGAAGAGCATTGTCCTTTTTTATGGCGCTCTTCATGATCTCCAGCAGTTTTTCGACCACATTCTTCACGTCAACCCGATTTTTGTCTGTACTCTCGTAGATCCGCTCGACGATGTCAGCTTTGGTCAATGTTTTCTTCATGTCCAATCCTTATGCCACAGGCACGCTTCACATATGCACAACTTTTTTGTAGGATATACTCAACTTGCATTTCCGGCAAGATTTTTGTCTCTGCGCGAAGCCTGCCAAGCCTTGCTACTGCTCGCTTTCTGCCATGTCTCGTGTTTCGCTTACTTTTTTGTGGGAGACTCCTGCAAGGGCAGTCCCGGTCTTCAGCGTTTTCATCCCGTTTTTCGGCTGTCCCCGTCGCTGTGTCTTCTGTTCCCAGCATGACCAGACAGGTCAGCAGGCCAGTCCTTTGGACGAGATACTGGCCCGCGCGGCCAACGATCTGCGTGCCCGGCGGGCACAGGGCAGGCCGCCGGTAGAGCTGGCCTTTTACGGCGGGACCTTCACGGCCCTGGCTCCCCGCGATTTGGATGCCTGCCTGGACATGGCCGACAGCCTCCTCCGTGACGGCTGCATCACCCGTTTCCGCTGCTCCACCCGCCCCGACCGCCTGGATGCGGCCCTGCTGGCGCGCCTGCGCCGCCACGGCTGCCGCACGGTGGAACTGGGCATCCAGAGTTTTTCCGACACGGCCCTGCAGGCCAGCGAACGCCATTACAGCGGCCGGCAGGCCGCCGAAGCCTGCCGCCTGGTGCGTGACGCGGGCCTTGCCCTGGGCGTGCAGCTGCTGCCCGGCATGCCGGGCCACCAGCCGGAAGACTTTTTGGCCGACGTGCGCCGGGCCCTGTCCCTTGGGGCGGACATGCTGCGCTTCTATCCCTGTCTGGTACTGGCGGGCACGGAACTGGCCCGCCGCTGGCAACAGGGCCTCTACACGCCCTGGCCCCTGCCGCAGACCCTCTCCCTGCTGGCACGTGGCTGGCTGTACGCCCGTCGCGCCGGAGTGCCCGTCATCCGCATGGGCCTTGCTCCCGAACCCGGCATGGAGGCGGCCCTGCTGGCCGGGCCCGCCGACAGGAACCTGGGCGGGCGCGTGCTGGGCCGGGCCTTGTGGCTGCATGTCTGTGCCTGCCTGCTGCGGGCGCGGGGGGACGATGCCGCCCCAAGCGAGATACGGGCCGCGGCCCTGCTGGACGCCCTGCTGGCGAACGAAGAAGCCCCCGGCGCATCGCCCCGGGCACGGGCCCTGTACCTGCCGCGCGCCTGCCAGGGGTTCTTCCGCGGGCCGGGCGACGAGCTGGGCAAGGCCTGGGCGGCCCTGGGCATCACGCGCCGCAATCTCGTCTGGACGGCAGGACAGGCCGCCTGCCTGCACCTTGAGGCCTGATCCCGTATTTCCTCCAACCTGCGGCACCGTCCGCATCCGACCATGAGGTGACCATGTCCGCCGCCCCTTCCGGGTCCCTGCCGCCGCTCAGTGAAGAAGAACGCGCCATCTTTGCCAATGCCATCCGGCAGGCCCGCATGCTGCAACGGACCCTGGGGCCGCTGTGCGAAGTCGCCATCCACGATTTCCGGGATCTCGACCATTCCCTCGTCCATCTGGAGGGCAGCCTCACCGGGCGCAAGCTGGGCGCCCCCATTACCAACATCGTGGTCAAGGCCTGGCGCCAGCAGGGCGACAGCGTGGCGGACATCGTGGGCTATCCCTCGTCCACGCCGGGCGGCAAATCCCTCAAGTCCTCCACCTCGTTCCTGCGCAGGGCCGACGGCCGGGTCATCGGCGCCTTCTGCATGAACATCGACCTTTCCGACCTGCTGCACTTCCAGGCCGTGATGCACCCCCTGCTGCACGTGGATCCGCTGGAACGCGATGCCAGCGAGACCTTTGCCGCCTGCACCGGCGATACCAGCCTTGCCATCCTCGAGGCGGCCATCCGGCGTGCCGGCAAGCATCCCTCCCTCATGAACCGCGAGGAAAAAAAGGACTTCATCCGCATCCTCGACGAAGAGGGCGCCTTCCTCATCAAGGGCGTGGTCCAGCACGTGGCCAAGGAGATGCAGGTCTCCATCTATACGGTGTACAATTACATGCGCCAGATCAAAAAGGATAATGGCTAGCCTTACTGTTTAAAATATTTTTTAAATTAAAAAATATTGACACATCCCCGCACTCAAGGCAAAAGGGGATGTGCTGCAATGGGGCGCAGCTCCTGTTTCCTTCCTCTCCCTCCCCGGCGCGCTCCGCGCCCGCCCCGCGTCAGGCCTGCCGCCTGCGGCCAGCACAGTCATCCCACACAAGGAGACACCATGACTCCCACGCACAAGCCCCTGACGGCCCTGCACGTCCGTCCGGCCATCGAGACCTCGCTCTTCGACTTTTTCAAGATCGGCCCCGGCCCTTCCAGCTCCCATACCATCGGCCCCATGCGCGCCGGGCATGACTTCGTCCAGCGCTGCGATGCCCTCGATCCCGATCTGGTACGCCGCGCCGCCCGCATCCATGTGGTGCTGCTGGGCTCGCTGAGCGCCACGGGCATGGGCCACGGCACCAACACCGCCGTGCTGGCCGGCCTGCTGCGCACCAGCCCCGAGACCTGTCCCGCGGGCCTGCTGGACAAGCTGGGCCTTGGCCGCCA
>OHAJ01002523.1_pt1 | contig 12319 bp, 6 predicted proteins | sample 1577101 | NCBI WGS metagenome assembly OHAJ01 (sample SAMEA3541531, study PRJEB24748) | human gut metagenome | biome: human gut; feature: human-associated habitat; material: faeces | place: China | collected 2012
ATCCGTTTTCTTTTGCGTAAACCGTCTGATAACGGGTTTTATCATTCAGTCTTTCCGTAATGTACGGCGGAAGCGGCATCTCGCCCGCCCGATCGAGAATTTCTTCAAAAATTCCGTCGTAATTCAGCCTGATAATTCTGTTCCCGTCTTCACGCATTTCTGTAACGGTTGCCGAAAGTTCATCGCTGATTTTGAACGTCAACCCAACTTTTGCACGTCTTCCGGGTTTCACAAGGCATTCCCAATGTTTTTCATCGATTCTGCGAAGCAGCAAAAACTCCATTTTTCCGCCTGTTTCGGGACGTGTGCCGTAAAGCCTTGCAGGAATAACCCGCGTTGTGTTGCGAACAAGAACATCCCCGGGATTGAGATAGTCTATAATGTCTGAAAAGACCTTGTCTTCAATGCTTTTTGTCGCACGGTTGTAAACCAAAAGACGTGATGCGCTGCGGCACTCTGCGGGAGACTGTGCAATCAGTTCCTTCGGTAAATCATAGTAAAAATCACTCGTTTTCAATCGTTAATTCCTCACTTGAACCCGCGAAAAGAACCTGAATATTCCGATCACGAATTCGTATTCAGCTCATTCAATTGTTTTGTAAATCAACTTCATTTCAGGCGGTTGAAACGGCGATATTTCAACTGCCGAAACCAGCATATCCAGTGCTTGGGCGAGATTTCTCTCATCATTGACATACATGCTTGCAAACGCTTCTCCGCAGGAAACCTTGTCGCCGTACCGCTTGTGCATCAGAATTCCGACAGCAGGGTCGATACTGTCGGAAACATGTTCCCTTCCCGCGCCAATGAGCAGCGAAGCAAGTCCGATTTGTTTTGCATTCATCGCACCGATGTAGCCCGAGCGTGGAGCGAGTACAGGAACAATGCGGCGTGTATTGACCAATTTATCAGGTTCGTCAATGTAAGAAGTATCGCCGCCGAGCCGTTCGATCATCTCACGAAGCTTATTCAGTGCGGCTCCCGATTTTATCGCGGCCTGCAATTTCGGAACGGCGGTTTCGACACTGTCTGTAAGACCCGAAAGCTTCAGCATGTTTCCCGCAAGCGAAAAACAAACGCGAACAAGCTGGTCATCCACCGGAACCTCGCCGCGAAGAACCTGAATTGCTTCCCGCATCTCGAGACCGTTTCCGACAGCCATTCCGAGCGGGCGACTCATGTCTGTGATGAGCGCGACGGTTCTTTTGTTCATGTTTTTTCCGATTGCAACCATTTCGGAGGCAAGTTCAACCGCCTCTTCAATTTTTTCCATGAATGCGCCGTTGCCGGTTTTGACGTCAAGAACGATTGCATCCGTTCCCGAAGCAAGCTTCTTGCTCATAATGCTTGAGGCAATGAGCGGAATGCTTTTTACCGTTCCGCTGACATCACGCAGCGCATACATCCTTTTATCCGCAGGATCAAGATCGGCAGATTGACCGATAACACAAAGACCGATATCGCGAACAATCTGTTTGAATCGTTCAAGCGGCTGTTCAACACAAACTCCGGGAACTGATTCAAGTTTGTCGAGAGTGCCTCCGGAGTGGGCAAGCCCTCTGCCGGACATTTTTGCAACCGTGCCTCCGCAGGCTGCAACAAGCGGCGCAACAACAAGAGTTGTAGTGTCTCCGACTCCGCCGGTGGAATGCTTGTCAACTTTGATTCCCGGAACATCGGACAAATCAATCGTGTTGCCGGAATCAATCATTGCCTTTGTCAAAGCGGCAGTCTCGGTTTCGTTCATGCCACGGCAGCAGACAGCCATCATGAATGAAGTCATTTGATAGTCCGCAACTTCACCGTTTACGAGTCCGTTTATCATGAAGTCGATTTCTTCCGGTTTGAGCACCTGTCCGTCGCGCTTCTTTTCAATTATTTCTGTAATAATCATATTGGCAGCTCCCTATCGGAATTCTGTTGCATCGGCGCAGCCTCAAAACGTATGCGGCCGCGCCGTATTGCTGAAAAAGTGCTTTTTATTCAACGGTTACGGATTTCGCAAGGTTCCTGGGCTTATCGATATCGCACCCTTTGAGTGAAGCAATGTAATATGCAAACAACTGCAGCGGCACAATTGTCAGCGACGGTGTTGCAATGCTTTCGCATTCGGGAATTCTTATCACATAGTCCGCAACGGTTTCAGTCTGTGCATCGTCTTCGTTGATGACGGCAATGACACTTGCCCCGCGTGCTTTGACTTCCTTGATGTTTGAGATCATTTTTTCGAGCAGCGGCCTGTATGTACACAGTGCGATAACGAGCGTACCGTTCTCAATGAGTGAAATGGTCCCGTGCTTCAGCTCTCCCGCAGCATACGCTTCGGAATGAATATAAGAAATTTCTTTAAGCTTCAGCGATGCTTCAAGGGAAAGTGCGTAATCGACATTTCTCCCGATGAAGAACATATCACGCCCGTTGAAAAACTGCGATGCAAGGAACTGAACCTGCTTAACGTTCGAGAGCATGAATTTAAGCTGCTCGGGTATTCTTTCAAGGCATTCGATTTCATGCGCGATCTGTTGTTCGGACATCTTGCCTTGAGCTTGCGCAATGCACAGCATCAAAAGATGGATAAGCACAAGCTGCGTGCTGTACGCCTTTGTTGTGGCAACGGCAATTTCGGGACCGGCCCAAGTGTAAAGGACATCTTCGCTTTCGTTTGCAATTGTGCTGCCGACAACGTTCACGATTGCAATGGTCTTTGCTCCGTGTTTTTTTGCTTCGCGCAGTCCGTAAAGCGTATCCAAAGTTTCGCCCGATTGGCTGATAACAATGGCAAGCGTGTTCTCGTCAACTATCGGATCGTCATAACGGAACTCGGAAGCGAGAACAGATTCAACGGGAATGCGCAGAGCAGCACGCATGAAATAACCGGCAACAAAGCCGACATGGTAAGCCGAACCGCAGCCGATGATCTTAATCGAATTCACCTTTTTCAGCATTTCGGCAGTAATATGTTTAAAGCCGAGCTCGATTCTGCCGTTCGAAATGCGCGGAGCAATTGTTTTTGCAATGGCTTCCGGCTGTTCCATGATTTCTTTAATCATAAAGTGCGGATATCCGCACTTTTCGGCTGCACTTGCATCCCAGTCAATGTGCTCGTAAACGCAATTTACACGTTCGCCGTAAGAATTAATGACGGTAACGCCGTCCTTTGTGAGTATTGCAAGCTCACGCTCTCCAAGCCTGTATACATCGCGTGTATGCTTAAGAATTGCGGGGACATCGGACGCAATAAAGTTCTCGCCTCTGCCTGCGCCTATAATAAGCGGGCTGTCCTTGCGCATGGCGATAATCTGCCAAGGATAATCCTTGAACAGTATCCCGAACGAATACGAGCCCTTTATCTTGCTTTCGGCAATGCGGACAGCTGCAACAGGGTCGCCGTTATAGCAGTAGTCAATAAGTTCGGAAACAACTTCCGAATCTGTCTCGGTTGAGAAGCTGTGCCCGTGTTCGATCAAAAACTGCCGAAGTTCAAGATAGTTTTCAACAATACCGTTGTGAACAACCGCAACTCTGCCGCTCTTCGATCTGTGCGGATGAGCATTCAAATCGGACGGTTCGCCGTGCGTTGCCCAACGGGTATGACCTATGCCGACGCAGGAATCATCTGCCGGAGCAGCATCGATTATTTTTCGTAAATCAGCAATTCTGCCGCGTGTTTTAAAAATGTTTATTCCTTTTCCGGACACGAGAGCTATTCCCGCCGAATCGTAACCGCGGTATTCAAGCTTTTCCAAAGCGTCCAAAAGGATGGGAGTTGCTTTCTTTTCTCCTATATAGCCGACTATGCCGCACATAGTTTATGCCTCCTTAATATTATCCGTACCATTATACAACTTTTCGTGAGAAAATAAAAGGCTGAATTTTCTGTTTTTCAATGAATATCAAAACGAGTACGCAAAACGGCGAAAAAGGGATGGGATTGCAATGCGAATTTTCCTGTTGCCGAAAGCTGTCCTTTTCTGTTATAATATATGCGGAGCCGTGCTTGAAACGGCGCAATACGGTAAAGGTAACGATATTTATAATGCTAAAAAGTGATCAGAAATACACTTCATACATCGAAGTGCTGAAATCCGAATTGGTTCCTGCGGCAGGCTGCACTGAACCTATCGCAATTGCGTTTGCTGCCGCAAAGGCACACTCGGTGCTTGGAAAGCTGCCCGAAAAGGTTGTGATTTACGTCAGCGGAAACATCATAAAAAATGTTAAAAGCGTTGTTGTTCCGAACACGGGCGGGCTGCGCGGAATCGAAGCGGCGGCGGCAGCGGGCATTGCTGCGGGCGATGCTTCGAAAGTTCTCGAAGTAATTGCCGATGTTGACGAAAACGGCAAACAACGCATATTGGATTTTCTCAAGCTGCATAACATCATCGTTCGTCCGGCCGACAATGATCTTGTTTTCGACATAGATCTTACGGTTTTTGCGGGCAGCGACAGCGTTCGCATTCGAATTATTGATTATCACACAAACATCGTGCTGATTGAAAAAAACGGCGAAGTTGTTTATGCGCCCGAGAGCGTTACTTTTGAAAAATCCGAAAATGCACTCGTTACTGAAAAAGATGCAATGACGATTGCCGAAATCGTTGATTTTGCCGATACGGTTGATCTCTCGGACATCGGCGACACCATCCGCAGACAAATTCAGTATAATTCCGCAATTTCCGCCGCCGGCCTTGCGCACGATTACGGTGCAAACGTCGGCAGGATTCTGCTGAAAACATACGGCAACGATGTTAAAATTCGTGCAATGGCGGCTCCCGCAGCCGGGAGCGATGCGCGCATGAGCGGCTGCGAGCTGCCCGTCATCATAGTTTCCGGAAGCGGCAACCAGGGAATGACTGCGTCGCTTCCCGTTGTTGAGTATGCCAAGGAATACAACAAAACGGAAGAGAAACTTATTCGGGCAGTCATTCTTTCCGACCTTATCACCATTCACCAAAAGTCAAAAATAGGCCGTCTTTCCGCTTTTTGCGGTGCAATAAGTGCAGGCTGCGGTGCAGCAGCCGGAATCGCGTATCTCCTCGGCGGGGATTACGACACAATTGCGCACACACTGGTTAATTCCCTTGCCATTGTTTCCGGCATTGTATGCGACGGAGCAAAAGCATCGTGTGCAGGCAAGATCGCAGCTGCTGTAAACGCCGGCATCCTTGGTTACAATATGTATTTGAACGGATCTCAATTTTGGGCCGGTGACGGTATTGTTTCAAAGGGCGTTGAAAACACGATTCGCAATGTCGGACGTTTGGGTCGGGACGGAATGCGTGAAACAGACAGGGAAATACTGAAGATCATGACTGAAGAATAATTGGCACTTATTCTGTTATTGACATTATATAGCTGCTGAAAGGCTCGCGCCGTATTTAATTATATATGGCGTGAGTTTTTTGTCGTAAAACTGCGGCGAAGATTAAAAAACAAACGAAAAAGCGGGAGCTGTTTCATCAAATTTGAATCATTCACAAGGTTAAAATTGCAGCATACGGAGTCTGTTTTGTTATTTGCGATTCTGCATTGACTTCGGAACTTGCGAAAAATATTGCGAAATGCCCCGCTTGAGTGTATAATATGGATAAATATGCACAGAAGGATAAAAAGAATATGTGTAACAACTGCAAAGAAACAAACCAACCGGAAAACCCGACCGCAATCAATGCTGCTGTTGAACTTAAAGAGGCATCTGATGCTGTCAAGCGGATTCACAGTGCGATATCCGACAAGGGTCTTACCTACTATATCGAGACTTATGGCTGCCAAATGAACGAGCATGACTCCGAAAACATTGCGGGTATGCTTGTTCGGTGCGGCTACACAAAAGCTGATTGCAAAGAAACGGCTGATTTTATACTTTTCAATACATGCTGCGTTCGGGAGCATGCCGAACTTCGAACTTTCGGCAATGTCGGTTTTGTAAAAGAGCTTAAACAAAAGAATCCGCGTTTGATTCTCGGCGTTTGCGGCTGCATGATGCAGCAGAAGCAGGTCGCGAAAAAATTGTTTGATCGTTTCCCGTTTGTTGACATGGTGTTCGGAACACACGAGCTCAAGAATTTTCCGCTGCTGTTGGAACAGGTATTTAACAACAGACGTATCCTCCGTGTTGACGATTCAGCAGGCGAAGTCATAGAAGGCCTTCCGGCCGAACGCGAACCCGGATTCTCCACATTCGTGAACATTATGTACGGCTGTGACAATTTTTGCACGTACTGCATAGTGCCCTATGTTCGAGGAAGGGAACGTTCCCGCAGTCCCGAGAACATCATTGCGGAGGTTCGGCAAGTTGTGAACGACGGTTACATCGAAGTCACACTGCTTGGCCAGAACGTAAACTCATACAATTATGACGGAGTTCGCTTCCCGGAACTGTTAAAACGCGTCAATGATGAGGTTAGAGGACTGAAACGGCTCAGGTTTATGACATCTCATCCGAAGGACCTCTCGGATGAACTCATCGATGCAATGGCGTCGCTTGACAAAGTATGCAAGCATATTCATTTGCCGGTACAGTCCGGAAGCGACCGAATTCTCCGACTTATGAACAGAAAATACACGAGTGCGGATTATTATGCTCTTGTAGATAAACTTCGGACCCGTGTTAAGGATGTTGAAATAACCACCGATATAATTGTGGGTTTTCCGCAGGAAACAGAGGAAGATTTTAATGCAACATGCGCGCTTGTTCGCAATGTCGGCTACAGCAACGCATATACGTTTGCATATTCCCCACGCGAAGGCACCGTTGCAGCACGCATGGACGGACAAATCCCTCTCGAAGAGAAAAAACGCAGACTGAACGCGCTTAACGCTGTTCTCGCGGAAACTCTTCCGGCGGGAAACGAGAAGTATATCGGCTATGAAGGCGATATACTCGTTGAAGGAGTCGATCATCGCGGCGAACCGCTGCTTTTCGGCAAGCTTTCCAACTTTAAAATGGTGTATGTTAAGGGCGACGAAAGCCTTGTCGGAACCGTTGTTCCCGTTAAGGTCGACGGTTTGCGTTTCAACTCGCTGCAGGGTCATATCACCGACTGAACAAGCGGCCGCATAACTCCTTAAAACAGGCATCAAAGTTTAATCAGCAGGAGAGGACTCTATGGCAAGCATGACCCCAATGATGCGGCAGTATTTGCAGCTTAAAGAGAAATACAGCGATTGCCTTCTGTTTTTCAGACTCGGCGATTTTTATGAGATGTTTTTTGACGATGCAAAAACAGCATCCCGCGAACTTGAACTTACACTCACAGGACGCGATTGCGGGCTTGAAGAGCGCGCACCGATGTGCGGCGTGCCGTACCATTCGGTTAACACGTACATAACGAAACTTATCGACAAAGGATACAAGGTTGCAATTTGCGAACAGCTTACGGATCCGGCTCTTTCGCAGGGACTTGTTGAACGTGACGTTATTCGAGTTATCACTCCGGGAACGGTTATTGAAACTCAGATGCTCAACGACAAGGAAAATAACTATATTGCCGCCGTGTACCTGAAACGTGCCGGGAAAAACCCATCCTGCTCAATTGCATACAGCGATGTTTCAACGGGTGAATTCTGTGTAACTTCATTTGAAGGCAGCGATATCTCATCGGATCTTTTCAATGAGCTTGTCGGAATATCGCCGCGTGAGCTCATTGCAAATTCGGAAATGTTCGAGGACGAACTGCTGCTTAAACGCATAAAGGCAAGATTCTACACCGAGCAGGCAGAGCAGAGGGCATTCGACATTAAACGCGGCACCGAAAAGCTTTGCAGGCATTTTGGTGTTGCAACGCTGCAGGGATTCGGCATACGCAATGACTCACCGGATATTGCCGCCGCCGGTGCTTTGCTCGGATATCTTGAAGATACTCAAAAGAACGCACTGACGCATATAACCCGGATAACGAAAATTCGACGCAGCGAGTTTATGGGTATCGACGCGGCGACAAGGCGCAACCTTGAATTAACAGAACCGCTGAGGTTTGACGGCAGCAAGAAAAACACGCTGCTGTATGTTCTTGACAAAACGGAGACTGCAATGGGCGGTCGGCTGCTGCGCAAATGGATCGAACGCCCCCTTCAGATTGAAGAACAGATTAATGAGCGGCTCAATGCCGTGGAGGCAATCTCGGACGCCGCACGCGAACGGGAAGTTCTCGCGGCTGCACTTTCCGATGTTTATGACATCGAACGCTTGTGCAGCAGAATTGCATACGGAACGGTCACCCCAAAAGACTGTCTTTCACTGTGCTCAACGCTTGCTGCATTGCCCTTGATTTATGCTGCCGCAAACAGCTTTGCCTGTTCAAAACTTCAATCACTTGCCGCACGCATTGATCCTATGACCGAGATTGCAGAGCTGCTCAAATCCGCAATAAATGATGATGCGGGGATATCCGTAAAGGACGGAAATATTATAAAAAGCGGCTACAATGCCGAAGTTGACGAGTTACGCAGTCTTGCTGAAAACGGAGGCAAATGGCTTCGTGACTTTGAATCTGCCGAAAAAACACGAACAGGCATAAAGACACTTAAAGTCAGCTACAATCGCGTGTTTGGGTATTACATTGAAGTTTCAAAATCGTACGCCGGAAGCGTACCGCTGGAATATCAGCGCAAGCAAACCCTTGCAAACTCAGAGCGTTATATAACTCCGCAGCTTAAAGAAGCCGAGGAAAAGATTCTGGGCGCAAAGGAAAACTGTATCCAGCTTGAGTACAGACTGTTTACCGAGATTCGCGAAAAGCTTTCCGATTGCCTCAGCGCGCTCAAGCTCAATTCCGCCGTTATTGCTGAACTTGATGCATTCTGTTCGTTTGCCAAAGCTGCGGTTGCAAACGGGTATGTCCGTCCGCGCATTAATACCAAAGGCAGAATTTCAATCACCGACGGAAGGCATCCCGTTGTTGAACCGGGCATGAAAGATGCATTTGTTCCGAATTCAACGGATATGAACATGCAGAACGATCGCTTAATCATTCTGACAGGCCCGAACATGGCGGGGAAAAGCACATATATGCGCCAAGTTGCGCTGATAACACTGATGGCACATTTAGGGTCATTCGTTCCGGCAAAAGCGGCTAATATCTGCATTACGGACAGAATCTTTACCCGTGTCGGCGCGTCGGACAGCCTTTCAACAGGCCAGAGCACATTCATGGTTGAAATGAGCGAAATGGCAAACATTTTGAACAATGCGACTTCGAGAAGTCTGCTCATTATTGATGAAATCGGCAGAGGAACAAGCACTTTTGACGGATTGAGCATTGCATGGGCAGTACTGGAGTACATCTCAAATCCCGAAAAATGCGGAGCGAAAGCTCTTTTTGCAACTCATTATCATGAGCTTACCGAACTTGAAGGCAAACTGTCCGGAGTTAAAAACTATCGAATTTCCGTCAAAGAGATCGGTGACAACATTATTTTTCTCAGAAAAATTGTCCGCGGCGGTGCGGATAAAAGCTTTGGAATCCAGGTTGCAAAGCTTGCGGGGCTTCCCGCTGCGCTTATTGAAAGGGCAAAAAATATTTTGTCCGAACTTGAAGCTTCGGATATCAATAACGCATCACGGCGCGTAAAAGCAGAAGATAAGCCGACGCAAATGAGTATGATCGGTGAAACAGGTGCCGATGCCGATGAGGTATGCGCCGGCGTTATTGCAGAACTTGCAAAAATGGATGCGGACAGAATGACTCCCATGGAAGCGTTAAGCAAGCTTTATGAGCTGAGCTCTCGCGTTAAAATTGCAAAAAGCTGAAACGGGACGCCTTTCTTCAGCACCAAATTCATTTGATTTTCGGTATTATGCAGCATGAATAAACGAATTATTATACTTGAACCGAATACGGCCAACAAAATTGCTGCCGGCGAGGTTGTTGAACGCCCTGCAAGCATCGTTAAGGAGCTTGTTGAAAACGCTCTCGATGCAGGCAGCAGCGCCGTAACCGTGGAGATACGCAACGGCGGAATCGACTATATCAGAATAACCGATAACGGCAGCGGCATACCGAGCGATGATGTCCGCACGGCTTTTCTCCGCCATGCAACAAGCAAGCTCTCTTCTGCGGAAGAGTTAACCCATATTGAAACTTTCGGATTCCGCGGAGAAGCGCTTGCCTCTGTTGCGGCCGTTTCAAAAGTTTCAATGCGAACGAGAACCGAAGATGATGAATCCGGGACTTATGTTGCAATTGAGGGCGGTGTCGAAACGTGTTTCGAACCGTGCGGCTGCCCGACGGGCACAACAGTTGAAGTCAACGAACTTTTTTTCAATGTTCCTGCAAGATTAAAATTTCTTAAGTCTCCGCGAAGCGAAGCCGCATTTATCGGTGATTATGTCGTGCGTTTAATACTTGCAAACACTGATACGGCGATAAAATTCATTAATAACGGAAAGACCGTTTACCACAGCACCGGTGACGGCAGCCTTGAAAATGCATTGTTCTGCGTCTATGGGAACGCAATTTCGAACTCTTTGTACCCTGTTGAATTCGACAACGGTTACATTCGAGTCGGCGGCTATGTCGGCAGTGAGAGCATTGCGGGGAAGAACCGTGCAAAACAGAGCATATTCGTAAATCGGCGATACATTAAATCTTCACTTATCAGCAATGCTGCTCAGCGCGCATTCGATACAAGGCTGATGAGCGGAAGGTTTCCGTTTTTCGTGCTTGATATTACAATTTCGAGCAGAGAAATCGATGTTAATGTTCACCCAAACAAACTATCCGTCCGTTTTCGCGACGATGAACGTGTGGCTCTTTCCGTAACCCGCGCGATTGCGGAAGCAATGAACAGCGTGTCGACGGCCTATCCGTTTTTTGAATGTTCCGCTGAACAAGAGCCGTGTACTGTCAGAGACTCCGATTCAGATGCAGACAGTGCCTCCGCTCATATTATTTCAACAGCGGGTCAGCCAAACGCAGGAACCGGTCGATATGACAACATCGATGATTATGCGGAATCAACCAAGAATGTACAGTCGAACGAATCAGCTCTCGTTCGAGCGGAAGCTGTAAGTGAAGAATTTTCAACCGTCAGCGGAGACGGCTGCGGTGTGGAAACTGCCGCCGAAAATATTGATTGGAGTCTTAATAAACCGTCAAAGTGGATGCTTCGGGACAGCGGAGCCGCTGCAATACCTGATTTTATGCCGGACACACATTTCGAAAGGAATTTCGGTTCGATACCGTTTTATTCAAGCAATGCTGTGCCGACACAAAAGCTCGAAAAGCCTGAGCAGATTCGACTCGATGCCGATTCGTGTAACATTATCGGTACGGTATTCAACACATATATCATTGTGCAGCAAAATGATGCGGTTTACTATATCGACCAGCACGCGGCTCACGAAAGACTTCTTTATGAAAAGCTTGTCGCAGGGGAGCTTCGTTTCTGTTCACAGCTGCTCGTCAGAATTTCTATTGAATGGTGTGATTCATTAGAACATTTATTTATGGAACAACTAGATTTTATCCAGGTTAATGAAAAAGGTGAACTTTTGTTAAGTCCATATATTCCAATTATAATTGGGGATTTAAAAAAACATAGTATTTCAGAATATTTAAAGAAAAACTATGGAGAATTATGGAATCATCCACCGCGGCGCTTGCCAGACGGTCATAGAGACTGCTGCGCGGCGGCGGAAAGGACTGTGCGGCTGCAATGCAGGCAATGGCGCGGCGAATGTCCGGCTCGGCCTTGGCGACGATGGCACGCGCTTCCGCTGCCTGAGGGACAGAAAACATTGCGATGTAGTTTTCGGGCATGAGGATCTGCGCTGTACCCATATAGGCAAGGTCTTTTGCTTGACAGAGCTTGCGGTTAAATTTGGCGGCGTTGCCGGTCTCACTGCCGCAGTCCATAATGAACCAGACCCGCTTTGCTGCGGGGAAGCTGGTCTTCAGCAGCCAATCCTGTACGATACGCGGGATGCGCCAGGCGTAGGTCGGCGTGACGAGAATGAGCGCTTCGCCAGTCGCGACGGGCGAGGTATCGCCTGACTTGAGGCGATCATTGATGCTGAAAAGCTCATCATTCAGTGCCTCGGCGATGCGCGAGGCAATATATTGGCTGTTGCCGGTGCCTGTGAAATAAAGAACCGTAGTGCTGCCTCCTTCTATCAGATGATGATACCGTCGCAGTGATCGATTTCGTGCTGGATGATCTCAGCGGTCCAGCCGGTGAAGGTCTTGAGCCGGGTTTGAAAGGCTTCGTTCTGCCACCGGACCTTAATGGTTTGATAACGCCTTGCCTTTCGTGTGCCGGTGAGAGACAGACAGCCCTCCTCGGCCTCGTAGGGGCCGGCGTGTTTGACAATGACCGG